>Ga0100403_1001431_pt1 | contig 21426 bp, 16 predicted proteins | sample CryGeymet201501t_FD_83663 | JGI IMG/M metagenome (GOLD analysis project Ga0100403, IMG submission 83663) | Groundwater microbial communities from Crystal Geyser aquifers in Utah, USA - Crystal Geyser metaG 2015-01t | ecosystem: Environmental > Aquatic > Deep subsurface > Groundwater | place... | reverse complement strand
TGAACTGGAAGAATTCATACCCGAGAATACTGCCAAAGCACCCCCTGCAGTAAGGGCCCACAGCTGGAAGAATAACATCCCAGCCTTTGATGTTGCTGGTCAACCTACTTCCTTAGAAGAAGAGGAAGAGGAAGTTTGGTCAGGACACGGTCCCAACTCCAGGTAACTTACTTGGCATGAACGCGAACCTTGACCTTCTTACGGTCAAGCTGACGCCGCTTCAGGTAAAGGATCGCAGCTAAGGCGGGAAGAATGACCGAGGACATCCCTGCGACCTTGGTTCGATCCTGCAGGGTAGCGTAAAAGCCCTGAAGAATCAGATCTTGTTGCTGCTCTCGAGAAATGGCTTCCGAGGAAACTTTGCCTAGCCAATCCTTGTCTCCGAAAACTTCATCAATGGTCCCTTTGATGATCTTGGCTTGCAAAGTTGGGTGATAATCAATGAAATCCGAATTTCGGGCTACTGTCGAATAGAACAGTGGGCTGATCAGATTTTCATCATAACCCTTCATCGCCGGATGAGCTGCAAGCCGGCTAAGTGATGGGCCTGCTCGATCAGTCCTGCTGAGCTTTGGATCAATCGGGGAATACAGCAAATTCTGCCGAAAAGCTGTTTCGACCTGTTCTCTGGAAGGTACCCCTAAAAGCCATTCCATGAACCCGGAAGTCTTGACTGTTGCAAAATTCAAGACTGATGTGGACGCCGACTTCATCAGAGGTTGTCGATGTGCCGTCGTACCTCATCGAGGAAGGTGTTGGAAATGCCGTGTGTGGTCTCTGCCTGGGTCTTCGTCATCTTGGCCTTCACCTGGTTGGAAAGCGCACCAGCTACGCCCGGAGGCAATAGCTGGGCATGTCCCTGAAGAGCTTCACCCACACGTTTCCCTGCTGCTGACAGGACTGGTCCCATCTCAACTGCAGCAGCCCCAAGCTCTCGAGGCGTCACCCCACCCCAACTCTTGGAAGAGTATGGATCTCTCAGATTCTTGTCTAGCAAGCCAAGCGTCTTGGCTCCCGGTGTAGACTCGGTACCCTGAAATGGGGTAAGACTCAAAGCTGATCCAGCCCCAGGAAGCGGCACTGCATGCCTCAGAGTTGCATCAAGCCCTGTAGTGGCTTTATCCCAAGCTCTAGCAATACTTCCAAGAGGAGTGTCAACTCCGTAACCTGCAGGGGGGGTAGAAATGTCCGCCCAACTTTGATCCGCCACCTTGGACTCACTTCCCGGGGCCCCGATGTGGTCACAACCCTCAGCCTCCTCGTACATCTCCTTACCTCGATCCTTGTAAAGTCGCTTCATCTCGGCAATGGCGTTCTTTTCGACGGCGATCTTGGATGAAATCGAGGTGCCAGGCTTAATGGCTCGAGTGCGCTCTGTGACGTAACGGGTAAGGGTCTGCTCGTTGCTTCGCTTCTCCGCAAGAGCTTCTTCAGAAGCGTGCTTGGTCCTCCAGGCCCCGGAAGGCGCAGGGTTGCACTCCTCACACGGGTTTGTGGCTTCACAGAATGGGTTCTTGCAGTAAACTCGCTTTTCCATATTGGACTCCTACCTTTCTTTCTGAACTAAACTTTTGCCTTCCTGAAGATCCTGGCAAGTTCTTTTCCTGAATCGTAAGCAAAGGGCGCCTGAGCAGAGGAGAACTTCTCGTAAGAGAAAGAGGAGATGGCTGTGGATGTCTTCTTCTGCCCAGGATTCGTGGCAGACACAGCAGCAGGCTGAATTGCGGGGTTCTTTGGTGCCTTGCTATCAATCTTGTCCAAAGCTCCGGAAACCACGTCTACCCCAGCTCCTGGCAACACCTTCAAAGCAGCCGAACCCAGCCCTGGCGGCATCGCACTCTGCAGCATCGCGTTCGTATGCCCAACTGGAGTCCACATGGAGTTAAGGGCCTTCGATGGATCAAGACCGCCAGCGGCCATCTTCGGCTCAGCCCCACCAGGACCCATCGAAGCAATAGGCTGGGCGTCCTGAGGCGCTGCAGCAGGACCCGCCTGGGCCTGAGGGCCCGGGGCCTTTGGACCCTTCTTGGAAAGGTCTGCTTCCTGGATATGCTGCTGAGCCACCATCATGGCATGATCAGCCCCTTGAATCCGTGGGTCAGAAGCCAGGCTGTGCAGGTAAAGCTGAATCGCCAGCTCCTTGATAGACTCCGGCGGAAACTTGGAGATGTACTGGCTGGCCAGAAGAGTCAAGTCTCCAGGGTGGTCCCTGAGACTGATGAGCTCTGGGAGAGGCTGAGGTCGACCTCCTTGAGAAAAAGGATCAGCCTGGGGAATGTTGGCGTTCTTCAAATTCATCGAGTCTCCAGTGTGCATCAAGTCCCAGGGACAAACTTGATTCTGCTGACACCACTTCCCTGGACTTGCCGTAACAGCTCTACAGGATTCAAACCATACCTGGCAGCGTACAGGCCAATTTTCAACCTATCCTGAAAAGAGATATCATTTAGGTCCTTGTATTTCCCACGCATCTCGTTCCAGAGATTCGTAAGTACTGGTACTCCGGCTGCTGGAACCTTGACCTGAAAATCTTGAGGACCCGAAGCCGGTTGCTGAGGCGTAGCTACAGAGGCAGCTGGTGGTGCTGCGGCAACCGAGGCAGCTTCTTGAACACCAGAAACTACCGCAGGAGAAGTAATAGGTTGATCCTGCTTTGTCTCTGCTACAGGTGGTGCGGTGGTGAAGAAATTCTGTACAGAGTCTAGCAAGCTGGACACCTGTTTTCCGACTCCGCTGTCAGATTGCGAAAGTGGAGAGATGTTCCCAACCAGATGATTGGACGCCGACCAAGGATTTGTCTGAATACCGCCCTTCTGTCGATTCTTTCCCCAGCCTTGAGAATCGAAAGTGCGCCTCGAGTAAAACCCACCCGGGCCAGCACCCCCACCATAACCCGTACCCCCCAAAGACCAAGAGGCCTTTCCAACAGAATCACCAAGGCCACCAGATGGAACACTTGGCAGCCCCCCTGTGCCTAAGCCCTTGATGTAGTCAAAGGCTTTTGAGATCAAGCCTGTAGGATTGAAACTTCCAGTGGCAGCACTGTCTGGCTTACTAGGCTCCTCAATTGCACGTAGCTTTTGAGGAGCAGGGGAAGAAGCCGGGACATCTGGTTTTCTTGGCTCCAAGGGTGTCCTGAACGGCGCAAGGGCAACCTTCAGCAGACCCTCCTCGTCCTTCTCCACCAAAGCAGCAAAATCCCCAGGCTCAAGCATCATCACCCTCCAGGTCTTCAGAACTCTCTACAGACTCCCGAGGTTCCCACCACCTGCAAACAACAATGTACTCGAGCTCCTTCTGGTTATAGCTGGTCCAACCCTTGTCCAGACCATCCAGAAAATGACGAATCTCTCCCCTGCTTGCTTTGGCACGGAGGTCATTATAGCGCTGCTTCTGATCCTGACTACGGAGATCAAAAACTCCAGAATTTGGAATCCAGCTAGATATCTGTTCGCTAAGGTCCATGTTTGACGCCGGCGTCAAGCCACTTTCCGGTTGGTAAGGTCCAACCGCATGTTTGGCTGTTGAGCAAGGTTATCACGTCTGAGCTGATCCCCTACGACCACAGACATGCTTGGAGACTTCCTGCGAAGCCTCTCAAGCTCTCTTTTTCTGGCATCTGGAGGCAAAGCTCCAAGAGTTGCCGCAGTGGCGCCCATCACCCACTGACTCCCCCCATCCTTGAGAATGAATTCCGCCACCTTCTGCTGAATCGAGGGGGGCTGTCCAGTGGCCATCGCCTGGGCGTTCTGCTTGCCATGCCGACCGGCAGACTCAGACAAGCTCTTGGACACCCCGGTATGGACAGCAGGGGTTGGAGCTGCTTCAGCAGCCTCTGCCTGCTGGTCCTTCTGCACGCCCAGAATTCCAGTGAGCATGTCAATGCCCTGTTCAATCTGGAACTTCCGCTGAGCTTCAGCAGTTTCCTTCTGAGCCATGTTCTGGTAACGGGTCATGATGAGCTGGGCTTCGCCCTGAGCCTTGGCCTGGGCCAGGCTACGCTCATTGAGAAGATTATTCTGGAAAGTCATCTCTTCCTGCAGAGAACGCTTGTTGGCTTCTGGATCCTTACCAAGCTCCGTCAGGAACGGACCCATCGCCATTTGCTGCGCCATCACCATACGAGCCATCAGCTCCCGGGTCTGCATGTCATCAGCCATCTTGAGATCAGTGAGACGAGCCTTGATGACTCTACGGCCCAGGAACTTCTGAATTCGTTCGATGTAGAAGTTGACCTGACGCCTGCTCTGCTCTCGATCTCTCAGGAAAAGAAGCTCAAGAGAACGGATGGATAGCTGCGACCCACTAAAGGAGTTGTGGTTTATCAAACCGTTGGCCAGGTAAGCCGGCTCCTCGTCGTCCATGGTGAAGTCGTACATGCATGTCGTTTCACCAGTGTCTACAACCTCAGTTACCTGGGTCCAAAAAAGGTTATGAGCCTGAGCAGCTTCAACTCTGGAGGCTAGCTCCGGGTCCAGATGCCGGATAGTGTCCAGCTCATCGGGACGCACCTTTCCAGTACGCCACTGATGTCGAGAGAGCTTCGCTCTGCGAACAACTCCATGAGTCTCACAGAAGCGCCTCAAGTCATCTGCTTGGATAACGTACCGAGTTCTTGGGGGTTCGCCAAGACCCTTACTCGGAATAGTCTCCTTAGACGCTTTAAGGCTTCCCTCCTTGATACGGAGATACACCAGATGCACAGACCTACCCAGCAGCTCAGCAACTTCAGGGACGTAAAAGTCCTTCCTGGTAGAATCGAAGGTAACTGCTTCCCAGATGCAGCGGCTTGGGTTAGCTCGATCTGACTCCGTAGGAAAGTGCTCCCCACAAAACCTGTCCAAGACATCCTTCAGGTAAGGTACAATTTCGTGCTCCTGAGCCCTGGGATGAGAAGGTTTCCGCTGCTTGAAGGCGCTGTTCTTCTTTTCAGAGAAGAAGCCAACTGTCTCCATGAACCTGTCTAGCTGGGAGGACCTGATCTGCATGTCCCAGATATCACGCTGTTCAGAGGAGTAGACGTAAGAGACAATCCCCAAGTTGAGTAGCACCGTCTGAAGCTGAGTCATCAGCTCTCTGGACTTCGAAGTAGCCTGCACGGTATCTCGCGACGTCCCAGAGCAAGCGCATCCATCGCCTTCGAAGTAGCCCCTGAGAAACTCGACCACATGCTCCTTGGTGGACTGCAAAATGCTCCAGGGGATTTCCTTGGTGTCAGCCTTACAAGCAGACAACCCGATCTGCTGAAGGAACCGGGTAACTGCAACCCCAAATTCCATGAGGAACATGGGCTTCGTCTGCTTGACCAGCTTGCCACAGACCATGACGTTTTCTTGGCTTTCGTACTCTGTTATAGGAGCCTCCACCCCAAAGAGCCGCCGAACTGTCTGCTGGGCATCCCGCATCAGTTCAAGATCTGTGTTACCAAGGCCAATAGCACGAGTGCGGACAGAACCCTCGGAAACCAAGTACCCAAGGAGTCTGGCCAGATCCGAATCCATATGTGATGGGTACCTGGCTAACTCCGCAGTGACACCAAGCCCGGAGTTGTTGCCAACAGGGAACTCAACAGGACTCTCAGGCCACAGGTCTTGCCCGAGCATGGCCCCGATAAAGTCTCCAGGCTGAAGCTCATCCACCTGTTTCCAGACTTGAGTAAGATCTGACTGAAGTACCCGGAAACGATGGAAGTTCGAAGATTCCGTCTGAACACCGTGTCGTGTGGTTGTCCTCCAGACCCGCTTGTCCCCTGTGTTGTGGATGTAGCCTATTTTGGCTAGACCATGAGGCCCAGCAGCCTGCAGGTCTACACCGACAAAAGTGCCCTCCGAATCAGGGGCCATGTCACCAATCTTGAAGATCCCATGCGGAGTGGAAATCAGGGAGTTTGGTCCAGTACACAAGCCCCCGTAAATCCATTCGATCGGATACCCGATCGCGATAACAATCTCCTCCTGAGCAGCCTTGTACTCAGCGGTCATCATCAGCTCTTTGGCATTACCAAAGGCGTCAGTCTGTTTGATCCCAATCTCAGAGAAAGTAACCCGGTTTCCATCATCCCGGTGCTTCTTGAATTCCCCCTCCATGAAGCTCCGCCAGCCGCCAGCGTCTACATCAGTCTGGATGTTAATGTCCCGGGTTCCTTCCGGTGACACAATAGACCAGGGGTTGATACGTGAGAGAGCTATGGCTTCATTTGCCTTGGCGAAGATTTGAGTCCTGAAGCAGGTCTTCAAGGCAGGCTGTATGTCAGGACGACCCCACCCTTGGTCATCTTCAGCCAGACCCATCTTCTTCATGTGAAAGACGTTATCTGAATCCAGCTCAACAGCCATTTCCCGCTTGATAGCGTCAAGGTACTCGAGTGGAAGACCTGCGATGATCTCCAGGTCGCCAGCTCCAACTGCACGCTTGTACTTGGCTGGAATCGAGTAGAAGTAACGGGAAATACCAGTGATGTGATTGTAAACAACGTCAATCTGTTGAGGAGCCCAGCGAATGATGTTGATGGCTTTCGGATCTCTGACGGGAACTTCTCTGACTCGGAACTCAATCTTCTTGGCCTGACAGCCCTTGTTTGGGCAGTCTCCCATGAATTTGTGATTCCGGTAGAACCAGATCTTCACGTCCTTGATAGAAGACTCAAGTCCGCAAGAGGAACACTGAAACCACTTCCTTCGAGGAAGGTGTACTGAACTCCAGGAGTTACCCAGGCCGACGTAGTCGAGACGGGTCGCAAAAAGGACACCCTTGATATCGATCTGATCCTCGAGCAGGGTCTTCAAAGTCTCCCGTTCTGGGAGAGGAACCTTCTCATCAAGAACGATATCTGTGATTGGGAAAAGAGCTACCTTCTTGAGAAGAGGGCAGACGATCGGGTGGTTATTCGCGTAATACGAAGCCCACCTGAGAAGCTCTTTGACTGTTGGGGGTGCGTAGGTCTGGCTTTAGCAACTTTCCGGGGAAGAGTTTTTCAAAGCTTCCCCAGTTGTTGCTGGGCCACGTCGAAGAACGGACTTGGATATACGATTCCACCTCGGCGGAGGTCACTAAACCGACCCATGAACTCAGATGACATAGCCTAAACACCACCCTTGTCAAATCTGCCAAAATGACAGAAGTCAAAAAAGAGGGGGTACCCCTCCAACCCAGAATTGAAAGTGCAAGTCAACTCAGTCATCCAGGGTCTTTACTCCAGCAAGGATCTTGCTAACATCGCTTGCGTCATATGAGACTTCAAGCTTCTCTTGAACCTCGAGCGCAGATTTTCCCAACAGTATTTGCTGTATGAAGGTTTTGTGCCACCCAGGAATGTTCGCCTGCCTACTCCACACAAAGAGTGTTAAGACCCAGTCTTGGGCGATGTAACCACAAATGGCTCCTGTTTCGTCACCAACAGCAAAGGCTTTGAAGTCAACGCCAGCAACTTCGTATGACTTGAGAATGTCAAAGACCGCTTGTTGCTCTTCTAAAGGAAAGACGCCAACAACGGACATAAACCTTTGTCCACTTACAACCAAGTTGATGTGATCGTCCTGTAAAGTTTCCTCGTCTAGTAAAAGCGGGGGGAACTTGATTAAGTCGCCCATAGCAGTTCCTTTCCCAGTGCAAAGCTGGAAGTTGTTTACTGCCAAGCTTGTACCAGGACTCACTGTCTAACCTTCTTCTCTGGCTTTCTCCGGTTTCCAGCTTGAACCAACATGGTAACCCAGCGGCAATTCTCAGGGCTGTAGTTGCCGTCGTTTTCCCGGCGGTCCAGGCTAAGAGTCGGCTTCCAGCCATTTGAAACCGCCCAGGCCTTGAACTTCTCATACCCACCGAGCCCTTGCCACTCGTCACAAACCGAAATGCCTCGCTGGCTGTAGTACTTGGCACTGGCGTTCTTGGCGTAGTAACAGCGACCAAGCATCGCTCGATACTGTAAGTAAAGTAAATAGTAGTGACCACATCTCGAATCCCCGTGAGTAATGTTGTCCTTCTTCCTAAGCCACGACAGCACCTTACTCTTGTGACACCCACAAGACTTGCTCAGCCCTCTGGTCAAGTTCTGAAGCAGAAGCACTTTCTCAGTCTGCTTCTCACAAGAACACCTACAAAGCCACTGCTGCTTCTTGCGATAATTCTCCCGACGTTCGACAAGAACCCATTCACCAAACCTGTCCCCAGCGTTTACCTGTAGCTTCTGGCTTGCCTGCAAACAACCACAGGACTTCTTGTAACCAGCCCGAAGACTTGTCGTTGAGACCTCAACTTGTTCACCACAAGAACAACGGCAGAGCCAGTAAACCTTTCCACCAGTACCAGCCAACTGGATCACAGTCAACTGACCAAACTGATCGCCAGGCTTGATCAAAACCAAGCCCCTAGACGCTTGAGACTTTTGCATAGAAACACACCCTTCCTCTCGAAAGTTGCTTGTCTCTATGCTTGTACCCTGGTTCATTGAGTTGACGCCGGCGTCAAGAAGGTCATTCCATGTTCTTACGCAGCCACCCAAAAGCCCCGGATGGCTGTGGCCTGTAGGGTTTGGGGCCTTTTGGGACTTCCCAGCCTAAAATCCCCGGGACACGGTCTGGTCGACCTTTTGCCGTTGGCTCAATGGGACGATCTGCAAAGGCCCGCCCAGCAAGAAAAGGGGATACCAGGCCAAGCCCAAAACCTGTTCCGGCAAGGCCCCCGACCAATGTAGGAAGAAAACTTGAGGCTGCCCGCCCAGCCACTGTAGCCATGGTGGGAAGATATAATTGTGCCCCAGCACCAGTAACAGCCCCAGCACGTAGACCTATATTCGCTACGCTACCAATACTGCCTCTTTCATCAGGGCCCTGCTGCTTACTGAAAAAAGTATCGAGCAAACTGGGAGGCTTCACAGGCTGTCGCCGAGTATCCCAGTCCAAGGCTTCCGATACCTTGGAAGCACTCAAGCTCGAGAGAAGCCCTGCTTCAGTAGCCAGCTTGGCCAAACGAGAGATTGGAGTGTTCATCCTGAAATTCCCGTCACACACGTGCACACCTTGTACCCTGGTTCATTGAGTTGACGCCGGCGTCAAGAACACTCAGAGCAAAGCCCCAACTACGTTACTGGCACCGCCACCGCCACCGCTAATGTAAGCCGAAGGATGAACGGACCTGCCCCTACGGCCTGAAGCCGAATCCATCTCCCCCATGATCATCTGATGAGCAACGATCGGGATGTTGGCTTGGTTAGCCCAGTAAGCAAATCGCTTGATACCTTCCTGTTGCTCCGGAGTGAAGCCTCGTCGAGCTGCTTCTTCAGCATACTGCTTGGACAGAGGTCTAGCGCCAAAGAAATCACCGAGGTACTCCCCCCCCATCAACCCAGCAGCTCCACCACCTATTGTCAAGGCCCTACCTATCGCAGCCTGAGTTTTGGGATCAAGACCCTGATCTTTCAAAATTTCATGTGCACCCGTAAACCCACCAAGTCCGCCAACTGCTGCACCTAGTAAGCTACCAGCTATAGGCGCCCAGTTAGCCAGGCCCAACCCCGTGGGCATGAAAAACTGTGGAGACTTCTCTTTCGCAGAAACTTTATCCAAAGCTGCTGACACCTTGGAAGCACTCAAGCTCGAGAGAAGCCCAGCCTCGGTAGCTAGCTTGACCAAACGAAAAATTGGAGTGTTCATCTTAAAATTCCCGTCACACACGTGCACACGCGAAAAAAGTTTTTTCTGAGATCACAAATTAAGCAACAATCGAATTTCTGGGGCCAGAAACGTTAATCCTGGAAGGAAGATGTGGAAGCTTCTTGATAACCCCAAGAAGTTCCGGGAAGACGTGGGTCAACGCAGTGTAGCAAAAAACTTGAGAACCTCCAGATGTTTCTGCTTCCGGATGTGCTTCTGGGTACTTCCTGAGAATCTCGAGTGAGGCCTGAACCTGGTGCTCCTGCTTCTTGAGCAGAAACACGTAGCAATGGTCATCTGTAGCGATCTGAACTTCCCCACCAACCTCATCACAAAGAGTGGCCACAGGCCTGGTCTTCTTGAGGTCCGTGGTGTACCAAAGAAAGTCCTCTGGCTTGACGAGCTTGTACATCAATACTGAGCCCAGGGATTAAGACCTGACCCGGGTGGTGGTGAAGAGGAAACCTCGTTAGGTCGACCGGCCTCTGGCCAAGGCGCATTACCGTCTGTACTTGGTGTGAAGTTCTCGTCCCGCACAGCTTTAACCAAGATGGCTACCATACCTGTACGAGTCGCCAAGATCCGATTTCTACCCAAGAGCTCTACCTGCTGAGTTTCAGGAACACCTAAAACAGCTGCCTGAACCTTGCTCATCTCTTGTTGAATAACTCCAGCGTCACTGTCAGCAAAGACCAAACCAAAATCTATTAAATTTCCATTGAGCTTGACGGTCACGAGGTTGCCTCGAGCAAAGACATCGCCTCGAGTTACTTTGGTTGGAGCATCTGCCATTGGAATCTCCTTGAGGTCACTGCTGGGGCCTACCGCTCAAACGGAACCATGTGTAAGCTTCCATGGCCCTGAGCCTTCTGATTTGCTCGTCCACCAGGTTGTCTTCACCCGTAGGGGCCCAGTTCTTCTTCATGAACTCCTGGACCTTCCGCATCTCCGGAAGCAACTCAGGGTGAGTCCTTCCAATCCGTTTCTCCATGATGGGCAAAGCCTGAGAAAGAGCGATTGGTGGGACGATGAGGTGCTCGTTCAGGCAGAGACCAGCCCAAAAGCTAATCACCTCAGGAGAGAAGTTGGACCGACGTATCCGCTGCATCGTCACGGCAGCGTAAGCTGCCTCGGCAGGGGAGAGCTCAGGCATGTCCCCGAACCTAACATCATGGTTCGTCAGGGCCGCTGCGGTGTGAGCAAAGACGTTCCACTCCGTGAAGGGCTTCTCCGAGGCATGAACAGTCTGGACAGCCAGGGTCTTGTCCATGAGCCTTCTGGAGGGAGAGATTCTGAAGACGTAGCCGTACTCCGCCCGAATAGTTTCCGGGTCCCAATTCAGCCAGTCCTTCCCAAAGCTCTTGATGAGCACCATGTCCAGAAAGATGGGGTCGATATCCGGATCGGACATCGGATTGACCCCCTGGTAAGCCGAGAAGTTCATCCCTAGAACGTCTTGGGCCACCTTCTGGATCTGGTCAAAGACCCTCGTACTGACCATGGGTTTGCGTAGAGGTGGGGTAACCCCGGGGATGCCATGCATCCCTTGGGTTCGGACACCGGCCCCCTGGTTTGTCTGAGCTTTGGCTTCCATCTGATGCTGATGCGCCGACATCTCCTGTCGACGCTCACCTGACTCGACAGCAGCCTGCCCCTTCTGAGCCTTAATTGGACCTGTTTTGCTCACCTGTCTCTCGATAGCCCCCCAAGCATCCGGACTCTCAATGTCCTCTTCACGGACACCAGCAGAAGGTGGCATGGCCTGTCCATGCGGGTTGTAGAGAGCCTGCTTGGGCTGAGGAGATTCTCCAGTCCAATCGAAAAGGTCATCATCCTCTTCATTTTCTGTTACAGCCGGAGGAAGCGGGCCTGCAGCCATTGCTGCTTTGATTGGAGAAGGCTGTCTCTGAGTTGTCCTTGGACGCATGTCCGGAGGAGGGACGTAAGCAAGCCCCGCCTTGGCAAAGCCTTCGGCCTCTTTCTGCAAAGCTTCTATGTAATCAGCAGAAGGGGTAAAGTCTTGCTGCTCTCTCGGTTCGACATCATTACCTGTGGCAACCGAACGAAAGCCTAGCCCCCCTTGGTTCGGCCTTTTCAACATGTCACTGACACTGACGAAGTCCTTGTCGTTCTTCGAAAAGTGTCCTGCCAAGGATATCCCTTCCGGGATATGAAAATCAGCCATTGCAGTTTTCCTGCCTCTGGATTAGAGCTCCTCGTCGAGACGACGGGAAAGCTTTTCTCCCCTGAGAACCTGAAGGAGAAGTTCCTTCTCGGGATCAGGGAGTCCGTGAAAGACGATGACGGGAGAACTGACGAAAGCCTCGATGGTTTCCTTGTTGAGGTGACCTCGAAGCTTCTTGTCACAGGCTTCTGGATTTTTCACAAAGCTCTTGAGCTGAGACCCGGAGACGGAAGTCTCCCTATCTCGGGAATGCCAGTTGAACTCGGCAACCTTGTCCATATGAAAAACCGAGGCAAACGGATCCGGAAACACATTGTCCCATGAAGAAGCTGCACCTGCTAGCTTGTCCAGATTCTCCAGCATCACAGCAAACTGGAAGGGGTCCAAATTGGCTCGTTTCTCGAAGAGTTTGTCGAGAGCCTTCTGGTAAGTCAACTCCTTGACGCCGGCGTCAAGAGAGACTTCAGGGCAAGCAACCTTCCTCATCCCGAGAACTGTCTTGAGGTGATCCTCATCAGTGTAATCTGGGGAAAGGTAGTCCCAAGCCAAGCTATCCCGATCAAGAGCCATGCTGAAAGCATGGGCTGCTTTCGCCAGCTTGATGGAAAACTCCCAGCGTCTACCCGGATCCAACTCCTTGCCATGTTCCTGGAACCAGCCTTCGGCTTTTTTCACCAGAACAGGAGTATGAAGTGGGTAGTATCTCAAGCCTTCGGCTACCACTCCAAACCATTGGTCTGAAAGCTCTTCCACGGAAACCCCGGCTAATTTCGACGCTGCTGCGTGTTGATAGCCTTTGTGCTGTTTGCTACTACAAAGCGAACAAAACGCAAATGCGGCGGTTTTCTCACCGTGTTCTGACCGTATCTGGGACTCCAGCTTAGCCATGTCCCCATACTGGTTGGGGGAATGAGCAAAGAAGTTCTGGAATTCTTCCTCGCTGAAGAGATTATCGCTTGAATCATTTCCGACGAAGTCGGGGATAGTGAAGTTGCCTGGAAGTTCCAGCTCATATCCAGAAGCAGCTTTGACGATGAGCGCTGAAGCAGCCTTCGTCATTTTCTCAGGGATCCGATGAGCATTGTGTCCCAGGTACCAGGCGGAAAGCCAGGTTTCTGCCTTGTTATCCAGCCTGAACCGTCCCTCGATGGATCCGGTCTTGGTGAAAATTTTCAAGGCGTAGCAATCAGGGTGAAGAGTCGCAGCCTTCGGCTTGTACTTTTTGACGAAGTCTGGAACAATCGTACCGGCATACTTGACCAGTGGGATCGGATCATCGTGAAAGTCTAGGGGTTGCAGCATTTGAAACCTCCAGCAGTGAGTTATTCCAGAGTAGCATAGACTGGCTCTGAACTACCAATCTTTCTTGACGCCGGCGTCAAGGGATCCTGACCTGAGATTAGAGTCGCTGGAGGGGTTTGGGAGAGCGAAGCGATGCTCCCCATGGCAAGCTGCTGCGAAGCAGCGGCTTGTGAGCCGGGGGTGGCTTGCCGCCCCAAGGCTCACGTATCCCCCATAGCCTGTTCTTCTCGCGCCCCCGCGTGTACGCACGCACGCGCCCGCCTTGGTTATATATATTCACACACGTGCCCCTGGGCGTACGCCCGCGGGCCTGCGCGTGCGAGGGTCTCTCTCCTACTCCGACTCTCTTCGAGGTCTCCGTAGGAGAGAGAGTCACAACAAGGAAAAAATCCTATCTCTTGAAAGCCCCTCACCCCCAAACCCCCTAGGTCCATCGGGGGTTATTTTACCCCCACAGGGAAAACTTGTCAAATCTTTTTTTCAACTCCTCTTTTTTCTTCTTCTTGACGCCGGCGTCAAGAAAGCAAAAACCCTTTATTCGAGGTACAAGTAGTCATCGAGGTACACCGCCTCGAAGGACACTGGACGGGTGGATAATGGAAATGAAAAAAAGAAGACTCCGGAGAAGAAAAACTGTCATCGTTCACCGATGTAACGGTCCCGTCCACTCCGGTCATTCTTCCCCTCACAGAGCCAATCACGGGAGTCAATCTGATTACTCATCAGGAGCAGAATCTTTCTTTTCGGATCTCCTCCCAGCAATCGGCGTACTACTGTACAGCGTGATTGGCTTTTTTCTTTACGTGGGTGCTGGGCTACTCCACATTGTGGTTGCCCTGATTGTTGCCGGCATTGCTTCTCTTTTCAACTCAAAGCGATAGCTGGAGGCCCACATCGAGGAAGTCTCGCACTTCCTCCTTTTTTCGTTTATGATACTGGCATGCTGAAGAATCAGAAGGCTCGTTGTCGAGTTGACTCAGTGAACGAGAAAACCAACCTCGTCACTCTGCAGATGGAGTTCTCCGGGTACTCCTTTTCCGTGCCCATGCAGTTGCCCTACCTGTCCCATCAAGCAGGAAGGACTGGAGTACAAGCAGGGATGCATGTCATCCCAAAAAAGAACGACGTCGTTGAGGTTTCATGGGATGGTAATGGCAGCCCATCCATCTCTGGTTTCTACGCCCCGTTTCATCCAGCTGGAAAGCAGGTGTACAAGAGGCCATCTGGTTTTGAGTTAGGCTCGATAGCCCTTTCTTCAGATGCCAATACTTTCTTGGCTAAGGGGCACTTTTCAGAAACTGACAAGTCAATCTTCATGAGTCAGTTCCGTGCTGGTCGTGGAGAAACAAAAGCAACCTCTACTACTTCAAAAGCCACGCTTAGTGATGGGACGCAAGGGGCGTTCTTCTCCCCTGTGCGGGAGGATGGGGAAACCCATGAGCTAACAGTAGGTGGGGATGTTGAGTTTTCTGATGAAGCTACGTTCTCCGTAGCCTCGGACCTGATTGCGCTTTTCCCAAGCGACATAGATACTATTGCTATCTCGGAGGATACGGCCCTTCCGCCTCCTGAGATTGAACTCAATACCGTACTTCCAGCCCTGATTTATTCGGATACTCCGGATACGGTGCAACTCAAGATTTATGGGAGAAACTTCCCCCTGTTTTTGAAAACTGGAGAAACTCTTCACAATGGTCTTCTCTCCGTCAAAGCTGTTGGTCCTTCTGGAAAGCAATTTGTTCTACAGGTCATAGCTGTTACAACCTCCTTGATTACTGTGAGCTTCCAGGTTTCTGAAAACGCAGAGGACCCAGCGAAGCTTTCCCCCAACGTCTACTCAGTCAAAGTTTCTCGAGCGGACGAAAGCTACAGCTTGGTTTTGGGAAGAGCCTTCACAGTTCGAACCTTTGTCCCAGCCACCTTGGAGACGACCTACTTTGATTCCAGAGACCGGGTGCAGTTTGTTTTGCCTGATAAGATTTCAACGGAGCTAAAAGACACTTGGCTCGTCTTCACTTTTCGAGAGGGCATCACAGATACAGTCCTTCTCTGGGATGGTAGGCCTTTAACAAGTTCCAAGAAGGAATATTGGACCGCCCCTAGTTTTACTTTCCGAGACTTGACCAGGTTGCCTGTTCAAAATCACCTAATTGTGGGTCGAAAAGTGCTGAAGGACGTTTTTGGAAAAGAATCCCAGATGGGGCTCTACGCAGCTACACACGAGGACCATAAGGTGGAGATTGGGGTCTCGGCTCTGAACAACAGCCGATTCAAGTCCATCAGTGCTGCTCAAGCAAAACAAGATCCTTTTCTTGTACCCAGTACTCCCAGCTTCAAGCTCGTAGCTTATGCAGCAAACAGAAAGACTACAAAAGCGCATATTCAAAAACTGACTGACTCTCAGAAAAACACTGGCCCTATCCTGTACCTGGATGACCCAAAAGGATTGAAAACGAATCGGGGTATTGCTATCCGGGACTGGGATCCTGGTACCTCTTTTGAGTTCTTAATCACCACCAGTGAGGACGTAAAGAAACTGGGCTCCAACCCACAAGTCCCAGAGCTTCTCAGTATCACTCCAAATTCCACGGTTGCCGAGACCCGCCTACCGCGTACCCTGTTCATCGTTCGGGGCCGCGGTATGGGGAGTGGTACTGGACTAGGGTTTGTTCAGGCTACCCGGTACTTGCCTGATGGTACTGAGATTCTCCTTGGAGTGTTCAACTCTCAGAATCAGTACCCCTCAGGCACTACGCTGAGGGCAGGACTTCGGTTTTCAACTCAGCTGGACTGGGCAGACTCAGGCCCCTTAGGTGTCACAATCCCTCCTGGTGGCCCAAGCTGGGTTGGTGGAACCAGCAAGCTGATACGCGCTTCAGACCGGGTATTTGGTCTTGAACTATCACTTGAGGCTCTACCAGAGGAGTACCTGGGCACCTACATCTTGATGTTCACTTATGACACCCGTGGAGACGTTGCCGGACGTGTAGCAGAAGTTATCACGGAGGACCTCTATAGAACTCGTCCCAAGCTGAGGCTAACTGCAGCAGTCAAATCAAATCTGGAGAAGACAACTCCTGAGGGGGCGCAGGCTTCTGCTAGAGAATCCAACGTCAACTTGCCTGGCTTCAGTTATCTGCATGAAGAAGTTGGGTCCATCTCTGTGGAAGACTTTGCTGTTGTCAACCCTTCGGTCTATACGTTTGATGTAGACAACAAGGGGAACGCCTTCTTTCAGTCTGCTGGTCAGTTCATCGTGAACTCCAGTGCCATTGGAGATTCCCCCAAGGTGGGTTCTAGCTTGGAGGCTACCCAAGCTGCCCCAATTCTCATGGTTACTGAGAAAGACGCCACGTTTGGCACCGTGAACGGGACGGTTTGGTTCGGTGCTTACGGGCTTCCTGGGAATATGCTCTTGAACAACAATGGGGTCTTTGCAGCAGCGCATGATGCTGCGGCTGCTTATCTAGGGAGAAAGTCTCCTGAGATTTCAGTTGGTGCTGAATTCAGAAGAGACCAGCAAGTACGAGTAGGCCCTCTCCTTTTTCCTTCAATGGTTACAGATGACCCGGATAGGCAACGCGGGGATCTGAGCAATTTCGGTTATGGGGCCACGTACAAGGCTCAGATTTCCTTCCGTATCCGTCAGTTCGGAAGTGCTGTGGCTGCGGCTGAACAGCCAAGTGGGACAGGTCCCACAGGGTCTCCTACAGTCACAGGAGTTACCCCCTCCTATGGTGCTCCGGGCATTGCCAATACCATACGAGTCATCGGTTCTGGCTTCACCAACGCCAGTAAAGTGGAACTGGTCAACGGAGCTACCCGGGTTGTTTTGTCGAGCGTTACCATCGTCAGCGACCAAGTGCTACACGCAGTTGTCCCAGTGATTTCTACGCAAAAAGAGTTCATTGTAATCGTGACAAACACCTTCGGTGCTAACGTCCAGGGGGCTACCTATGTAGTTTCGTCTTCCGAGGACTGGGCTTACTACCGTGGAGATTTGAACCTTCTCTTTGTGCCAAAAGTTCCGACAAGCCCAGGCGAAACCGCTGGTGCAGGAACCAAGGAGGACCCTTTTAGAGGGGTCCTTGTGATACCTGTACTTTGAAACTCATTGAATTCAACAGCGGGCGAAGTCTCGAGATACACCGAGCCCTGAATCAACATCGAGTAGACTTGCTTTCTCGACCCGGGGTGACTGGTACAGGTATCGGGATCAAGCAGGTCGGTGGGTTACTTACGGACGATGTTTCTCTGGCTGTCTTTGTTAGACAAAAAGGACCAGTACCACAAGCCGAACTGATTCCAAAAACTTTAGCTGGTGTAGAAACTGATGTTGTTCAAGCAGACTTCCGAGCCATGTTCTTTGGGAACACTTATGAAAACCCGCTTCTTGGCGGGTTGAAGATCTCCAATTTTAGAAATGGACTCACGTACGTGGGTACTCTGGGTGCACTTGTCAAAGACGGATCGGGAAGATATGGACTAACTAATTTCCATGTGATTCCTGGATATGGCCGGGTGGTCAATGAAGCAGACGTCTTCCAACCAAACTATGACCAGTCTAGCTTCTTTCTAGGCGTAGGGGTAAGAGGCAAGCTAAACAACAAAGTCGACGCTACCTTGGTACCTACCGGAAACCGCGGGGCCTCCCCACGCATCCTCAACCTGGGTTGGATTAGTGGCACGAGTCCTGTAGTTCTAGGTCAAGTTGTATCCAAAGCAGGTCGGACTACAGGAGTTACGGCGGGGACCATTTCTGCCATTTCAACTTCTGTGTTGGTCACTTACGCTTCAGGAGTGGACTTGATTTTTACAGACTGTTTTTTGGTTACAGCTGAAGGCTTTATCGGGCCTGGAGATTCTGGTAGTGTAGCTGTTAAGTTGCAAGGGGGAGGGTATGTCTCTGTCGTAGGGCTCTTGTTTGCTGGTAATGAGACCCTTGGTGTAGGCACCCCTATACAAACCGTGTTCTCAGAGCTTGGTGTAACCCTTCTGACTGTTGACGATATTCAACCTGATGAACCTGGTCCAGAAGAGGCAAAACCAGAAGAGCCAGTAGCCCCAGAAGAACCAAATTTCAATAGCCAAGCTGCAACCATGGCGTTTGCTTTACTACGTACTCCCAATGCTGTGTTTGGTGCTGATGCTCTTTTGGAAGAAGCTGAGCCACAAGCACGAGTCTTGGTCTCACTTCAAGTTCCTGGCCTTCGAGGAACACATCTCTGGAACAGAGACAAGTACACCACGATAGACCAGTACACTGTGGGTGATGTTTTCGATCCGAGTACTGGACTTCTGATACGCACTATAGAGACTTACTACGGGGACGCTTCCTGGTTTACTGATCCATCCAACGTAGTGGACTACTCGGTTCAAGATGAAACTTCAACGGGGAACACAAGACATCTACACCATAAGGTGGCTCTGAGTATTTACAAGGCTCGAGCTGCCCTGGATCAGATCGCTACAGAGTTCCACGGGGAGTCGTTACAAAGCATCTATCTACAACACATAAAGGGGGGTCACGGGAATAGGTTTGACGCCTTTGTTCCGCAGTTTCTCGGATCTGTTTCAGGTAGTGGTAGAGAACTTAAAAACACGGACACCTACTTAGGGGGCTCTGATTACATTAGCCGTGGAAACTGGGCAGATCAAGTTGATCACATGTACTTGGAGCAGGTGCTTCCGTCCTACGGCAAGTATTACCCAGAGACTAACGAGAATCTCCAAATTCTTGGAGAGCTTTGTAGCTGGCTTATCTCTAACACGGTAAGTGTTGACCTAGACCTACTTGTGCCGTTGAATCAAGGCGAACTTTTTGAGGCAGACTTGAATGATTACCGTTTCCTGTCTCAGTTCTGGCTACGCCCAGATGCTGCCATTGTTCCCTCTTGGTTCTGTACTGACCAGGTCTTCAAGGGGTACCTCGATACTGAAAACATCAACCTGGACAGCATCTATGCCTCTGGCGTCTTCAAAGAGGTTGGTATTTTGTTCCCAGTTAGCATCGCTGTGAGGCTAGCACCTGGCATAGTACCCCCACATGCTAAGTTGAAGCTCATGGCAATCAACGTAAGAGTTGACCTTGACCCACAACTCCAGCATCTTGTTGTTGACCTAGCCCAGGGCGCTGAGGAAACCGACACGAGCTTGAACCCGTGGCAAGGACCATTCCATTTTGGACAGACACTTCCCATGCTTGCTCGAGATGGTTCTGGAAACCAAGTGCTCACTACTTTTCGGGCCAAGCAGTTCAAAGACAACACTCACCCTCTACTAATCAACTTCATGATGACTGACATGGTAGTCATACCAGAAGCCTATGCTATGGACCTTGGGGCTCCACCTCCATTGCCTAATGGAAATCCTGGCCCCGTTGGCGAATTTACCTGGACGACCACAGTTGAAGTCCTGGACTTTGAAGGGACCAACCTGGTTTTAGAAGAAGACCGGGTGCAAGTTCGTACTTTTAACATCCTGAAAATCAACCCCGTTACCGAGTAAACTCATACCCACTAGACAACTTACGTGCTAGTCTTATGAGACCCTGTTACCCCCAGGACTGGACGACCGACCCCAGCCTGGAGGGTGAACCGTAGGAGTTACACGATGCCTTCAGCTAGCCCCCTCTTTCTTTCTCAGCCCAAGTTCCTGAAGGTGGGCTATGCCAACGTCAGTCAGAATCCGGATGACTGGCAACACGACATCACTCGGCTTGCTTATGAGCAGATTCCATTCGTGATGTCCAAGTACCGTACCCGGATCAAGATGCAACGGGTTGATCCTTCGAAGGGGTACGGTTATGGGTTCATTACGGTCGACAACAAGGCCACCATCCCGATCACTATTCATGAGTTCGAGATGGACCCTCTGGACATCATCTTCGTTGGGAAGACACCTTACCCTCTGAACGAGCGTCGAGTTGATGAGGCACTCTTCAATTCCAAGGTGGTTGGCCAACCAAAAGATGTTTCTGACATCGACAGCGCCAACTTCTCCGGGATGTACCCACCCCACACAGGGAAGTATGTTTACGCTTCTCAGCGGCCTCTTCCACCTTCTCGGTACCCTTCCATGCTCGAGCAGCTTATCAGTCGGGTTAGAGCATCTGACCTCAAGAAAGTGGGAGTTGAACTGATTGAGGATGAAGTCCGAGCAGGTATCCGGCTAAACGGAACTTTGCGGGTTCTGGAAAAGTTCACTGAGCTCAGGCCAAGCAAGTTGGCAAGTGCTCTTACACACATCCCTAACAACATCACTCAGGTCATTCGAAAGAGCCCCTCAGATTTCACTGTTCGCTTCGCTTCGGATGTCCATTGGGACCCCAAGGAAGTTACAATCAGTAGGGAAAAGCTCTTTCGGACTTTTGGTGAAAAGGTTGGGGAAGCTGCCCTGGTGAACAATGAGTTCTCCTGGACTGAAGGTCGTCGCCCCTGGGAGCCCATGGTCTGGGAGGATGAAGTTGATCGGACCGGGAAACCACAAAAGCTTTCCAAACCTGGTTTCTACCGGGTCCGTGTCGAAGGAGACTATCCTCTGGAGGGTTGGTTCTTCTCCAAGGTGGTTGACCTGGATGGAAGCTCAGCCTCTACAAGTCTGATCACTAATGGAGTCCGGTACGCTTTGCAGGACGACATCTTCGGGCTTGAAGCTTCCTCTGACCAGGAAGGGCCAAAGCTCAAGGCCCCAGAGACGGCAGGAGAGCGCGGCTGCTTCCTCTTGGACGAGGGCAAGGTCACGCTCCCAATCGTCATCCAGACCCCACCCATCGACCTGGGTGCTCACATGATTCTCGAGGTTGCTGACGACCTGGGGATGCCCTACACCTTGGAAATCACTCCTGGAGTCGAAGGGATCAAGAAGTCACGTAAGCCTAATACCTACCTCGTCTCGAACACCCTGCCATGGTTCCGCATAGGAAACCAGGACGTGCACGCCCAGGACGACAGCACCCCCAAGCTGGAGAAGGCCAAGGTCAAAGTCGCTTCCGAGAAGGGAAAGAAGTCAACGGTGGTGGTTTCCCTGTGTGATGATGGGTCGTTCACCGTTGGTGGGGACACCGGGGCTCTTGGAAGCTGCAACCACATCGACAGGTACCGAGCCAAGTTTGCCCTGATGGCAATTGGCTGCACACCAGAGAAGGCTGACCAAGCTCTCAACAAAGTCAAGGAAACCGGAAGGCTGACACTCCTCGGAGGCAAGGTTCCAACCACAGCCGCCGAGAAGTTCGGCAGCGCTCTCGAGAAGTCAGCCCGACTGGATGCCGCGGTCTTCTCGCTCCGTCCAGGT
>Ga0100403_1001414_pt1 | contig 21671 bp, 21 predicted proteins | sample CryGeymet201501t_FD_83663 | JGI IMG/M metagenome (GOLD analysis project Ga0100403, IMG submission 83663) | Groundwater microbial communities from Crystal Geyser aquifers in Utah, USA - Crystal Geyser metaG 2015-01t | ecosystem: Environmental > Aquatic > Deep subsurface > Groundwater | place... | reverse complement strand
GTGCGCGCCGAGCGTGACGGCGATCGACGAATCGAGCCCGCCGACTTCCTGCATCACGCGCGCGTACGCCGTCGCCGAGAGGCCGACGCCGCCATATTCCTGCGGCACCTGCATCCCGAAGAGCCCGAGCTCTTTGAGGCCCCGCAAAACTTCCGGCGAGAGCTCGTGCGCCCGGTCGATCTTCGCGGCGTCGACGTTCGCGGCGAAATATTTCCGGACGCTCTCGAGGAAGACGTTGAGGCTATCGACCTCGGCCGCGGGGGCGGTCGGGTAGGGGAAGATCATCCCCTCGGCGATCACGCCGTGGAACAGCGACTTCATGAAGGACTGTTCGTTCATCGCGCCTCCCATGACCCTCGGGCCCGCAGCCCGCAAGAGCGAGCGCCGGGGCAGGTATTAGGTGTTGCCCCGCCGGACTCCTATTGCTACCCCAAGAGTGAGCACGGGATCTTCGGCATCGCATGCGCGCGGGTCGTCGGCCGTGCGGCTTGGGGTGACGTGGTGGGACGGCTCGGAAAGCGCTCGCAAGAGCTCCGGCGGGTTCTCGAAGACGCGAGGTCGCGACGCGGCGTTGCGCTGATGGGGATCTGCAACGTCACGCCCGATTCGTTCAGCGACGGCGGCGAGCACGCGACGGTCGACGCGGCGAAAGCGCACGTCGACGCGATGATCGCCGAGGGCGCCGACGTGATCGACGTCGGCGGCGAGTCGACGCGCCCGGGCGCCGCGCCGGTGCCGGCCAAGGAGCAGCTCGCGCGCGTGCTCGAGGTCGTTCGCTACGCCTCGATGCGCAGCTGCGTGTCGATCGACACGACGCTGCCCGAGGTCGCCGCCGCGTGCCTCGACGCGGGGGCGTGCGTCGTGAACGACGTGTCGTGCTTGAAGGACGACGCGCTCGCGAAGGTCGCGGCGGCGCACGGCGCGGCGCTCGTGCTGATGCACGCGCGCGCGACACAAGCGGAGATGCGCGGGTTCAGCGCGTGGCCGGACGACGCGTACGCGGACGTGGTGGCTGACGTGCTTCGCGATTGGGAAGCTGCGGCGGCGCGGGCGGTTAGTGCCGGGATGACGCGCGACGCGCTCGTGATGGACCCGGGGCTCGGCTTCGCGAAGAACGCGCGGCACTCGGCCGAGCTTCTGCGGCGAACGGCGGAGATGGTCGAAGCGCTCGACGTTCCCGTGCTGATCGGCGCGAGCCGCAAGTCGTTCTTGGCGATGGCGGATCGCGACGCCGGGCCGCGCGATCGGATCGGCGCGTCGATCGCGGCCGCGATCCACGCGGCGCGCGCGGGCGCGGCGATGCTTCGCGTGCACGACGTTCGCGCGACGCGGCAAGCGGTAGACCTCGTGCACGTCATGGGGGGCGGCTGATGCTCGAAGGCATCCTCCACCTCTTCGCGCGCAGGCCTCTCCTCGAGGTGCTGATCGACGTCGTCGATCTCGCGGTCGTGACGTACGTCGTCTACCGCGCGCTCTTGGTGTTGCGCGGCACGCGCGCGATGCAGATGGGGACCGGCCTCGGCGTCATTTTCCTCGTCTACGTCGTGTCGAAGTGGGCGGGCTTCGTCACGCTGTTCAACCTGCTGTCGACGCTCCTGTCGTCGATCATCCTCATCGTCGTCGTCGTCTTCCAGAACGACATACGCCGCGGCCTGATGCGCGTCGGCGCGCGCGCGTTCTTCTCGGGGCTGTCGCGGCAGCAGGAGTCGCGCGTGATCGACGAGGTGGTGAGCGCGGCGACGGAGCTCGCGCGGCATCGCATCGGCGCGCTCATTTGCTTCGAGCAAGACGCGAACCTCGACGAGTTCGTGGTCGGGCAGGGGACGGTGATCGACGCGACGGTGCAGCGCGAGCTCTTGGTCGGCCTCTTCATTCCCGAGTCGCTCAACAAGCTGCACGACGGCGCGGTGATCATCAGGAACCTGCGCGTCGCGAAGGCGGGCGTCTTCTTCCCGATGCCGGACACGAAGCTCCTCGACAAGTCGCTCGGATCGCGTCACCGCGCGGCGCTCGGGATCACCGAGGAGACGGACGCGGTCGTCGTCGTCGTGAGCGAAGAGCGCGGGACCATCAGCTTCTGCTTCAACGGCAACATCGTGACCAACCTCGACGGTGCGTCCTTGCGGCAGGCGCTCCTCGGCCTCTTCGGGCAGCGCGCGCGAAAGAAGAAGCCGGGAGCGAAGCGGACGACGACGGGGACCGGATCGATTCGCCTCTCGTCGCCGCCGTCGTCGGCGCCGGTTTCGGCGGAGCGGCCCGAGCGCTCGGAGCGGTCGGGCACCGGATCGATCGTGCTGCCGCCGCCCGCGTCGGAGCGACGCGCGCCGCCGCCGTCGGAGCGCCGCGACGACAGCGTCCATACGCGCCTCGACTCGATTCCGCCGCCGAAGCCGATGGCGCCGGCGAAGCCGATCGAGACGCCGACGCCCGGCGCGACCGAAGTGCCGTCGCCGCCGCGCGGTAGGGAGGACGACTGATGGCCGCCGCGGACGTCGCGCAGTGGTTCCGCGGTGCGGTCACCGAGAACCTCAACCTGAAGCTTCTGTCGCTCGCGTTCGCGCTCGTCTTGTATTCGCTCGTGCACGGCTCGCAGGATTGGCGGCGATCGGTGCGCGTGAGCGTCGACGTTCGCGTCCCGCCGGACACGGCGGACCGCGTGCTCGTGACGAAGATCCCGCCCGAGGTGCGCGTGACGCTGCGCGGGCCGCAGTCCGTGCTCGAGGATTTGAAGGCGGACGAGATCGGCAGCGTGCAGCTCGACATCCACGAAGGGACAGAGACGCACGTGAACTTCACGCCGCAGATGTTCCATCTGCCGGCGGGCGTGAAGATCGAGCAGATCGAGCCGGCGTATCTCGACTTGGTGTACGAGGAGCGCGTCGTGCGCGATCTGCCGGTGCAGGTCGGCGTCGTCGGGACGCCGGCGGCGGGGTTCGTGGTGAAGGGCGCGCCGGTCGCGGATCCGACGATGGTGCGCGTGCGCGGGCCGAAGAGCGAGGTGATGGTCCTTCAGCACGCGCGCGCCGATGCGTTCGACGTGACGGGCTTGAGCGAGGGGAAGTACACGCGCTCGCTCGCGCTCGATCATCCGCCGAGCGGGACGTCGTTCGAGATCGCGAGCGTCGCGGTGACGCTCGAGATCGCGCGCGAGGTCGCGGAGCGCCCGTTCACGAAGGTGCCGGTCGCGGTGGTCGGCGTGACGAAGGCGAAGACGCAGCCGTCGGAGGTGGACGTGCGCCTCACGTGCCCGCCGGAGATTTTGCGCGGGCTGCGCGTCGAGCAGATCGTGCCGCGCGTGCAGGTGACGAGCAACGCGGAGCGCGGGAGCGAGGCGCTGCCCGTGGTGCTCGTGATCGATCGCTGCGACGTGCACGTCACGCCGTCGACCGTCGTGGTGCGCTGGGGGAACTGATCAGGCGTCCGCCGCGTCGCGCGTTTCGTGCGCGCCGCGGTAGCCCTCGCTGCTGGGCTCGTCTTTCTCGACGCGGCCGTCCTTCAGCGTGATGACACGCGGCATGCTCGCGGCGAGCGCGGTGTTGTGCGTGACAACGACGATCGTCGTGCCGCGCTGCCGGTTGATCGTGAAGAAGAGCTCGTGGATCTGCGCGCTCGTGTTCGAGTCGAGGTTGCCGGTCGGCTCGTCGGCGAGGATCAATTTCGGTTCGAGGACGAGCGCGCGCGCGAGCGCGACGCGCTGCTGCTCTCCGCCGGAGAGCTCGCCCGGGCGGTGCGACGCGCGCTGTCCGAGCCCGACCTCTTCGAGGAGCGCGCGCGCCTTCGACTCGAGCTCGAGCCGCGGGCGCCCCTGGATGAGCCCCGGCATCATCACGTTCTCGAGCGCGTTGAACTCGGGGAGGAGGTGATGAAACTGGAACACGAACCCGATCGTCCGGTTTCGCAGATCCGCGAGCCGCGATCCCGGGAGCGTCGTGATCTCCTCGCCCGCGACCTTGATCGATCCGCCCGTCGGAATGTCGAGCGTGCCGATGCAGTGTAGGAGCGTGGACTTCCCCGCGCCGGACTGCCCGACGATCGCGATGACCTCGCCCTCGAAGATGTTGACGTCGATCCCACGGAGCACGTCGAGCGTCCGCCCCATGTGCTGAAACGACTTCTTCACTCCGGAAGCGATGACGAGCGCGCTGGGCAAGGACGGACTCCTACAGGTGCGAATACTACTCGTAGCGGAGGCCGTCGACCGGCCTCAGTTGCGAAGCGGCCCACGACGGGAAAATCGTCGCGAGCGTACAAATCGTGAGCGCCGACAGCGTCACCGACAAGAAGTCGATCCCGCTCACGTTGATCGGCAAGCGATCGATGTAATAGACGTCCGGATCGAGCCTGAGGCCGAACCACGACAAGTCGGTGCATAGGACGAGGCCGGTCGCGACGCCGAACACCGTGCCGATCCCGCCGATGATGATCCCTTCGAGCATGAACGTCGCGAGGATCGATCGGTCCGGCGCGCCGATCGCCTTGAGGATCGCTATCTCCTTCGACTTCTCGGTCACCATCAGCAGAAGCGTGCTCACGATGCAGAAGCTCGCGACCATGATCGCGATGCACAAGATGATGAACGTCGCATAGCGCTCGAGCTTCAGCGCGGAGAACAAGTTCTTGTTGATCTCGCGCCAATCGCGCACGCGAAGGTCCGGCCGGTTCACCGCTTGCGTAACGACCGGCGTGAGGAGCTCCGCGTTCTCTGCGTCCTCGACCTTCACGTCGATCGCGCTGATCTTCCCCTGTGTCTGGAAGTACTCCTGCGCGACATCCATCATCGTGTAGACGTGGCTCGCGTCGTACTCGTACATCCCGCTGAAGAAGATCGCGGCGACGCGGAACTTCTTCGTGCGCGGCATCACGCCCATCGGCCCGAGATCGCCGAGCGGCGACACTAGCGTCACCTCGTCGCCGACGTAGACGTGCAACGTCTTCGCCAGCTCGCGTCCGATGATGACGCCCGGTCGCAGCGGCGGCTGCAGATCGATGACCGCGCGCACCGCCGGATCGAGCTCGTCGGAGAGCGACGGCAGCTCCGGCCCTTTCATGTACTGCTCGCCGCCCGGTCCGATGCCTATCACTTCGTCGGCCGGTAGATGGCGAAGCGCGTCCGGATCTTCCAGGTACGCGAGCTTGCCGACCTCGATGTTGTTCGGCAGGTCGATGACCTGCCCGATCGTCTTCGGATCGATCCCGCGCACGATGACGCCCGCGAGGTTCGACGAGCTCGACACCATGACCTCGCCGTTGATGACGGGCGTGCACGCGGCCACGCCCTTCACCGCGCGCACGCGCTCGAGCACCGAGTCGTATTCGGTCCACGGCGTCTGCGTCGTCGTGTCGATGACGATGTGCGCGTTGTTGCCGAGGATCTTCCGCTTCAAGTCGTGGCTGAAGCCGCCCATCACGCTGACGACGCTCGACAGCGCGCACGAGCTGATCGCAACTCCGCAAATCGAGAGCACGCTGATGACCGTCAAGAATCCGCTCTTCTCCGAGCGCACGTGGCGCGCGGCGACGAACGCGACGAACGTTCGCCCTTCGAGCCGATCGAGGAGCCACGGCAGCATCGCCGACAGCACGCCGACGACGAACACCGCCGCGAGCAAGAGCGCCACCGCGGACGCCGCGGTGTCGATGTGATCGATGAGCGCTTTGGTCGCGCCGCGGCGCGCGCCGAAGAACGCCGCGACGGCGACGGCGGGCGGAACGAGGAAGCGCACGAGAAGCCAGACGAGCGCGATCTCGTGGCCGCTGCGGAGCGCGACCAGCGTGCGCGCGCCGATCCACGCGAGCACGAGGAGCATCAACGTGCCGAGCACCGCCGCCATGAAGACGTCGGCGTGGTGCCCGAGCGCGACCTTCGTCGCGTGCGTGACCGTTCGGCTCCAGAACGCCGTGAGCGCGAAGAGCGGCCCGAACAGCGTCGCGGCCGCGAGCCATGTGGCGCGGCTCTTCTTCCCGCGCTTCGCCTCGAAGCGCGCGCGCGCGAGCAAGACGACGACGCCGAGGACGACGAAGCCGATCGTGATGCCGGCTTGGTGCGTCGGGAGCGGCTGGTTCATCGTCGATCAGCCCTCGGGCCGTAGCAGCGGGAAAAGGATGACGTCCCTAATCGACGCTTGGTTGCACAACATCATCGTCAAACGGTCCATTCCCATGCCGAAGCCGGCCGCGGGCGGCATCCCGTGCTCGAGCGCGCGGACGTAGTCTTCGTCGAAGTCCATCGTCTCTTCGTCGCCCTTGGCCTTCTTCGCGACCTGCGCGCGGAAGCGGTCGGCCTGATCGTCCGGATCGTTGAGCTCGCTGAACGCGTTGCAGAGCTCGCGACCGTGGACGAAGAGCTCGAAGCGATCGACGAGCGCGGGATTAGCGTCGTTTCGGCGCGCGAGCGGCGACGTCTCGTACGGATAGTCCTTGATGAAGACGGGGAGCGAGCGCGTACCGTCGGCGCTCTTGAAGTCTTCGGGTAGGAACGGCTCGACGACGTACTCGTAGCAAGCGAAGAGGCGCTCGCCGTCGTTTTCGCACTTGGCCATTCCCTTCCTGAAGTTGCCCCAATCGATCTGCTTTTTCGCGCGCGGCGACGACGCGCTCCACTCTTTGATCTTCGCGCCGAAGTCTTCGCGCAGAAGATTCACGATGCCCGCGCCGCCGTCCTTCGCCACCGCTTCACGCCACGCGGGGATCTGCGTCTTCTCCGCGCCGAGCGCGACGGCGTAGTCCATCGGCACGCGCGCGAACGGCTCGTCGATCGTAAACGGGCGCTCCGCTTTCCACTTCGCGTGCGCTTCGGGCATCGCCTCGGCGAGGCGCTCGTCGATCCCGCGCACGAGGAGCTCGGTGAAGCTCATCAGGTCGTCGTACGTCGCGTACGCCTGATAAAACTCGAGCATCGTGAACTCGGGGTTGTGGCGTGTGCTGATGCCTTCGTTCCGGTAGCAGCGCCCGATTTCGTAGACGCGCTCGAGACCGCCCACGACGAGCCGCTTCAAGAAGAGCTCCGGCGCGATCCGCATGAAGAGGTCCATGTCGAGCGCGTTGTGGTGCGTCGTGAACGGGCGCGCGACCGCGCCACCGACGAGCGTGTTCAGCGTCGGCGTTTCCACTTCCAGGAAATCGTGGTCGTCCAAGATCTGCCGCGTGGCGCGCACGATGTGGCTTCGCGCGCGGAAGACGTTGGCGACTTCCGGGTTCGCGATGAGATCGACGTAGCGCTGGCGGTAGCGCGTCTCGACGTCCGTCAGGCCGTGCCATTTCTCGGGGAGCGGGCGAAGCGCTTTCGTCACCAAGCGAAGGCGCTTCGGCTCGATCGAGAGCTCACCGCGCTTCGACGCGGTGAGCGCGCCCTCGGCCTCTACGATGTCGCCGACGTCGATCTCGTCGAGGCGCGCGTAGTCTTCGCCGAGCGTCGCTTGGCTGACGAGCAGCTGAATCTCCCCCGTGCGATCGCGGAGCTTCAGAAACGACAGCCCGCCCGTGCTCCGCAGCGCGATGACGCGCCCGTGCACTTGGATCGGCTCGCCGCCCGCTGCGGCGCGCACTTTTTCCTCTACGTACTTCCCATCGACCTTCGCCGCGTTCGCGCGCACGCGCGCCGCCGAGATGTCGAGCGTCTGCCCGCCCGGCAGCCGCGGCTTCACGTCGTTCGCGAACGGATTCTCGCCGCGCGCGCGCACGCGCTTCGCCTTTTGGCGTCGCGCTTCGATGATCGCGTCCTCCGCCGTCACCGGCGTCCCCGCGTCGCGATCGGTGTCGGGCACCGCGGTCATCCTCGATTGCGAGTCGGACATGCGCGCTCCTACGTCGCGTCGGCGTCTTCCGCGACGCCGCCCTTCTTCAACGTTCCGCCCGCCGCGGCGAGCAGGTACGCCTCGATGAAATTGTCGAGATCGCCGTCGAGCACCGCGTCGACGTTCCCCATCTCGTACGACGTGCGGTGATCTTTCACCAACCGGTACGGCGCGAGCACGTAGCTCCGAATCTGGCTGCCCCACGCGATCTGGCTCTTGCTCGCTTGGTATTGCGCGGCTTGCTCCTCGCGCTTCGCCATTTCGATTTCGTAGAGCTTCGCCTTCATCATCTTGAGCGCCATGCGCCGGTTCTGGAGCTGCGAGCGCTCTGCGCGGCAGACGACCACCAAGCCGGTCGGCAGGTGCTTCATGCGAACCGCGGTCTCGACCTTGTTGACGTTCTGCCCGCCTTTGCCGCCGGCGCGCATCGTCGTCACCTCGAGGTCCTCGTCCTTCACGACGATGTCGATTTCGTCCTCGATGTCCGGCGTGACCTCGACCGCCGCGAACGCCGTTTGCCGCCGCGCGTTCGCGTCGAACGGCGAGATGCGGACCAAGCGGTGCACGCCGTTCTCCGCGCGCAGATACCCGAACGCGTGATCGCCCGTGACGCTGAAGGACGCGCCGTCGATCCCCGCTTCGTCGCCGTCCTGGTGATCGATGATCTCGGTCTTGTACCCGCGCCGCTCGCACCAGCGCAGGTACATGCGAAGGAGCATCTGCGCCCAATCCTTCGCGTCCGTCCCGCCCGTGCCCGGGTGGATGCTGACGATCGCGTTCGCGTGATCGACCGCGCCGCTCAGCATCCGCGCGAGCTCCGCGCCGCGCACGCGCTGCTCGAGCGACGGGATCTGCACCTCGGCTTCTTTGATCGTGGCTTCGTCGTTCTCGGACGCGCCGAGATCGAGGAGGACGACCGCGTCTTCGAGATCGCGCGTGAGCTTTTCGGTGTTGTCGACGAGCTGCTCGATGCTCGCGCGCTTGCGCGTGACCGCCTGCGCCTTCTTCGCGTCGTCCCAAAAGCCCGGAGCGAGCGTCTGCTCTTCGAGCTTTTGGATCTGCGCCCTCAGCTTCGTAAGGTCAAAGATGCCCCCTTAGCGCCATGAGGCGCCTTTGGAGGTCGGTGAGCTTTTCGCGCGACTCGCTGAGCATCGGAGTTGCAGCGTTTAGCCGAATTTTGTCGTGCCGTACAAGGGTTGCCGCCGCTATTTCGGCGTCGGGGGCCCGGCCGACAGGCTGGTCCGCCAGCTTCCGAACCAGCCGCTCGTCAGGACGTCGAGCGCCGCTTCGGCCTCGGCCATGCGCACCGCCGCTTCCATCTGCTCGCGCGAGCCGTCGATGCTCGCGGCGAGCTCGAGCCACGCGCGCTGCCAGGCGAAGAGCGCGTCGAGCACGCGCGCGGAGATCCGCGCGCGCGCGTCCTGCCGTTCGAGACGAACGCGCTCGAGCGTCGGCTCGTCGTCCGCGTAGACGAGGCGATCGAGCCGCCACGTGAGCCGCGCTTCGAGCCACAACTTCGCGCCCATCGCGTCGTAGAGGCGCTGCGAGTCGGTCGCCGTCGAGGTCGTCGAGCTCCCGCTCGAGTCCACGAGGCGCATCGCGCGAAACCGCGCCTCGGGCAGCGCTGCGCTTTGGCGCGCGCGCGCGATGATCGCGTCGATCCGCGCGTCGTCCACCCCGAGCCCCGACGCCTTCCACGCCGCCGCGACGCACGCGCGCGCGACCGCGGGGGTCACCGGAAGCTTCGGTGCGGGCGGCGGCGCCGGAGTCGGCTTCGCTGCCGCACCGTCGGCGAAACCGCGGAACGCGTCGCGCGTCCGATGCACGCGCCCGGCGGCGATCTTGTCGAACGCGAGGCCGAGGATCAGCGTGATCCCGAGCTCGCGCACTCCCGACGCGCGCTCGGCGTAGAAGCCTTTGAGCGTGAGCCAGCTTCGGCCGTGCAGATCGCTCGCGCCGACGTGCCCGCGACCGAGGCGGAGCGCGACGACGTCGTCCGCGTCGAAGTCGCCGTCGAGGTAGCGATCTTCCAGTCGGCCGTCGTGCCAACCGAACCACGGCTCGGCGCGCGCGGGCCCGGCGACGACGACGATCGAAAGGAGCGCGGCAGCGAAGATGCGAGCGTGCATGCGCGCGCCTTCTTCAACGCGCGTGCCGCGGTCGCGATCGAATGATCTCGCGTGGTTTGCGCGACTACCACCCTGTCCCGGACAGATTTCAGGGTGTCCGGGACACCCCTCAGCAACCGCAGCGCGCGACGCGGCGCTCGCCTTCTTCGAGCGTCTTCTTCGCGGCGACGCAGCGCGGATCGTCTTCGCCCGTCAGCCGGCAGAGCGCGGCCACCGAGCGTCGCATCGACGCGATCGCGCGGCACGGCATCGCACACTCGCTCGCTCGCGTGTCGCCGCCGGCCGCCGAGTCGGATTGCACGGACGTCGGCGCCGATTGCGTCCCGGCTTGCGGCGCGGCCGGGCGATCGGGCGGCGGCGCGGGCGGCGGCGGCTGCGAAGGGCCCGTCCCCGGCTCCATCGCGGGCGCTTTCTGCGCCGGCGCTATCCCGAGCTGCGCGCCCCAACGATCGATGTCCGCCTGCGCTTCGTCGACGGTGCGCGGCTCGGGTCCGACGGGAGCCTGGCGCGGCGGCGCGCCGGGCTGCGCGGCGCAGCTCGCGATCGAGAGGAGCGCGACGGCGGCCAGGCCGGTGAGGCACGCGCGGACGTTCATGACGCGATCGTTAGCATGCTCACGACTTCGGCATGACGAGATGCATCCAAGCAAATAGGCGCACCGCGTGCATCCCTCGCGGACGCCGCGGCGTAAGAGACCTCGAGGCGCATGGCTTTCCCCGTTCAAACGCGAGACGTCACCGCCTCCTTACACCCGCGTCGCGCGAACGGTGCTACGCATCCCGCCGTGGGACGGAAGCGTTGGAGCTGGGGGACGTTCCTCAAGTGGACCGCCTGCGCGATCGCCGTCGCATTCCTCGTCCGCGCGCTCATGCAGGCGGACCTCCCGCGCGCGGTGGCGCGCATCGGAGAGGCCGGTCCGGCGGTGGCGCTCATCGTCTTGCCGTTCCTCGTGTCGATCGCGCTCGACGCGACCGCGTGCCGCCTCCTCTTCGCCGCGATCGGCCGCCGCGCGCGCTTCGAGCAGCTCCTCGCCGTGCGCCTCACCGCCGAGGCGGTGAACATGAGCCTCCCGGCAGGCGGCGTCTGGTCCGAGTCGCTGAACCCGCTGCTCCTCAACCGCCGCTGCGGCATCCCCGGGAGCGAAGCAGTCGCGGGAATGGCAGCGAAGAAGTGGCTGCAGATGCGCGGCCACGGCCTCTACATCTTCGCGAGCGTCGCGGTCGGCTTCGGCTTCCTGTCGTCGCACTCGCGCGCGATCGTCGGCTTCGACGGCCTGCCGTGGATCGTCCTTGCCTCCGGCTGCGTGCCGCTCGCGCTTTCGGTGATGCTCGCGGGATCGCTGGCGCGCGGCGCGCTCGTCGAGAAGACCCACGCTTTGCTCCGGAAGCTCCCGTCGCTGCGCCTTCGCGCGTGGCTGGACGAGCGACGCCATCATTTCGTCGCCACCGATTCGCTCTTCGGACGCATCGCGACGTCGCGGACGACCGAGCTCGCCGCGTCGCCGCTCTTCCTCGCGTCGTGGCTCATCGAGTCGGTCGAGACGCTCGTCATCTTGCGCGTCCTCGGCGTACCGATCGGCTTCATCGAAGTGCTGTCGTTCGAAGCGGGCCTGTCGCTCCTCCGGAACTTCGCGTTCTTCGCTCCGGCGGGCCTCGGCGTGCAGGACCTCGGCTACATGGCGTACCTCGGCGCCCTGGGCTATCCCGGTGCCGCGTCGCTCGGTGCGGCGTTCGTCCTCTTGAAGCGCGCGAAGGAAATCTTCTGGATCGTGATTGGTTACGCGCTCTTCCTGCTCGTCCGCGCGCGCGCGACGCCCGACGGCGCATCGCAGAGCCCACCGCCGGCATCGATCGAGGCGGCGCCATGAGCCCGAAGCGTCCGCGAGTCCTCTTCATCTGCGGTTCGATGAACCAGACGACGCAGCTCCATGCGGTCGCGAAAGAGCTGCCCGACTGCGAGCACCTGTTCACGCCGTACTACGGCGATCGCACCGTCACGCTCATGCGCGAGCTCGGCCTCATCGAGATCTCGATCGGCGGGAAGAAGCGCCGTGGCTGGTGCCTCGACTATCTCCACAAGCACGGCCTCGCGATCGATCTCGACGGCAAAGGCGGCGGTTACGATCTCGTCGTCGGCTGCACCGACATGGTCGTGCCGAAGAACGTCCGCCGCTATCCGATCGTGATGGTCCAAGAGGGGATCTTGGATCCGGAGACGTGGGTGTTTCACCTGGTGAAGCGCTTCAAGTTCCTGCCGCGCTGGTACGCCGGCACGTCGACGACCGGGATGAGCGGTTTGTACGAACGTTACTGCGTCGCGAGCGAAGGCTACCGCCGGCACTTCATCAAGAACGGCGCGGACCCGAACAAAGTCGTCGCGACCGGGATCCCGAACTTCGACGATTGCGTCCGTTACTACGACAACGATTTCCCGCACCGCGGCTACGTCCTCGTCTGTACGTCGGACACGCGCGAGACCGGGAAGATCGATTTCCGAAAGCGCTTCATCCGCCGCGCGGTGCGCATCGCGAACGGCCGGAAGCTCGTGTTCAAGCTGCATCCGAACGAGGATCTCGCGCGCTGCACGCGCGAGATCCACGGCATCGCGCCCGACGCGCTGATCTTCCAGCAAGGAAGCGCCGAGCACATGATCGCCAACTGCGACGTGCTCATCACGCAGTGGTCGTCGACGGTGTTCGTCGGGATGGCGCTCGGCAAAGAGGTCTACACGAACTTCGACAAAGAGGAGCTCGCGCGCCTCGCGCCGATCCAAAACTGCGGGACCTCGGCGCGGAAGATCGCCGACGTGTGCCGTGAAGTGCTCGCGATGCCGCGCGCGCGCGCGGCGCAGAGCGAGGCGCACGCGTGACCTCGTGGACGCCTCGGCCGCACACGGTCGTCGTCGTCCAGGCGCGCACCGGATCGACGCGCTTGCCGGGAAAGATCATGATGCCGCTCGCGGGCGCGCCGCTTCTCGTGCGGATGATCGAGCGCGTGCGCGCGGCGAAAACCGCGGTCGACGTCGTGGTCGCGACGACGACGGACGCGGCCGACGACGCGGTCGTAGAGCTATGTAGATTGCACGCGGTGCCGGTCTTCCGCGGGCATCCGACCGATCTGCTCGATCGGCATTACCAGGCGGCGCGGGGCGCGGACGTCGTCGTGAAGATCCCGTCGGACTGTCCGCTCATCGATCCGAGCGTCATCGACCGCGTGATCGGCGCGTTCGATCCGTCGACGCACGACTTCGTCTCGAACCTGCACCCGGCGACGTATCCGGACGGAAACGACGTCGAGGTGATGTCGATGACCGCGCTCGAGACGGCGTGGCGCGAAGCGAAGAAGCCGCACGAACGCGAGCACACGACGCCGTTCCTGTGGGATCAGCCCGCGCGCTTTCGCGTCGGCAACGTCACGTGGGAGACGGGCCTCGACTACTCGATGAGCCACCGCTTCACGATCGATTACCCCGAGGACTACGCGATGATTGCCGCGGTGTACGACGCGCTCTACACGGCGGGCCGCGTGTTCTCGCTCGCCGACATCTTGGACTTCCTGTCCGTGCGTCCTGATGTCTTCGCGCTGAATGCGAAGTATGCGGGCGTCAATTGGTACCGAAATCACCTGGGCGATTTGCAGACCGTGAAGGCGTCGGAAACGAAACGACTGGAAGGAACATGAGTCACACCGAGCTCGAAGCGTTGGCCCTCCGCGTGCGCGAGCACATCATCCGAATGTCGACCGACGGCGGCTGCTTCATCGGCGCGTCGCTGTCGTGCGCGGATCTGCTCGTGCACCTGTATTCGCGCGTTCTGAAGATCACGCCGCAGACGGTGAGCGATCCGAACCGCGATTACCTCTTGCTGTCGAAAGGGCACGACGTGCCGGCGCTCTACGGCACGCTCGCGGAGCTCGGGTTCATCGAGAAGGCGCGCCTCGCGAACCACCTGAAGACGAACGACAGCTTGTACTGGCATCCGAATCGAAAGGTGCCGGGCGTCGAGTTCCACTCCGGATCGCTCGGGCATCTCCTCAGCGTGTCGATCGGGGTCGCGCTCGACATCAAGATGCGTGGCGGGAAAAACCGCGTCTTCGTAGTGCTCGGCGACGGTGAATGCGACGAGGGGACGATCTGGGAAGGGCTCTTGGTCGCGAGCGCGAAGGGGCTCGACAATCTGGTGGTCGTCGTCGACCGAAACGAGTTCCAAGCGAACATCCGCACCGAGGAGCTGATTCCGCTCGAGCCGATGCCCGACAAATTCGCGGCGTTCGGCGCGCAGGTGAAGCGCGTGAACGGCCACGATTTCTCGGCGCTCGACGGCGCGTTCGCGACGCTGCCGCTGACGAGCGGCAAGCCGAGCGTCGTCATCTGCGACACCGTTCGCGGCAAAGGCTTGCCCAGCATCGAGCGGCGCGCGGACCGCTGGTTCGTCAACTTCTAGCGCGACGAGGTCGCGATGCTCTTGAAAGAGCTGCACGGCCAGGCCGACGCGAAGCTCACGTCCGAAACGCTGATGGTGCGCTGATGGCTACGTACGAAGAGACGCTCGAAAAAATCTGCGAGTCGAATCCCAACGTGGTCGTCATGACCGCGGAGAACCGCGCCGCCATCCGCAACTTGCCGCCGAAGCTCGGCGCGCGCTTCATCGACGTCGGGATCGCCGAGCAGACGATGATCGGCGCCGCGGCGGGCCTCGCGCTGCGCGGGCGCATTCCGATTTGCCATTCGCTCGCGACGTTCCTCACGCTCCGCGCGTTCGAGTTCATCCGCACCGACGTCGGCATTCCAGGGTTGCCGGTGAAGCTCGTCGGCGGCGTGCCCGGCTTCTTGTCGGACGGAAACGGCCCGACGCACCAAGCGATCGAAGACATCTCGCTCATGCGCGGCATTCCGAACATGCACGTCGTCTGTCCGGCGGACGAAGACGAGCTCGTCGCGGCGCTCCCGAAGATCATCGAGAGTCCGAATCCGATCTACGTCCGCTACTACGCCGGCAAGGCTGCCACCCTGCACGGCGACTACGCGATCGGAAAGGCCGAGACGTTCGGCGACGGCAAGGACGTCGCGATCCTCACGTACGGCTTCTTGCTCCGCGAGGCGATGAAGGCGAAGGAGATCCTCGAAGCGCGCGGCACGAAAGCGCGCGTCGTGAACGTTCGCTCCTTGAAGCCGATCGACGAAGAGGCGGTCGTTCGCGCAGCGAAAGAGACGAAGCTCCTCGTCACGTTCGAAGACCATTTCCTCACCGGCGGCCTCACCACGATCGTCGCCGAGATCTTCCTGAAGCGGCAGCTCACCGCGAAGACGCTGCCGATCGCGCTCGAAGAACGCTGGTTCAAACCTGCGCTCCTCGCGGACGTCCTCGCCCACGAAGGCTTCACCGGCGAAGCGCTCGCCGAGCGCATTACCGCCACGATCAATCAGTGAGATTTGGAACAGGGAGATCGGGAGATCGGGAGCTTAGAGATTCGAGAACACCATCTCCCGAGCTCCCGACCTCCCTGTGAATTCAATCCGTAGAGGAAGCAGATGCCGAACGGCGTGAAGATGAACCCCGAGTATCCGACGATCACCGAGAGCGACGTGCTCTACGCGCGCGCGACCGGCCTCGTCCCGGCGTACACGCAGACGCTCGCGAAGGGGCCGGCGCAGTACGTCCGCGGCGTCGCGCCGAAGTTCGTGAAGCGCGGCAAGGGCGCGCACGTCTGGGACGTCGACGGAAACGAGTACGTCGATTTCCAGATGGGCATCGGCCCGCTTTCGCTCGGGTATTGCTACGAAGCCGTCGATCGCGCGATCTGTGCACAGCTCGCGGACGGAATCACGTTCTCGCAGATGCACCCGCTCGAAGTCGAAGTCGCCGAGCTTTTGCGCGAGGTCGTGCCGAACGCGGAGAGCGTCCGCTACAGCAAGACCGGCTGCGACGCGACGACCGCCGCCGTGCGCCTCGCGCGCGCGTTCACTGGGCGAAACAAGGTGCTCTGCTGCGGCTACCACGGCTGGCACGACTGGTACATCGGCGTCACCGATCGCGATCGCGGCATCCCGCAGGCGACGAAGGACCTCACGTACACGTTCAACTACAACGACATCCAGGGCGTCATCGACTCGCTCGACGACGACACCGCGTGCGTGATTCTCGAGCCGATCGTCTTCGAAGCGCCGAAGGACGACTTTTTGAAGAAGCTCCGCGACGTCTGCACGAAGAACGGGACGCTTCTGATCTTCGACGAGATGTGGACCGGCTTCCGCCTCGCGCTCGGCGGCGCGCAGCAGTACTTCGACGTGAGGGCGGACCTCGCGTGCTTCTCGAAGGCCGTCGCGAACGGGATGCCGATCTCGATGCTCACCGGGCGGCGCGACGTGATGGAGCTCCTCGACAAGGACGTCTTCTTCTTCACGACGTTCGGCGGAGAAGCGCTGTCGCTCGCGGCGGCGAAGGCGACGATTCACGAGCTGCGATCGAAGAACGTGCCCGCGTACCTCGCCGCGCAAGGCAAGAAATTGCGTGAGGGATACAACGAAATCGCGCGCGCGCTGAAGATGCCGTACACGGCGTGCAGCGGCTTCGATTGCCGGACGATCGTCACGTTCGCCGACGCCGCGGCGAGCGGCGGAAAATCGTCGAGCCCGCTCGAGATGAAGTCGCTCGTGCAGCAAGAGCTCATCAAGCGCGGCGTCTTGTGGGGCGGCTTCCACAACATGTCCTTCTCGCACTCGGACGCGGACGTCGCGCACACGCTCGCGGCGTACGAAGAGGTGCTCCCGATCCTCAAGAGCGCGGTCGACGCCGGCAACGTGCGCGGCGCACTGCGCGGCGAGCCCGTCGCGCCTGTCTTCCGCAAGACGAGCAACTTCAACACCAAACCGAAGAAGCCGTGAATGTTGAACAGGGAGACGGGGAGACGGGGAGTTTGGTTTCGAATCCTCCCCGTCTTCCCGTCTCCCTGTGGATTGCTGAAGGCGGAAGCGCATGTTTGACCTGAAAGACAAAGTCGCGATTGTGACCAGCGCGCTCGGCCTCATCGGTAAAGAGCATTGCCGCGCGCTCGCCGATGCCGGCGCGAACGTGGTGGTTACGGATCTCGACGGCAAAGGGTGCGAAGCGTTCGCGAAAGACATCCCGCGCGCGATCGGCGTCGGCGCCGACATCACGAAGCAGGCATCGGTCGCCGCGCTTCGCGACGTCGCGCTCCAGCGATTCTCCAAGATCGACGTTCTGATCAACAACGCCGCCATCAACGACAAGTTCGAGAGCCCGGCGGCCGCCGCCGAACTTTCGAAGTTCGAGAACTACCCGCTCGATCTCTGGCAACGATCGCTCGACGTCAACGTCACCGGGATGTTCCTCTGCTGCCAAACGATCGGCGCGGTAATGGCCGAGCGTCGGAGCGGAAGCATCGTGAACGTCGCGTCTACGTAAGGAATCGTCGCGCCCGATCAATCGCTTTACGTGAAGCCGGACGGGACGCAGAGCTTTTACAAGTCTGCTGCGTATCCGGTCACGAAAGGCGCGGTCATCTCGTTCACGCGCTTCCTCGCCGCGTATTGGGGAGAGCGCGGCGTGCGCGTGAACGCGCTCTCGCCGGGCGGCGTCGAAGCGGGGCAAGACGAGTGGTTCGTCGCGGCGTACGCGAAGCGCACGCCTCTCAAGCGCATGGCTAGAGCAAATGACTATCGTGGCGCGGTCGTCTTCCTCGCGAGCGACGAGTCCGCGTACATGACGGGTGCGAACCTCGTCGTCGATGGCGGCTGGACCGCGTGGTGACCGTGCGAAAGCGCGTGCGCTCCGCGAAGCGCGTCGCTTCGCGCCCGACCGCGAAAGAGATCTACGCGCGCGCAAAACGCATCGCGCTCGTCGTGACCGACGTCGACGGCGTGCTGACGGACGCGGGCGTCTACTACTCCGAGCGCGGCGAAGAGCTGAAACGATTCAGCGTTCGCGACGGCATGGGTGTCGAGAGACTGCGCGATGTCGGAATTGCGACAGCCATTCTCACGCGCGAGACCTCCGGACCCGTCGCGGCGCGTGCGCAGAAGCTGCAGCTTTCGCGCGTGTACTCGGGAGTCCACGACAAGCTCGCTCATCTGGAAGTGATCTTGCAGGACACGGGATTAAACGCATCACAGCTCGCGTATATCGGCGACGACGTGAATGACCTCGGCATCCTAGAAGCCATCGGTAAGAACGGATTGACGTCGGCACCAGCGGATGCGATTCCGGCGGTGAAAAACACGGCGATTCACAGGTGCGAAGCGAAGGGAGGGCACGGCGCGTTTCGCGAGTTCGCGGAGTGGATCTTGAAAGCGCGCGGCGAGGGTACGTGATCCGCGAGGTGTTCCGGTGCGTACGTTCGTTTAGGGCAGTGCGGTGTGACGTGGGAACCACACGAGGAGTGCGATGAACGAGAGAGCGGTAGTTCGAATCGGCGAGCGGCTCGTTGGAGACGGACAGCCCGTCTACGTCGTCGCCGAGATCGGCATCAATCACAACGGCTCGCTCGACGTCGCGAAGAAGCTGATCGACGGCGCGGTGCTCGCCGGATGCGACGCGGTGAAGTTCCAGAAGCGAACGCCCGAACTGTGTGTGCCCAAGGACCAGTGGTACATCGAGCGCGACACGCCCTGGGGGCGGATGACGTATATCGATTACCGCCACAAGGTGGAGTTCGGCGCGCGCGAGTACGGCGAGATCGATCGCTACTGCAAAGAGCGGCACATCGATTGGTTCGTCTCCTGTTGGGACGAAGAGTCGGTCGACTTCATGGAGCGCTTCGACACGCCTTGCTACAAAGCGGCGAGCGCTTCGCTGACGGATCACGAGCTTCTCCGAAAGATGAAGTCGACGGGCAAGCCGCTCATCATGTCGACGGGCATGTCGACGATGCAGGAGATCGAGAAATCGATCGCGGCGGTCGGCGAGAAGGGCTTGCTGGTCGCGCACTCGACGTCGACGTATCCGTGCCCGGTAGAAGCGCTCAACCTGCGGATGATCGGGACGCTGAAGGCGCTCTATCCGCACGTGCCGATCGGCTACTCGGGCCACGAGACGGGGCTGTCGCCGACGTGGGCGGCGGTCGCGATGGGCGCGACCTTCGTGGAGCGCCACATCACGCTCGATCGCGCGATGTGGGGGACGGATCAGGCGGCGTCGGTGGAGATCGTCGGGCTCGTGAAGCTCGTCGCGAACATCCGCGACATCGAGCGCTCCCTCGGCGACGGCATCAAGCGCGTGCACGAGGGCGAGCTCGCGGCGCGAAAGAAGCTCCGCCGCGTGCACGGCGAAGAAGAGAGCGGCGTCCACGCGAGCGTCGGCGCTGACAACGCGAGCGTCGCGGTGAACGGAAACGGGCACGCCAAGGGCGCGAACGGACACGCGAACGGAACGAACGGACACGCGAACGGCCGGCGCCGTGCGTTGACGAACGGTGCGTAGAGCGTAAAAGGCTGGGCAGCGATGCCGCCGTGGGAGATCCTCTCGCCCATCATCATCGTCTCGTGGGCGACCTTCATGATCGTCCTCGAGCGGCTCTTTCCGTACAAAGAGCAGAAGCTATTTCGTGAGGGCTTCTTCACGGACTTCTTCTGGTACACGCTCGTCCAGAGCTACTTCCTCGGCCTCGTGATCAAGTGGCTCGCGATCGACGTCATCGATCGGTACAGCGGGATCTCGCGGCTGCACCTCATCTCGAGCTGGCCGGTGTGGCTGCAGCTCGGCGTGCTCTTCGTCGTCCACGATTTCTACATCTACTGGTTCCACCGGCTGCAGCACACGAACCGCTGGTTCTGGCGGATCCACGAGGCGCATCACTCCGTGCGCAACGTCGATTGGCTCGCGGGATCGCGGTCGCACGCGCTCGAGATCATGATCAACCAGACGATCGAGTACGCGCCGTTTCTCTTGCTCGGCGCGTCGCCGGATCTCTGGCTGATCAAGGGCGTCATCGACGCCACGTGGGGGATGTACATCCACTCCAACATCGACGTGCGCAGCGGCTGGCTGCAGAAGGTCATCAACGGGCCGGAGATGCACCGCTGGCATCACGCGGGCAACGTCGAGAAGGGCGGCTTCAACTTCGGGACGAAGCTCGCGATCTGGGATTGGATGTTCGGCACGGCGTATCTGCCGAAAGAGAAGGTGCCGTCGTACGGGCTCGCGTTCGGCATCGTGTTCCCCGAGGGCTTCTTCGCGTACTTCATCCATCACGTGTGGACGTTCCGTCCGTGGGAGCCGCACCTTCGCAAGCCACACAAGCGCGAGCTCGAAGCGGCGGCGGCGGAGTGATCGAGCACTACGAAGAGGACGGAAAGACGCTGACGCTTCGTCGGCGGGGCGACGTCGTCGATTTGCTGCTCGGCAACGTCGTCTTGCTCTCGAGCGCGGCGCTCGAGACCGAGCTCGAGCTCGGACGGCTCGTGCGAACGCTCGTGCCGGGCGCGCGTCGCGTGCTCGTCGGTGGCCTCGGCTTCGGCGCGACGGTGCGCGGGGTGCTGGACGTCCACGGCGTGCACGTGAAAGTCGTGGAGAAGCTCGCGACCGTGGAGAAGCTTTTGCGCGGGCCGCTCGCGCATCTCGCGCACGGAGTGCTCGACGATCCGCGCGTGGAGGTGGTGCGCGCGGATGTCGCGGACGCGATCGCCGCCGAGCGCGATCTCGACGCGATCTTGCTCGACGTCGACAACGGTCCGGAGTGGGCGTCGTTTCGCACGAACGCGCGGCTCTACGCGCCCGCGGGGCTCGCGGCGGCGCGCGCGGCGCTCGCGCCGGGCGGCGTGCTCGTCGTATGGAGCGGGTACGCGGCGGATGCGTTCGTCCCGAAGCTCCGCGCCGCCGGTTTTTCGCCGAGCGTCGTCCCGCTGCGCGAGCGCGGCGTCGTCCGCGCGCGCGCGTACGTAGGACGCACCCCCGACCCGTAGCCCCGCCCAAAACGGACACCACTATATGTAGTGGGTCCTCTTCCGCTATATCCCCCCGGACCCGCATGTCCGACGCGATCCCGAACCATTCGCGCGCATTCCGTGTGCGTCGCTTCGCGAACTGGTTTCCGCTCGGGCTCACGTACGCGACCCTCTACATGGGCCGCTACAACTTCAACGTGTCGAAGGACACGATCGGCGGGCTTCACCATCTCGACAAAGCGCAGATGGGGATCGTCGCGACGGCCGGCTTCTGGGTCTACGCGCTGAGCGTCCTCGTCAACGGCCCGCTCGCCGATCGTCTCGGCGGGCGGCGCGCGATCCTCACCGGAACGCTCGGCGCGTGCGCCTTGAACCTGATCATCGGCCTCGTCCTGCGCTCCGGATGGGACACGCAGTTCATCGCGACGCTGAGCGTTCTCTACGCGGTGAACATGTATTTCCAGAGCTTCGGCGCGCTCTCGGTCGTCAAAGTGAACTCGGCGTGGTTCCACGTTCGCGAGCGCGGCGTGCTCGGCGGGTTCTTCGGATCGATGATCTCGCTCGGGTACCTCTTCGCGCTGAGCATCGGCGGGATCATCCTCGCGAAGCTGCCGCTCTGGACGGTGTACGTGATTCCGTCCGGCGTCATCGTCGCGATGTTCGCGGTCGACTTCTTCGTCGTGCGCGATCGTCCGAGCCACGCCGGGCACGACGATTTTCCGACCGGAGACGAAGCGGAAGGCGAGACGCATCACGAAGAGAAAGTGTCGTTCTTCGACGTCACGCGAAGGGTGCTCGCGCATCCGGTGCTGCGCCGCCTCGCGATCGCCGAGTTCTGCACCGGGCTCGT
>Ga0100403_1001411_pt1 | contig 21717 bp, 25 predicted proteins | sample CryGeymet201501t_FD_83663 | JGI IMG/M metagenome (GOLD analysis project Ga0100403, IMG submission 83663) | Groundwater microbial communities from Crystal Geyser aquifers in Utah, USA - Crystal Geyser metaG 2015-01t | ecosystem: Environmental > Aquatic > Deep subsurface > Groundwater | place... | reverse complement strand
TTTTTTGATTATTTAAGATCCTTAATAATATTTGAATCAGATAATAATGTGTGACGTTAAAATTAAATTAAAATCTTTAACATTATATCAGTTAAAATTATTATTGAATAATAACTTAATTACAAACATTGAATATGACATTAAACAAATATGTATAGATTGGAAAACAATTACATTAGATGAAATAAAGACATTAATAGAATTAACTGAACTTTATCCAAAAATATCTGAAATATTTATTCCTAAAATTTTTCATGATTTATGTTTGAATATTCATAAAGAACAAAAAATCGATATAATATTACAATATATTGAATATATGATAAATCATAATGAATCTAGAAGTATACTTTTATTCAATATTCATAATTTATTAAATATTGATGAAATTATTGAAATAATTGAATATTGTTTTCAAATTAATGCCATGGAAAATTTAAAATATATCGATAATTCACACCATACTATTTTACATTCCATATCTAATGATCATGTTATATTTAACAAATTACTGAAATATTATCTAAATAATAATCATAAAGAATATGCAATGATACATAATTATTATGGAGATACTCCTATAATATCATTTTGTAAAAAACATTATTCATCCCAAGGTGGTAAATCTATAATTATTAAATTATTTAAACTATTAATAAAATACAATGTAGAAGATATAATATTCATTTATAATGCTCATAATAATAATGCAATAACCTATTATTTCATAACAAAACCTGATTCTAATAAATTATTTGAGATAATTGATATATTTTATCAATCAAAAAATAAAATTGATAATATGAAAAGATTATTAAATTTTGCTATTAATAATTTGAAAGATTGTAATGAAACTAGAGAAATGAAAAATATAATTCAAAATATAATAAATGGATCAACAAAATCAGCAATAGAATATAATGAATAAATTATGTAATATTACGTAATGTATTATCAAATAATGGATTATCAGTAATTTGAATCCCACAATAATTTTGTGGATACGACGAATAATTAATGGGAGTATAAATACCTATATTGGATGCTTCTTTTAATAATACTTTAAATGTTTCCCAAAAGATAGGTGGATGTTCTTTTTCAATTGTTGCAACATGTGCTAATTCATGCAACATTACATATGTTAATGTATTAATATCATGCAATTTTAATGTTTTTTTATCGCGTAAACAAATTGCAATCTTTTCACCTTTATTTATAGTATATGAAGTTGATTTAGTAATATTATTCGGGGAATTTTCAATTAATCTATCAGGATTATAATTAGTAACTAATCTATATACAATACCATCAGCCTCAGTTTGTACATTATCTTTATCATATTTATTTTTGAGATATCTAAATAATTTAATATTATTATCATTGAGTTTTTCTAATAAATTTGCAGCACCACGACTATTTGGCATTTTTCGGTGTACTTCATATTGATTACCCAAGAAACCATTAATTTGTTTAGTATTATATACACTATTACTGAGATACCAATATAATAAAATAACAATAATAGCAATAATAATAATAGCAATAATAAATTTAAGAATTTTATTAAAATTCTTTTTGTTTATTGAATCCATTATTATACAAAATTAATGATCAGATTATATTTATTCCGCGTAAACCCAGACCTAAAAGTTGGTTCCCAGCTTTGTCGTGGCCGGTTTATGATTCAAATAAATATGAAATTAAATTATATTATAGTAAAAATATATATTTTCCTATAAATATAATTTATGAAAAATATTATAAGTATTAGATCATGAATAATAGTGATAATATATCAAATCAATTATTATTATGTACTTATACCAGTAATTTTGCTGCAATCGATTTTTATCTGAATAAATTATTAAGTATAATAAATAGTAATAATTTTAAGAAAGATGAATTATTAATAATAAAACAAAACTTAATTAGAACAAAAAAAATTATTCAAGATTATAAAATATGTGCAAATCGAGTAATCAAAGTTAATGTAATCATATCTAAAATAGATAGTAATATTCCTAATTATCATATATTTAATGGAAATTGGCAATATGAATATTAAATTCTGGCTAATACAATATAAACTAATACATAAAAACCAACTAATATTATACCTGATAATAATAAACCTAATAAAGTAGGTTCAGGTTCTAGTAAATTATTAGTTCTGACAGTCATTTTCGGAATATTATCTAAAACTCTTTTGGTAAATACATCAGATGAAACTAAAATGAATAAAACAAATAAAAATGCAATAGAAACTAAAAACTTTTTCCATCCAACATTAAAATTACTATTATCATTCAATTTATTGGATAAATTTTCAGTAAATAGTAATTTAGATTTACTACTTTTTTTTTTCATTTTATTTTTTTTAACATTATTTATTTTTTTTGTTCCATTATTTTTATCTGTTTGATTTGGGTTATCATCATATGGAACTGGAGTTTTATCCCAAGTATTATTATCAGAATATGCATAATTCGGAGAGAAATCTAAATCATTATCATCAAAAGGAAATTCCATCTTTTAATTATATGTACAACTGGTTTTTTAAGAAATAAAAATAAAATAGAAATAAAAATAGATAAATTTTTAAATAAAATATAAAATATAAAAATTATATAATAAGACCTTTTTTATTAATTTTTTTAAAATATAATATATATTATCATATATAAAATTTTGTTGTATTATAATTTCTCAGAAAAAATATATAATAATGAATAAATATCCTGAATTTATTACTGAAAATGGATATAAAATAGGTCATCGGGAAATAACAGTAGAATTATTGAAAAATAAAAATAGTAATTTATTTGGAGATTCGGGATCAGGTAAATCAACATTACTTAATGAATGTTTATATGTATTAAAGGGTCATATACAATTAATATTATTCTTTTCACCATCTGGTATAACTGATAAAGAATATCCATTTGATAAATATGCACCATTACCATGTATTTGGACTGAATTTAGTGTAGATACAGTTCGAAAAATAATGCAAATGAATGAAGTACGAACGCAATATAGTAGAATGGCAAATACACCATCTGATTTAAAAAATATTATTTTAAAAATATTAAAAATTAATAAATTATATCTTAGTGGTAAATATATACAGATAACAGATTCAAATCATGAGATATTAGAGATTGTAAATAAGAATAGGAAACTAATAAAAAGAGTAATACGAAAGATTGATGATTTAGATGCAAATTATAAAAAAATAAGTCAATATAAAAAACAAAATAATGCAAAACTGAAAAAAGCTGCAGAAAAAAAATTAGATGAATTAGAAAAAGAAATTGTTAAATATCAAAAATATATTATTAGAAAAAATTTACCCATTATCTCTTTTGCACAGAAATGTCAGCATATATCGTTAACCAATGATGAAATCATGATTATAAGATATTTATATGTTAATAGTGAAATTGTATTAGTATTTAATGATTGTGGTAGTGTATTTAAAAAATTAACTAAACGTGAATCCCGAGATTTCGCATCATTATATAATTATGGTAGACATTACGGAATAACATGTTTAAATTTATTACAGGATATTATGCAATTATATAAAGAAATTCGAACTGCTGCACATAATAATTTCTTTACTGAAGCAGTTGCAGCAACAAAATATTTCAGTGCTGCAGATTCAATTACAAAAGATATGAAAAAAAAAGCGCAAGATTGTATAGCTAAAATATTAAATGATCCAAAAAATTATTCTTCATACTATAAATTATTATATGATAAGAATTTGGGTAATGATGGATTTTCATATGTTAAAGCAACACATATTAAACCATTCCAATTTATGGATAAAAAATATTCAAATATATTGAAAACAATTGAATCAGAAAAATCTAATTGTCTCAAAGATAATGAATTTAAAGATATGTTTGAAAAATTATGTAATTTATAAAATTTATTGTATAATTCCTATATATGTAACAAAACTATTATAACCATTAATTATTTCATAATAAATTTCTTTATATTTTTAATTTATGTAACTTTACAAATATTAAAACCTATTTAAAATTATCCAAAAATAATTTGATTTATTATTTATATTTTATATTTTTTGTTAAAATAATATACTTTAATTTCTATTATTGATTTTAATTTTATAATAATTATTTAATATGAATTTCAATGATGAAGCAAATACAGTGACCCAAGCGGGGTCAACGCGCGGGGATACAGTATGTGGATACATGCATAATCCATCTACTAAATCTGAATTAAATCTGGATTTAAGCGAATTAAATACAATAAATGATATTAGACAACAAGTAGAAAATTGTGATTTTATAATACATAAATATCAAAGAACCATTCAAAATTATCGAACAATAATAGATAAAAAAACTGAAGAAGTAAATAGAATTAATATTCAAACTAAACGAATATTAAAATTATGCGCTCATATAAAAGCTGAATATAGTTATATAGATATACCAAGATTAATAGATTTAGTGCAAACATTAAATATTGATCTATATTTTAATATAACACATGAAAAATATATAACTTATTTCTATATGTCAATCGATGATTTAGTTAAATTTCAATTAGATACATTTTATGAATTATTAGATAAAAATATAAAATTATTAGAAAAATATCATATTAGTATAACAGATATGCAAAATAAAATAAAACAAACTCAAGCAAAATTAATTGAATATGTTAAAGAAGAAACAGATATTGGGGAAGATATATTAAGTTCACCACGTTCACCACGTGTATCAGGAATATCTCCAAGAATAATTGAATCACCTCGTAGTGCAATGTTACCAAATTCTCCAAGATCACCATTAAATAATAATAGCCGAAACCGAAGTAATTCAAATTTAAGTAAAAAAAATGAAGAAACTAAAAATGAACCAGCAGAATGTACTAAAGTATCAAATAATACATTCTTTCTATTTGAATAAATCTTAAAATTTATACTGAATTATTATTCTGCGGCATTTTTAATACAAATATCATTAAAATTAATATTATAATCAATTTTTTTTTCATTATTATCATTATCAGTAAATATTATATGCATTTTGTATAAATCAACCGTTACTAATTTAAATGGGTAGTTTTTAGAAAATATATCAATATCCTGTAATAATATACAATTATAATATTCAATTATTCCTTGTTTAGAATGAATATTAAATGTATCATAATCAAATAAATCTGTTATAAATGAATGTAAATTAGAATCATAATATATTGAATATTTATCAACATCTGGTTCTTGATTATCCAAACGATTAAAATAATCCATAATAAAATTATATTTATAAATTTAAAAATAAAAATCAAAATAAAAAATAATAAAAAATAAAAAATAATAATAAAAAAATTTGAAAATAAAATTAATTATTTAATTTAAGATAAAAATATATTTTCATAATTAGTAAATAAAAATTTTATAAAAAATTATAAAGTTAAATTTATTAACTAAAATTTTATTAAAATATGTCTGTCTTAAATAAATATATTGATACATTAAATACATATGTTGAACCAAGATGTTATCATTTAGCTATTAATAAGTTACGTAAATTCTTTCAGGATCGTGGTTATTGTTTAGTACCAACACAAAATAGATTTAGTATTCTATCTGCTTGTGAAGATCCTGAAAATGTTGCAGTATTTGAATATGCAGGTAAAATATGGGCATTACCACAAACAGGTCAAATGTGGTTGGAATATGAGATATTAACTCGTCCAGATCTGGCAATGGGTGTCTATTGTGAAACAACTAGTTATCGTCAAGAGCCAAATGCAATTGGAGGTCGGCATTCAGTATGTTTCCCATTGTTCGAATTTGAAACATTAGGTGATTTCAATGGTTTGATTAATTTGTTACATGATTTGGTCATCTATTTAGGATATCCAGAACCAGTAATGCTTAATTATGTAGAAGTTGCTGAAAAGTATGGTGTAAAAGAACTTACTCACGAACATGAAGAACAAATGTATAAGGATTATGGTAGTGTCTGTTTCTTGATGCATTTCCCAGATTATACTGATCCATTTTGGAATATGAAGCGTCATGAAGATGATAATACATTGGCATATAAAGTAGATGTTATTTTGAGTGGCCAAGAAACAATCGGTTGTGCAGAAAGAAGTTGTGATAATAATAATATGCTTAATAATTTTAATAATTTATGTAATGGTGAATATAAAGAACTATTGTTTGATAAATTTGGTAAAGAAAGAACCTTAGCTGAATTAGATGCATTTTTGGCATTACCCAAAGTACCTAGATTTGGTGCTGGTTTAGGTATGACTAGACTACTAAACAGTCTTGAAAAGGAAGGTATTATGGATAAATGGCTTAATGAATTAAATGATGTTAATGTATCACAAACCTAAAATATTATAAACCTTAAATTGAATCTTATTTAAATTTAAGATTTTAAATATTTTTTTTGAATTTTATTACCAAAATTTAATTGAGATTAATTTAGATTAATATAAATATGACAGAAAAAAATAATGAAATTGATTATATGCCAACAAATGTATTTAAAAAAATATATAATAGTGAATTAATACAACAACTAAATGATAATAAGGTACCTATTTTATATAAATATTTAGTATTATATACATGTAGTAACAAACATGAAATAATTGAACATCTATTACAAAATGGTGCTAATGGTAATATAACTAGTCATACAAATCTTGAAGCTATAAATTATACTATATTTAATACAAGATATGAAAAATATTACGAATTGTTCGTCAAATATGAACATAAATTTAATTATAATATAAATTGTTGGAGAATACAAGGCTTTACTTTACAAAATCTTAAAAAATATAATAAACAATTTAATATTGATATAAATAAATTACTATCTATAGTTGATAATAATAATAATACAATATTACATTTAATATTAATTTATGATTTATTTTCTAAATCAGGTAAAAAAACTATAGTTAGACATAGTGTTAATTATAACCGATTAAAACCTGATGTTAACTATATCATTAAAAAATTAGATCGATATAATATAGATATAAATCGTCTAAATAATAAAAATCAATCTATAGCATTATTATTGTTTATTTCATTGAATGCAATTAGACAAGCAGATTTAACCGATCGATCACGAACGGAAATTGAATATTTTGTATTTATCAATAATATAAATAAAATAATATCATATACTCATATTCCATCATTATTAACATATATTGAACAAAATAAGATAGAATTTTGTGATACAATTATGGATAAATTAATCACTCATAATAGTCATTCAAATATTAAAGCAGCCATATAAAAAATTATTTAGGTTTTTTTTGAATTTAGTTACCTAATTTTAAACATATTTCTTAAATATGTCTAAAGAATTTATTGATATTTAAGAAATATGTCTAAAGAATTCGTTAAAATTAAATATATACCAACAAATGTATTTAAAAAAATATATAATAATGAATTAATACAACATATGAATGATAACAAGGTATCCTTATTATATAAATATCTAGTGACATATGATTATGAATTTGTATCATACAACAACAAATCTGAAATACTTGAATATTTATTACAAAATGGTGCAGATGGTAATATAACAAATCATACAAATAATGAAGCTATCAATTATACTATATTTAACAATAATTATGAAGAATATTATAAAATATTTACGCAATATGGATATAAATTTAATTATAATATAAATTGTTGGCGAATATATGGATTTAGTTTAAACCATTTAGAATTTTATAGAGAAAATTTTGATATTGATATAAATAGATTATTATCTATAACTGACGATAATAATAATACAATATTGCATCTTATATTAATTTATCATTTATTTAAAAAAAATGATAAAAGAAATTTTGGTGAGTATCTACGATTCATACAGTTAGAAACACGAATGATTAAAGTAATAAAACAATATGAAATTGATATAAATATTACTAATAATAAAAATCAATCGGTAGCATTATTATTATTTATATTATTGGATAAAATTATATTAAATAGAATAACCACTAGTAAACATTATTCCGATTATTTTATTCGTAAAATAAATAAAATTGATTATTTTATTCGTAAAATAAATAAAATTATACAACATACTCATATTCCATCATTATTAAACTATATCGAACAAAATGATATAAAATTGTGCGATATAATTATGAAAGAATTAATAACAAATAATAGTCATTCAAATATAAAATCTGCAATATAAATTACATTCTAGAAATTATTGGAATAAAATCTCTTATTTTTTTATAATTTTTATGTCGCATAATATCATATAATTCACCAATAATACGATTAATACAAGTATAATTTTCTGTTTGTAATATTGTACCAATTTGAACAGCTTTTGCCCCACATAGTATTGTTTTAACAATGTCTTCACCTGATGATATACCACCACACGCCACAATATCAATTTTATCATGTAAAATATTATGAAAGTTATAAATATTTGCTAAACTAATTGGTTGAATATATTTACCCGATAGACCACCTTGACCATTATTAGTTTGAATACATGGTCTTTCTCTATAGATATCTATCATAAAACTATTTGGTAATGTATTAATACATGTAATATAATCAATATCATATTTCAACAATAGATTACTAACAATATTAAAATCTGATTTATTGAAATATGGTGCCAATTTAATACCAATTGGTATATTCAACACATTATTATTCTTAATTGTATCTAAATAACTTTCAAATAATTCAAAATCATAACATATACCTAATCCTGATGCGAATGAAGATGTATTAGGACATGATAAATTAATTTCCATCATATATGTTGATGGTGATACATAATTTTGATGTAACATATCTAGTTTAGTATAAATATTAGTAAACATTTTTTTTAATTCATCAGTATCAAATGCATATAAAGAATGAATAAATGGTTTAGCTAATTTATTATTAGTTACACGAGAAATATAATAATTCAAATAATATTCATATCCCATATTCGATAATCCAATATGATTAATACCGCCAATATCATCATAATATTGATTACAATTACTAGAAGTAATAATCGATTTAATAGTACTACTTTTGGTTAATATCGCACCAGTTTGAGAAACATTTAAAATATCAAGCTCTTTATTTTTAGTACATCTACATCCAGCAGCATTATATAATAAAACAGGTAAATTAATATTCGCTAATTTAGTACTAATATCCATTTTTTACAATTATTATATGTCCCAAATTTGTTCTATAAATTTTATGTAAAAATATTTTTCAAATTTTTCAAAATCAAAAAAATAAAAATCAAAAAATGAAAAATTGAAAAATGAAAAAATAAAAAAATTGAAAACTAAAAAAAAATAAAAATTGAAAACTAAAAAAAAATAAAAATTGAAAAATTAAAAAATAAAAAAATTGAAAACTAAAAAAAATTGAAAAATTGAAAAATTGAAAAATTAAAAAAAATATTTTATAAAGTTGGTTAGCGAATTAATTATTTATTTTTCAGAAATATTTAATTAGATATAGTATAGTCTGGAATATTTTTGAAGTGAAAATAGTTTCGCATTTAGAGGTTTGATGAAATTTGATTAAACTCAGTATCATCAAATATTGAATATACATTAGTTTGATTACTTAAATCAGAATTAGTTCGATTTAAGTATTTAATATTACCACGATTCAATACAGTGATAATACCTATATAATCTATTTTTTCTGTCATTTTTATAATACTACATACACTACTACCTGTTGTTATAACATCTTCAATCATAATACATTTTTGATTTTCATATTTACCTTCTATCATATTTTTTGTTCCATGATTTTTAATATCTTGTCGAATTAATATCATTGGAATTTTATATTTATTTGATAATGCTGAAACAATTGGAATTGCACCTATTGGAACACCAGCAAGAATTATATCACTACTCACTTCGTTTAAATCTAAATTAGTTCGTCGTGTTGTTGTATTATATTCTTGTATAATTTGTATAATTTTGATATATAATAAATCAATAATTAAATCCATTAATATTGGATTACTTACTAATAGTTTCATATTATAATATATATCTGATTCTATACCAGATGATAGAATAAATTTACCATATTGAACAACTCCATAATTTAACATTTTTTGTTTACATTCATTTTTATATAAATTCAGTAGATTATTATAATTTATATGAATATATTGATTAAATATTTGATCAATTAAATCTTTATAACAAGAATTTGATTTTATCATAATTAATTGAGATATTATACTTCTACCAACTATTAATACATCAATTTGTTTTGTATTTATCAAATAATCAGGTGATGTATAACCTTGTTGATATTTATCATTTTTATTATCGATACTTACTCCCGGTGTAAAATGAATGAAATCGTTACATAAGTATTCTTGACAAATAAATCCAGTTACTATATTTTTATATTTGTTTGCCATTTTAATTACATTTTGAGTATAATTTTCATCAATTAAATTATTCTGAGATGACATTTGAGCAATTAATAATATTCTGAATTCATAAGATATACTTAATTCCGATAATGCTTCGCACAGACCATCACCTGATATTGCATGACAGGTTATTAAATCAGCATATTTAATAATATTTTTAGATTGTTTAAGCACTATATCACCAATATCACATAATTTTCGATCATCAATAATAATAAAATTATATTTTTGACTAAGATTTTTTATTTTTAAATAGAATAATTCATCAAAATCAATAATTATATCTGAATGTAATTTAATTCCCAATAATTTGTGATGTACTAAATTGATTATTCGTATAATTTCATTTTTGTCAACTAAATCAATAGATAATATTAAGTTACTTTTTTTTTGTAATATTATATTTAATATTTTTTGTTTTATAATATCCATTTTATTTATTTCTTCAGATTTTCATAAATTTTTTTCTTTAAATTTAATTTTAAAAAAATATTTTCAAAAAAAAGTTAAACTATTTTAATGATATATTAGCACATTCCTGACAATATGAATACTTTATTACATGATCCGAAAATATAGTCTTTTTATCTATAATAAAAAACCCCTTAAATATCGGTTTCATACAAATACAACATGCTAGAAAAACACCAGATGTAGGTAATGTATTAAGTATACATATTAAATAATGATCGCAACTATATAAATCAGGATTACTTTCTTTAATATGGTTAAGTTCAAAATATATAAGATGGGTCTTATAATTTGTTAAAAATAATTTAGCATCTTCTCTAAATTGTTTATCATTATCCATTTTCGCAATATTCATTAAATTATATAACTATATCATCAAAATTAATTTAATCTAAAATTAACCTGATAATTAATAACTAGAACTATTAAAAATGGTTCGGTGTTTTTAGGTAAAAAAAAAATCAAATATATTTATATTAGTTTTCGACCGTGGCATTTTTTATCATTATTCTATTTTTCATCATAAATTGTTTATTATTATATTTTACACAATTTGAGCAATAAAAATATTTTTGATAATAACAACTATTACGATCTATTTTTTTAATACAATATCCTGCACAATTTCCCTTTTTACAAATAGCACATTGAAAAAGGCCACTTTTAAATAGACTTTCAGGACAATTAATAAATTGATACTGCATACATCGATTAAATCTATTTGTGTTAATAGAATGTAAATTCGAACAATTTATAACATGATTATTATAATTGTTTAAAAATTCCATTTTGATTACTAGAATTCCTAAAAATAATTTTAAGGTTTATTTAACTAGAACAATTAAAAATTGTTCGTCGTATTAAGGATAATTGTTCGTCGTGTTTAGGTTATGATAAATCTATAAAATAAAAAATTAAAATTGATATTATATTATTTTTCTACAGATTTAGTATTATATAATTCTGCAGCTTCTTCATTTAAATAGATCATCTCGGATAAATTATCCGAGTATATTTTTTTGATAATCAAAAAAAAAACAAGGTTGTATATATAAATAATTAGATCCACCTCATTCATTTCATTCATTTTATTCATTTCATTCATTTTATTCATTTCATTCATTTTATTCATTTTGTTCATATTTTGCAACTAGTTTTTCGGAAATTAATTTAATTAATTCTTCACGTTCTTTCTGTTGTTCAAAATCTTCAATTTCTTTATCATATACTTCACGTTTTTCAATTATTTCATTTTTGATTTGTTCAATATCATCTCTAATTTTTTTATCACCATCATTAATAATTTTACTAATTTTATTAGCTTCATCTCGTATTTGTTTTCTATCACGTTTTGGATACATTTTTATATATAAATATATAAAATATTTAGCCTGTAAATCTCCATAATTCATAGATTTATTATTGTGATAGAATTTTAGATAAAGTCTAACTGCATCTTTATTATATTCATTAAAATTAGTTAATCTTTGAATAATCAGATAGAAAGTTTTATAAAAATCTTTTCCATGATTTTGTTCTATAAATTTACAAAATGTTTGAATTTTGGCAGTAGCATCTTTTTCTTTATGCAATTCTATTTTATGAAAATCTTGATAAATACTATGCAATTTATTATATTGTTCAGTAATTAATTCATTAGTTTTATCCTGCCAAAATTTATATGCATCATTATATAATCCTTTAGCAATTTTATCCATATATCGTTCAAGAACATATAATTCTTCTGGTGTATTAAAATAATAATAATCTTTGCATTGTGAAACATCAATTTGATCAACAGATGAAGAATCATCTTGCAATGATTGTAAATAACTAGTAAATGATTCATCTTCTGCATATTGAATAGTATTTTTCTTTGTAATTAAATCAATATTGGGACATTTCGTAGTAATACCTTCCATATTTCCCTTAACATAATTTTGATAAATGGTAAATACTTCTTTATTTACTTTTTCATCTTTAATTTGACAATTGGGTGAATTTGTATCTAAACAATCTAGTTCATATAATTTTTTTAGTGCATACATTCTAATAGCTGATTTATAAACATAAACCATAGCATTACATCTATTTTTGAATGATTCTTTAATCGATATAACAGTTTCTCTTTTACCATCCTTAAGTAAGGGCTTGCCCTTACAAACCCGTCTTGCAGGGGCGGAACCCTGCTTAATAACTTCAGTATCTGGAATAATAGAATCCGAATTATCTGAGAATACATTTTCTATAAATTCATTTTTAATTGTATCAAATAAAGTAGTAAAATATTGTATGTTCCAATCAAATTCATTCTTTAAGAATTCATTATCAAATATAATTCTGTCAAGTGATATATAATTCAATAGAAATTGTTTCATTTTTAGTACAATTTATAAAATTAAGTTCAAATTAAGTTTACAATATTTGTATTCTAAAAATAAAAAGTATATAGATGTATATTCTATTTTAATAATCAAAAAAAAAATGAATTAAATTTTCATAATTTTATTTTTTTTTCTGAACTAAATATTTATGGATATATTTTTTATCATGTGCTATTGCACGTCTATCAATCGATGCAGCCCATTTAATATATAATTGAACACTATCTTTATCAATAATACATTTTGGCTCATAACCTTTTTTTTCTAATTCTTTAATAATAACAGATAAAGTAATAGTTTGAACGACATCTAATGGTATTTTATCTGATACAACAAATTTATCAGTTAGATTGAATAATAATTCATTTTGTAACCCAGCCTTTTTTTCTCTAATTAAATCTCTAATATTAATTAAAATTGATTTGATAGCATTTTGAATTTCCATATGTTCTAATAAATTTACTGCAGTATAATCACTAGCATCATCTAATATATTCTCATAACGATCATCTTCATTATCCATTATTATTTAATATAATATCAGAAATTGAATTAAAAATTCGCAAAGTAAATATAAGTTATTTATTTTGATTTGTGTATCTACTTCTAGGTCTGTGTTATTTATTTATTTTGATTAAATATTAAATTTAATCTAAGAATAAATAAAATTAATTTTAGATAAAAATAATATAAAATAAATTATATAAAAATAATTTGAAATTTAGTATTACAATTTTAAATTTTAATATTTATAAAAATGGATCTATTATTTAAATATACGAGTATAGAATTTACTATAAATACAACAAGACCATGTCAATTTGCACAGAATAAGGAAGAAAATATAATAGCATATTTACAGGAACATTATGAATCTATATATTTTAAAGGATATTTTATAAATAAAATAATACAAATTAACAGAATGAGTGATATTATGTGTGAGCAAACCAATCAAGATTCTATTTGGTATATTAATGTGGATTGTTATATTCAATATATATACTTTGAATGCGATCAAATATTACCATTATGTAAAATATTCAATATTAATGATGATATTATTGCTGCAAATTTATTAGTTTATATTGATGGATCATTAAGAACATTAAATAATATTATAATATCAATTCAAAATAAGCAATTATATTCATCATTAAATATTGGTCAAGTAATTACAACTGTTGTAAAATCATTCACATTCAATCAAGCGGGTAAAATATATGCATTGGTAATGGCAGATGTATATAAAAAACAATTACCTATAAAATTAATAACTACATCAAATATATCAAATGTAGATATTCAGCAAAAAATTCAACATATTAAACCCATATATAATAATTATTATGATCAATTTGATAAGATATTATTAGATAGTTATTTTTATAGATTTCCAATTAATGATAAAGATCTTAAAGAAGTCAAAAATTATGATAATACTATCTATATGTATATTAGTTCGAATTTAATATTGGATAATAGTCAAATTAATAAATATTTACAAGATAGTAAAGATCAATCATTAATTGAAAGAATTAATAATAATACTATTACAGGTATTAATAATGATAATATATTAATAATAATATATAATATAATACATAATTATACCTTTTTATTACAACAAATAATTGAACATACCAAAAATGACAAAAAATATGTATTAGATAATAATAATATATTTAAAATTTATGAAAAAAATATATAATTCTTAAAATAAATAAAGCGAACGAAATAAACTAAGTGAACGTAGTGAACGTAGTGAACGTAGTGAACGTAGTGAATATGAATACTGAAAATATTATAACATTAATCAAAAAAAATTCATATAAATTAAAGCAGCATGAAAAATTATTAATAGGAAGTATTGTATTGAAATATATTAAGGATAATAATATGTCAGATGAAGAAAGTAAATATATCATAGAAGAAGATATTCGCGATAATGGTATTATAATTGATTTAAGTAAATTGCCGCATGATAAATTAACACAAATACTATTAAGTTGTGAAGAAACATTATCAAATAAGTAAACATATTTTAAAACTGAATTTAAATATTTCTATTTTTTTTTCTAAAAAATAAAAAATAAAATTATAAAAAAATAAAATTATAAAAAATAAAAAAATAAAAAATAAAATTATAAAAAATTTTTTCTGAAAACAGTTCAGCGAAATAATTATTTATTTTTATAAAAATTTTTATAATACATATAATATAACATACTTTTTTTTCAACCAAGTAAATGTTCTGGAGTAATGCTCTAATTCTAAAAATTTTTTCAAAACAAATAAAATATCTATAATTATATATACTGATTTTTTGAAAATTTATTATTTTTTATAAAAATAAATAAAATAAAATAAACAAAGTGTATCAAGTAAACAAGGTGTATAAGGTGTATAATGAGTTTAATAGATGATGCAGTAATGACCCGTGATATTGAGTCATATGAATATTTTGAAGATATTGAAGAAAGTCCAATTGGTATTGCTGCACAGTATTCATTATATCATGGTGGAAATGCATTTTATGGCTCATGTGGTTTTATTGATGGTGCAAATGAGGATGATTCCGATAATATTTCATCAATTATTGACCAAATTGTTGGAAAATGTAATTATCATGGTGGTGATGATATGAGTGATAGCAGTAATACTGAAATTGATGCTGAACTATTGACAAGCTGCAGTGAAGTACCCGAACTAGGTTACGAAGATGAAATTGATGAAGAGAATATTGAGATAAATGCACAAAATATAAATATATATGGATCTGCTGATACTGATAGTGAAAATGAAAATATTCCCGAATTAGAAGAAATTGATATTTATGGATCCATGGATGTTAATGATGAATTTGATGAGATCAATATTTATGATGTTGAAGGATCTAATGATATTGATAATATTATTGATGATGATATGAATATCGATATATATGGATCTGCCGAAACAACCATAGAAAAAGAAGAAGAAACCCATTTAAATTTGCCAGAAGAAATACTTCCGGATGATTTAGCTACATTAGAACGTTTAAATCAAACAGGTAATATATCTGGTATATATGAAGATGATACTAATGTAGATGAAAGTCTTATTCAGAAACAATTATTAAAATCTCCTGAAACTGAAATTCGATTAGATATTGTTAATCAAGATTTAGAACAGAAAAAAACTGAATATGAAGAACAATTAGAAGATGAACCTAATTATGATGATTATAATCCTGGAGAAGAACCAGCTAATTTTACTGAAACAGATGAAGAAAAAAAATTAGAAAATGATATTAATGATATTTTAGAAATTACTAATCAAACTGAAACACAAATGAATGAAAATACTTAATCAATTGCCGGTTTAGCATGTGATTGTTGGCAAATTTTTTTTGCATATTCAATAAATTCTAAATTCATTCTATTTGGTGTAATTCTGTTTATATAATCGATTAATTCTGGTTCAATAGAAATAAGTTTAGCTACAATATCATATTTTTTATCAAACTCTATTTTATTAACCTGTGGATGTACATAATTTATATATGTAGCAGCAATTTTATAAAATCCTATATAATATTTAGGTTGATAAATTTCTAAAAAATTATCTACCATAAATGTTATTGCTATTAATGATGGTTTTTCAATTAATTGATTTTTAATAAAATTAGGATTTGTGATTTCGTAAAAGCTATCAGTAATAGACTCATGTTTAAATATAATATTAAAATAAGTTTGTAAAAATTTATAATGCAGATCACATAAATCATCATATTTAATTTTTAATACATCTAATTCATTGTCATAATTCTTATCATCTAAATTCATAAATTCATATTGATTTATTTTTGACCATATATCATATATTATTTCATAATATTTATGATTATACAAATAATTAATTACAACCGATAGAAAATTTGTCTCATTCATAATTTGTATAAAATCAAATACCTGTTGTTGATAGTATGTTATCATCATATGTGGTTTAATAAAAGTCAATTCTATCGCATTAGTTATATCAGTATAAGATATTTCATTTTTAATAATTTTTTCTTTATATTCATTAATTCTTTTTAAATAATCGCCATTATCCATTTTATTATAACTCGTTTTTATATTATGTAAAATCTATTTATATTTTATTTGTTATTTCTTTATTTATGAGAAAATTATTCAAAAAAAAATTTTATAAATAATTATAAATAATATATTTTTTTTTGTAATATATTACATTTATATATTTTATTTGATATTTTGAATATTTTGAATATTTTTATCATAAATAAGAAATAAAAATGAAAGAAAATTATAGAGGATTTACTCAATATTATAATCCATATAAATTGAATCAGAATACAAAATGCCAATTAAATACTTATAGTCCATCAACTAAATGTTATCCAACTGATATTTGTAAAGCACCTAAAAATAATCTATCACGATTAGGAAATAAAGAATCATATTCAAATCGTGTCAGATGTAATAATAATCGGGTTGAAATAGATAAAGGATGTCCTGTGTATGATCCATATACATATGATGATCTTAATCAAGAATATATACCATCAGGATCAAATTGTTTAAATAATCCATGTTGGTGTCCATCAACCGGTTATTATAATACACCAACGTTAAAGGAAAGTAAAATTGGATTAAAGTTTAGACCGACTACTTCAGGTAAAATTCTAGAGGGTAATTTCTGGCCAACACCCGAAACTATTGGATTTGATAGTACCATTTATACGAATAGTAAATTTAATTATCCAAAATGCGGATATACACCTTGTTTACAGGCTAGAGCAAATGAAACATATGAAACATCAAATTGTAATAATTATAGTGGGGTTCCGTCCCCACCCGCCGGATCATTTGGTGGTAATCCAAAACGTTGTTGTAATGGTAGTGATAAATATTGCAAATCTGTATGTAGTAATTGGGATTTAAGTGGTGAAAAAAAAATAAATTATTTATGTACGTATCCAAATATGAAAATATGTACTAATAAACCTGTTACAAAGAAATGGTTTGATGGATTAGGTTGGATTTATTATGATTTTGGTATTGGTCAACCAGTACCACAAGATGTTAATATACAAACTAGTGGCGATCTAAATTATATCTTCAATCTTGAATATTTCAATAAACATATTGATGAACCAGGATATTATGAAAGTTTATTTAAACCATGTGATACAAAATAATATAACCAGTTTTGCAATATTTTTTTTGAATAATTAATCCAAATATTCAAATTAAATATATATAATTTGAAAGCAACATAAATATTACATTATAAATTTTATGTACAAAAATTTAGTAAAATGAATACTCAATATGATATAGAATATGATACAATAGATGAAACATATTTAAAAACTAAATTGAATTTATGTATAGTAAAAGATGAAAATTTATTAGAATTTTCTTCAATCTTTTATAATATAAGTTATTCTAATAATCCTAATAAAATTAAATTAATAGAATGCTTTTTCGATTTATTGATATATCATAATAAAATTAAAGATTTTTTAATGGCATATACTACAAATGATAATATATTAGAACAAATTTGTATTCTTAATAATGATGATTTATTTAATAAAATTATATCATTATATGAAGAAAATAATTTATTACATCTTCTTATAGTAGACAAAAATAATTTGAAGAATCGATCAGATGCACAATTTAACACAATTATTTACTGTTTATTAATGCTTCAAATTGATTTAACAGATAATATTTTAGTAAAATTCAGTGAAATTATTGATAAATATTATGTATCTGAACTAATTAAAAATGAAAATTATAATCAAATAATAGATTTATGCTATGATATATTTTCAATAATGCAATTAAATAGAATAAAATTTATTGAAAATATGATAGAAATTTATATTAAATATGATATATTAGATTATTTAACAAAATTGTATACTATTACCAATGATGAATTAGTATACGTGAGTATATTTTCAGATAAAATTATTATAGAAAATTTATCAGATAATATCTTTGAACAATTAATAATTAATACATTTTCTTTTAGTAATCATAATTATGTACCCTTAGTTAATCATATAATAAAATATGATAAACTTCTTAAAACTAATAAAATAAGTGAACGTTATATGATAATATATAAAAAATTAAAAGATAAAATCGGAATGGATCAAATTTTAAATATATTAAATGAATATAATGTATCGAAAGAACTAATCGATTATATAATACATAACATGAAACATGATATAAAAAATGCAGAAATATAACAATATATATATATATTTTTTTTTGAATATTTTTATCTAAATTTAATTTGGTTAAATTTTAAGAATTTGATAAAATGAATACTAAATATGATACAATCGATGAAACATATTTAGAAAATAAAATAGGATTATATAATGTAAAAAATATAGAAATCATAGAATATATTACATTATTTGCACACATAACTCATTCTAATAATCCTGATAAAATTAAATTAATGGAATTATTTCTCAATTTATTAATATCTTATGATAAAATTAAAGAATTTTTAGAATATGGTACAACGCACAGAGCATTATTCCAAAATATATGTACTTTAAATAATGATACTATAATTAATAAAATTATATCACTATATAAAGAAAATAATTTATTACCAATTCTTATAATTGATAATATTATATCGGATATAGGATATAAAACACCATGCAATATTATTATAGATAGTTTATGTTATCTTAATATAAAATTTACTGATAATATTTTAATAGAATTCAGTGAAATTTTAGATAAATATTATGTATCTAATATATTAAAAAATGAAAATTATAATCGAATTATTGAACTAAATACTTATATATTTTTCATAACACGAACTAATAGAACAAAATTTATTGAAAATATAATAGATATTTATAATAAATATAATATATTAGAATATTTAACACATATATGTACAGATCCATCTAATTTACATGACCCAATATATAAATTAAGTATATTTACCTGTGATTATATTATTGAAAAAATATCTGATAATCATTTTGAACAATTGATAAATATTACATTTCTTTCAAATGATTTTAATTATATATATTTGGCCAAACATATTTTAAGTTGCGAAACGCACAATCAAAATGATGAAATAAATGAACGTTATTTAATATTATATACAAAATTAAAGGATAAAATAGGAATGGATAATATCTTAGATATATTATGTAAATACAAAGTATCTCAAAAATTAATAGATTATATAATAAATAATATTAATCATGATATAAAAAAAGCAGAAATATAACAATATATATATATTTTTTTTGAATATTTTAATTTTAATTTGGTTAAATCTTAAGAATTTGATAATAATCGAAATATTGTATACAAAAATTTGATAACATGAATAATAAATATGATACAATCGATGAAACATATCTAGAAAATGAAATAGGATTATATAATATAAAGAATGTTGAACAAGATAAATATCTGATATTATTTAAAAAAATCATATATTCAGATAATCAAGATAAAATAAAATTAATAGAATTATTTCTCGATTTATTAGAACAACAAAATAATATTAAAGAATTTTTAACCATTGGAACATTCTCCGGTAATTTATTAGTAGATATATGCATTTTGAATGATGATAATCTATTTTATCGAATCCTAATATTAATAAAAGAAAATATGTTAATACAAGTTATAATAAAAAATAATGCTAAAAATATGGGTGATAATAATATAATATTTAATACTATTATAAATTGTTTCTTCACATCGAATGATGAATTGGTAAATAATCGATTATCAGATAATATATCTATAAAATTATGCGGATTAATTGGTGAAATATCACTTAATATATTAAATGATAAAAGTAAATTATTTCAATTTACAAAATTTATATTTGAAATAATGCGAACAAATAAATTAATAGTTATAGAATATTTAATAACCATGTATATGAAATATGATATATTAGAATATTTAATAGGTAAACGAAACATAGATGATCTGGACGAAACTATATGTATATTTGATTATCATGAAATAATAGAAAATATATCATTAGACTTATTCGAACAATTGATATATAAATTTACAATAATGGATTATAACAGTAGTATGGATATATCTGAAACATTATTAAGATATAATGTGATGGATGAAAATAATGAAATAAGTAAACGTTATATGATAATATATAAAAAAATAAAAGATAAAATCGGAATGGATCAAATTTTAGATATATTAAATGGATATAATGTATCTCAAGAACTAATAGATTATATAACACATAACATGGAATATGATATAAAAAATGCAGAAATATAACAATATATATATATATATATATATATATAT
>Ga0100403_1001410_pt1 | contig 21722 bp, 21 predicted proteins | sample CryGeymet201501t_FD_83663 | JGI IMG/M metagenome (GOLD analysis project Ga0100403, IMG submission 83663) | Groundwater microbial communities from Crystal Geyser aquifers in Utah, USA - Crystal Geyser metaG 2015-01t | ecosystem: Environmental > Aquatic > Deep subsurface > Groundwater | place... | reverse complement strand
ACGCGACTTAATCATAGCGTGTATCTTTTGTGGAATTGTATATTTCAGTATGTCCCGTAGCCTCAAACCAAGAACTTTATCGAAATCGAGTACAGTAGCTAATTTATCTTTAGGTGCTTCGTTGCTGTTCATTACTTCCCACAAGACCGCAAGAGCTTTAGGGATATTGAAGTCATCTTCTATTGCTTCTATGAACAGTTTATGTTGATCTTCTATTATCGACCCCTCATGCTTATCTACCTGCAATAGCAACATGATTGTAGATAATATACTATTGAGTGCGTTTACAGAGCTCTCGAGAGCCTCAAGTGTGAAATTTTGACGAGATCGATAGTGTGCTTGCATGAAAAAATAGCGCAAGGCTAAAGGATGAAATCCCTTTTGTTGTAAATCATCAATGCTATACACATTACCGAGTGATTTCGACATTTTTTCTCCGTTGACCAATAGATGCTCATAGTGCATCCAATAACGAACAAACGTTTTCCCTGTTGCAGCTTCACTCTGAGCTATTTCATTCGTGTGGTGTACCGGTATATGTTCAACACCACCCATATGGATATCTAACGTTTCACCCAAATTCTTCATACTCATTGCGGAACATTCAATATGCCAGCCAGGAAATCCTTCACCATTTTCAACAAGTCGAGATCGAAACGGTGATGGCCAATATTGCAATGCGTGCGCATGTGTCCCCGCTTTAAAAAACCACAGAGCAAAATCTGTAGGACTCTTTTTATGAACATCTTCTACCGTTCCCTTCCCCGCCCCAGTAACAAGCGATTCCATCTTTTGGCGTGAAAGTGTATCGTACGCAGCAAATTTTTTTGTATCAAAATAGACAGCCAATTCGGTAGAGTACGCGTATTTGTTATCAAGTAATTTCTGAGTTAGCTGTATCATGTCAAAAATATAGTCTGTTGCTCTGCACGAAATAGTCGGGTTTTGAGCGTTCAACAACGTACAATCTTTTTCGAAAATGGCAATGTATTTTTCGGCAATTTGTTTCGGACTTAAACCCTCTCGCTTTGCTCCTTTTTCCATTTTATCCTCACCGCTATCGCTGTCTGACGTTAAGTGTCCTACGTCGGTATAATTGCGCACAAATTTGACAGCATACCCACTATATTCAAGTGTTCTAACAATTAAGTCGGTCATTACAACGGCGCGAAGGTTACCTATGTGCTGCGTCCAGTATACTGTCGGGCCGCATTGATAGAGAGACACCTTCCCTTCTTCTAGAGGATTGAATGCGTGTTTCTTGCGAGTAAGTGTATCGTAGAGTTGTAGCATGAGTACAAGTATAGCACAAGGCGGTTTTTCTCACTCTGAGTTATTAACTTTGAATTATTGATTACACTCTCTTATCCCTGGCTTTTACTTGCTTTATATTCAGTTCTGTTCAGATCTTGAGGAGTAGATTTACGTTTTTTTGCAGCAAAGAGACTTCCTCGTTGTTTCTTTCCACTTACAGGAATATGCAATTCTAAAGGCCCGCGCTCATGCTCTCTCTCGCCCAATTGCTTCATACTGCGATCGTACGCATTCTCCTCAGATGGATTACTTGACGCATTAAACTGCCCTCTGAGGGCAGCACCAAGCGCTTGCTTAGCTTGGGCTTGTTTTTTTGCATCATTTTTTGCAAATAGCTCCTGTATATTAAGAGCGCTATGTGCACCTTCTTTCGCACTTATCGGTGGCTTGCCTTCTCTCTCGTTTCCCTTAAGCCAGTCTTTCGCCCAAGAATTGTCGTCTTCCTTCACCTTACCAAACAGGGCAGTCTGAATAAGATCTATGGGCACCATAGTAACTCCTTTTACAATTTCTTTCCCCATTTCGCCGAATTGAGATCCGACTTCATGAGACACTTCGTGAAAGAACGAACCAATACTCTTTCTTAAGCTACCTCTATTATTATTTCTTAGTAAAACCATAGATATAATGTCAAAATCCCAATAACAAATACCAAATGAATGTGAAAGCTCCAATGTCAAAAAAAAATGCGTCATTATATTTGACACTGGGATTTGAGATTTTATTTGACATTTGATATTGGATATTTATGCTATACAATTCCTAACTTAACACGTGCATCGTCACTGAGCATCTCCATAGACCACGGTGGATCAAAAACTAAATTTGGTATCACCTTCTTTACCCATGTCAACTCTTGTACTTTTTCTATAACTTGTTGCTCAATGAGTGAATAGAGTGGGCATCCAATAGTGGTAAGAGTCATAGTTATCTCAACTACCCCACTCTTTTCTGAAACGCTGTAAATCAATCCCATATCGGTGAGCGGAATATAGAGCTCAGGGTCGAGGATTTCTTGCAACTTGCTCCACACTTCTTTTTCTCGAGATGATTGTCCTTTAACCATAAAAACAGTATAGCAGCTTTGAGCTTGAAATGAGACAAAAAAGATAACTACCTTGCGCTACGACTTTCTTCTTCACGAAACTGAAGATTGTCATAAGACAAGCCTCGTTGTTGTTCTTCTGTTCGCGCTAATAGTGCAAGGGTTGCTTCACTCATAACCCTATATGCTTCTACAGCTATACCCTGAACTCCTATAAGCTCGCCATCGGGACCTAGGCTCACTTCGCCTGGTCTAAATTGTGGAAATACTTTTTCTCCCATACTCTTATTATACCATGGCTCAAATGCGAAGAAATGTACGTAGACTACCATACATGAATTTCTCTCTTAAATCTTAAGAAAATATAACAAACACCATAAGTACAACGAATAGGATACCTAAAAATATGAGCAATTTCTTAGTTAGTTCAGCTTGACGTTTGTAGTACACATCCATTTCAGTGACATCGATCCAATATTTATCCGGGCTGAGCTTCTTAACGAACGTATACAGTTTTAAAATCTTATCCTCGTTGAAAGTACCCATACCAAGCGCAATCCAATCTATGCGAGCAATTACAATTGCAGATCCTGGCGACAGCGCATTCCTATCTTTAAAATATGCAGCCAAACGAGCAATGGGATCGTATGAAGCGTGTGAACTATAAGCGGGTATATAGGTCATTGATTTTCCTTAATTAATAAATCAGGCCTTCTTTTTTTTGTGATGATCCATGCTTGCCTAAGGCGCCACGCAGCAATTTTTTTAGGATCACCCGATAAAAGTATAGCGGGAACTTCCATCATGTCAAATTCCTGTGGACGCGTATATTGAGGATACTCAAGCAAACGGGCTTTTCGTATACCTTTTCGCTCTAGTTTTTCAATCAATGCGTCATTTACACCAGCCCTCTTTATTTCATCGAGTGACACTTCTTGAAATGTTTCTTCCGTGGTTGCTGCTTCCTTTTCAAGTACTCCGGGTATCAGACGGACAACGCTATCAATGAGCATAGCTGCAGGAAGTTCTCCACCTGTTAAAACAAAATCACCAATTGAAATCTCTTCGTCAATCTGTTGCGTTATTCGCTCATCGACACCTTCGTAATGTCCAGCAATGATTATTAAATGTTCGAGCTGCGCATATCTCTGTGCATGTTTCTGCGTATACTGTTCACCTCGTGCAGAGGTAAGGACTATGCGTTCTTTTCCAGTACGATTCTTCTTTTGCGTAAGCGAAGAAAGAGCCTTACTCAAAACATCGATTCTCATAAGCATGCCTACTCCCCCTCCATACACATGGTCATCAACTGTTCCGTATGCATCAATAGCATATTCGCGTATGTTTATAACATCGATACTTACTGCATTTTTAGTCTGAGCACGCTTCACTATGCTTTCATTAAGAAAGCCACTCAGCATGTCTGGGAACAGTGTCAATACTGTAATACGCATACTTAAGTATATCACGTACGGACTGGTAGTTTCCCCTCTAATGAGGTATACTAACGTTATGCTTATCGATACCGCACACATTACTGTTAAAGCGGGAGATGGTGGAAATGGGCGGGTTTCATTTCGAAGAGAAAAATTTGTTCCGAAAGGTGGCCCAGACGGAGGCAATGGAGGTAAGGGAGGAAGCGTATTTATTCAAGGTAGAAATGATATACGACTTTTAAAAAGATATCGCGCGAAGACTAGAATCACCGCAGATAAAGGAGACGATGGACAAGAGAATAAGAAAACCGGTAAAAATGGTCGCGACACTACCATACTTGTTCCACTTGGAACAAGGGTAACAATACATCCTTACAATATAGTTCTGGATATCATAGAAGAAGAAAAACCATACCGTATTGCAAGTGGTGGTAAGGGAGGAAAAGGAAACTGGGAATTTCGATCTGCAACAAACCAAACGCCTCTAGAAGCAGAAAAAGGTCGACTTGGTGAGACGGTGCGACTCTCATTCGAACTTCGACTTATTGCTGATGTTGGTTTAATTGGCTTACCAAACGTTGGAAAGTCCAGCCTACTTAATGTTTTAACACAAGCACACGCACGTGTTGCTGACTACCATTTTACGACACTTGAACCAAACTTAGGTACGTTTCAAAAACATATCATCGCCGATATTCCTGGACTTATTGAAGGTGCTTCCAGTGGCAAAGGTCTTGGTTTTCAATTCTTAAAACATATTGCAAGAACTCGTCTACTGGTACACTGTATTGGGTGTGATTCTACCGATCCTCAGCGTGATTATAATACCGTGCGCAACGAGCTAGAAACCTACGACCATGAACTCATGACACGACCACAACTCATACTGTGCACAAAGAGCGATTTGCTGTTGGATATGACCAGTGGGCAAAAAAAAATATTTATGAGGAAAATCCATTCACTTTCTACCGACGTTTTATATGTATCGATTCTCGACGATGATTCGGTACGAGCGTTAGCTCAAACCCTAACTACAAAACTCACACAATAAATGAATTTGAACTTTCATCGCTGAGCAGGTAGAGTTAGCATATGATGCTCACGCCATTTCTTCACAAAGACACGAGCACGTTTGATACAGCTCTATTTTCTATATTGACCGCACTGTTTTCATTGGCCACAGGTGCAGTTTTATATCTCCTTCCTCTTTACTTACTGGGACTCATTGGGTCTGCCGCGCTTGTTGGGCTTATCGTTGGAGGGACATATATATGGAATATCATAGTAGATATACTACTTACAAAAATCGGGAAGAAAAGCACATATGCACCCATCCTCAAAATAGCGTTTTTAGTACTCATACTCTTTGCTACTTTAAATACTGTCCACATTGATATTCGTTTCGTAATAATCTCATTACTTATGCTTGGAACTTCCCAAGAACTCTTCCAATTTGGTACGTACCAGTACATTGCACAAAAAGGCAATGAACACACATATGCTCGACTCTTCTCACTATTTTCATTTTTCGGCGCACTCGGCATGTCGCTCGGACCAATATTGAGCTCGTTTGTACTTACTATTCACTATCGATTTATGTTCGATATTATTGGATACATCGCACTCTTTTGTATAGGAATTACGCTCGTGTGGCTTGATCGAAAAAACAGTTATCAAGAGCTAGAACTGACGGCGCCAATGGTACAGTGGTCACTCGTTAAAGAATGGCATGTATGGGGGCATTTACTTCGCGGAGATGTTTCTTTATTCTTTGCTTTTTTACTTTTTGGCGTATTTTGGGGAATGGTCTGGTTTGTTGGCCCACTTTTGTCGCTCGATACGCTCCATCTAGGCGCTTGGGCAGGTGTGTTGATGGGTGCGTTCTCATTACCGAGAATGTTACCCCGCACGTGGTTTAAATCGTTTCATATTATTTCTCCACCCTATCAAATTGCCCTCTCTTTCTTATGTACGGGCTTTTTACTTCTCCTTTTCACAATTGTCACGAATCCCATACTCATATTGCTGTGTGCATTTTCTGCAGTCTCAGTGTTGCAGATTGCCTATCCGACTGTCGCAACGCTTCTTGAAGAAAAAGCCAAACAGTCTCAGGATAAAACTCAGTACGAAGGAGGCAGTTTGTTATTTAGAAATGTCGGATATATCTTAGGCTCGCTCATCGCTGGTGCACTGGTAGCCCAATCATTCAGTCTTACATACCCGTTCTTAGTTTTATCACTTTTGTTTTTCGTTGCCGCACTACTCTTTGTATTTCACTCAAAAACCACATCAATAGTTGCGTGGCTCAGTAGAAAACAGTAGCGTTTTAAATGTACCTCATCCTACATATTCGTTCCAGGCTTTTATGCTCAATGTCTCAAGCGAGTAATCAGAACAAGCCTTGAGAAATGCCATAGCTTTCTTGTTATCAGTTATGAGATATACGTTGCTGTCTATTGTTGCCCGACGAATGATATAGTCATCTCGTACATCTTTTTTAAAGCTCGAATCAACAATATTAATGACAATATCTATTTTTTTCCTATGTAAGAAGTCTATTATATTTGGTTTCATTTGCTCATGTATCTTATATAGTTTTCTCACTTTGATATTATTTTTCTTCAAAAATTTAGCTGTTTTATCTGTGGCATAAATAGGCAATCCTAATTTGCTCATGTGATACGCGGTACGTAGAAAACGGATTTTGTTTTCGTCTCCTCCAAGCGATAGAAAAATACCTCTTGAAGGGATTTTGCCACCCACGCTAAGCTCGGCTTTCAAGAGCGCTTCTTCAAGCGTATAACCAAAACAGCCAGCTTCTCCTGTTGAGGCCATTTCTACTCGTAATGTTGGGTCCGCACCCTCAAGTCGTGCAAATGAAAATTGAGGAGCTTTAACAACAACATAATCGCAGTATCCCAATGTACGTTTTTTTCCTTTACCAAAAAAACTGTCAGCAATATATCGAGTAAAGTTTACGTTTGACGCTTTCGATATAAATGGAAGCGTTCTTGATGCGCGCAGATTTAGTTCTATAACATATACAACATTGTTAATCGCTAAAAACTGTATATTAAAAGGTCCGGTAATAGAAAATCTTTTTGCAAGACTCTGAGCGATTTTTTGAATCTGGCTTTCTGTTTTTAGATACACTTTTTGAGCTGGATACGCGATTGTTGCATCTCCTGAATGTACACCTGCACTTTCTATGTGTTCAGAGAGTGCCTGCACAAGTATCTCGCCGTACTGTGCCACCCCATCATATTCAATTTCCCGTGCACCTTCTATAAATTTTGATACAGTAACCGGATATTTTTTATTTATAAATCCAACGCTTTTCATATATTCTTCGAGGTCTCTCTTTGTATAGCACACCATCATGGCATCACCAGAGAGCACGAATGATGGCCGTATCAATACAGGATATCCAACGTTTTCTGCAAACAATACGGCTTTATCTATCGAGGTAAGTTGCGACCACAATGGCTGCTTTATACCAAGTGTGTCGAGTATGTCTGAAAATATATTTCTATTTTCAGCTTTTCTTATTTCAAATGGGTCTGTTCCTAATATGTGTGCGCCATTTTTGACGAGCGGTAAAGCCAAATTATTTGGAATCTGCCCCCCTACTGATACTATGGCACCGTAGGGATTTTCAAATGTATAAATATCGAGCACTCTTTCAAGAGTTAATTCTTCAAAATATAAACGATCAGATACATCATAATCGGTGGAAACAGTTTCGGGATTACAGTTAATAATGATGGATTTTTTCTTATGTTTGTGCAGATATTGTGCCGTATTCACACATGCCCAATCAAATTCTACCGACGAACCTATGCGATACGAACCCGATCCCAATACTATGATTGCACTATGCATAAGTGGTCGAACATCGTGGTGCGATCCAATATAGGTTGCGTATAGATAATTTGTCTTCGCAGGAACTTCTCCAGCCAGTGTATCGATTTGAAAAAAGGAGGGGGTAATAGAATGGGCTATTCGTATCTTTCTTACATCTTGTTCTCGCTTTTTCGTCAATCGCGCTATGCACGTATCGGAAAACCCATTCTGCTTTGCAGTTTTTAATAGCTTTTTAGATAACGTCGAGTTCACCTTTTTTAGTATCGTTTCAACATAAACTATTTTTGCAATTGCGTATAAAAACCAAGGATCAATACCTGTCAATTCATATATATCCGGAATTGTAATACCCCTCCTTATAGCCTCATAAAGTACAAATACTCGCTTTGGAGTTGGATTTTCTAATAACGAGCGAATGTCCGCATCGCTCGTTTTTTTATACGTACCATTTACTATTCCATCTTCACCAATATCAAGCATACGTATTGCTTTTTGTAGGGTTTCTTCAAAGTTTCTGCCGATCGCCATCACTTCACCTACAGACTTCATGCTGCTACCAATTTGCTGATGTACATCTTTAAATTTATCTAAATCCCAACGAGGCATTTTAACAACTATATAATCGAGGGCAGGCTCAAAGAATGCAGACGTCGTTCGTGTCACCGAATTTTTTAGCTCAAACAACCCTCTACCCAATGCTAATTTAGCTGCAATATATGCAAGCGGATAACCTGTAGCTTTTGATGCCAGCGCAGATGAACGAGAAAGTCGTGCGTTTACTTCTATAACCGCATACTCAACATCTTCCTTATTGGGATGAGGATTGAGTGCAAATTGCACATTGCATTCACCAATTATTTTCAATGATTGGACTATAGCAATTGCCTTCTCACGCAAAAAATGATACTCATGATTCGATAAGGTTTGACTCGGTGCAACAACTATAGATTCTCCTGTATGGATACCTAATGGATCCATATTTTCCATATTGCACACTGTGACACAATTTCCAAATCGGTCACGAACAACTTCGTATTCAATTTCTTTATAGTGGTGTAAGTACTGCTCTACGAGAACTTGCGATGAAAATGAAAAAGCATCAGTAACCCGCTCTATCAATTGTTTCTCATTGAATGCAGGACCAGATTTCTGCCCTCCGAGCGCGTATGCGGCACGCACCATTATGGGGTAACCGATCTTCTGAGCAGCAATCTTAGATTGTGCGATCGTGGTAGTTGCAATACTTTTTGGAGTACGTACTCGTATCTGTTTAAGGTGACGCGCAAACTTTTCTCTATCTTCTGTTTTGATGATTGAGCTTACGTGAGTACCATATACCGTTACGTTGTATTTTTGTAATATTTTTTTTCTGTACAGTTCAACTCCACAGTTGAGCGCTGTTTGTCCACCAAATGAAAGAAATATTCCATCTGGTTTCTCTTTTTCGATTATCTTTTCAACAAAATAGGGCGTTATGGGTAAAAAATATACTTTGTCGGCAAGCATTTCAGATGTTTGGATTGTCGCAATGTTTGGATTTACGAGAACAGTGTATACACCCTCTTCTTTCAGTGCTTTTATTGCCTGGGAGCCAGAATAATCAAATTCCCCCGCTTCTCCAATCTTGAGAGCGCCAGAACCTAGAACTAACATTTTTCGTACTTTTATTGTTGTATTCATAAACGAGAAATGAATGTATCAAATACCCACTGCGTATCTACAGGTCCTGGGCATGCTTCAGGGTGAAACTGCACCGAAAAAAAAGGTTTAGATATATGCATAATCCCTTCGTTTGTTTTATCGTTCAAATTTTCAAACCAGGGTTTAAATCCTTGGGGAATTCTACCGACTGCATATCCGTGATTTTGAGTTGTTAAAAAACATTTAGATGTACCAACCTCTCTACAGGGTTGGTTTTGTCCTCTATGCCCAAATTTAAGTTTGTAGGTATCACCCCTCGCAGCAAGTGCAAGAAGCTGATTTCCTAAACATATCCCCAGCAGTGGCTTGTTTTTCTTAAGAATGTGCGAAATCGCTGCTATGGTTTCATGGCACATCTTTGGGTCTCCAGGGCCATTTGATAGGACAACGCCATCGTATTCAAGTGAACTAGTGGCCAAATCATAGTTCCACGGCACGCGGATAACCTTTACATTTCTTTTAACTAATGAGCGTATTATGTTCTCTTTTACTCCACAGTCTATGAGAACAACGGTCTTTTTTCCTTCGCCATATGACTGTACACTCTGGCAGGATACTGCAGATACTAGATTTTGTATATTAGGATCAGAAAATTCTATATCTGTACCTATGATGATTTTCCCTAGCATCGCACCGTAGTTTCTTATTTTTTGTACAAGTGCGCGCGTATCTTCAACAATAAGCGCTGGTATCTTTTGTTCTACCAACCACGCACCAAGAGTTTTTGTACTCTGCCAGTGTGACGGTGTATGTATATATTGGGCTACAATAAGACCCGAAACATGTATACGACCAGACTCCCATGTCAAAGGCGGTGGCACACCATAGTTCCCTATCAATGGGTATGAAAGTACTAAAATTTGCCCACTATACGATGGGTCAGTAAGACTTTCTGGGTAGCCAGTCATACCCGTTGAAAACGCTAGTTCACCCGAAGCTGACTGTTGGTATCCAAATGAATTTCCCTCTATAGGTGAACCATCTTGAAGTTCAAGATAAGATGGTTGATTATTCATGCATTTATCGAAGAACAAGCTTGAGTAATGCCATGCGAACAAACATACCATTTCTTATTTGATCCGATAAATAGAGCGCTCTGGGATCCTTATCTATTTTTATATCTATTTCACCAATGCGTGGCAGTGGATGCATAATAACCATTTCACTGTTCCCCTTTTGTCTCAAGAGTGCAGGAGTAATGATAAAACTATTTCTTAGTTGCTCGTATTCTTCAGGGTCAGAAAACCGTTCTTTTTGCACCCGGGTCCAATACCAAAAATTACAGTCTTTAGGGATACTTTTATCGTCTTTAATATATTCAGTTTTTATTTTTAGCTTCTTTATTTCGTTTGCTACATAAGAAGGTAATCTCAGTCGTTCTGGCGCGAGCAAATAAAGAGTATTACCTTGAAACATCCCCAACCCTTTAATGAGCGAGTGTACTGTTCTTCCGTACAATAAATCTCCTGCAATGAGACCTTTGAGGTTGTGTAAACGTCCAAACCGCCTATGAATGGTAAACATATCTAAAAGGGCTTGTGTTGGGTGCTCGCCTGATCCATCTCCTGCATTTATCATAGGAATATCAATCATTCTTGAGAGTTTTTTAACTATACCGGTTGTAAAGTGACGCATAACAATGCAATCACTATAGTTTGCAAAGACTCGGATTGTGTCCTCCATTGTCTCACCTTTTACGTATGACGATGTGCTGGTGGGATTTTGGTATTCGACAGTCTGTGCCCCCATTCTTTTTGCTGCAGAAGAAAACGAGCTAAACGTACGTGATGAGGGCTCATAAAATAGGAGAGTCACTATTTTGCCATTAAGATTGTGGTGTACTACTCCCCTCTTGTGTTCTGTAATAAGTGCGCTTGCTTCACTAAATAAGTAGTTTAAAGAGTCGGGAGTAAATTGATCGATAGATAAAATGCTTCTATTTGAGAATTGGTCTTTTTTTATTTTTTGCATACATATTTAAACTGTATCCTCAGAGATATTACCACATCGATAAAACTTGTCAACTAAAAACAATACCAGTATGAGTTGCGTATGGATTGGGCCCGTTCTCTATAATAATCGGTGCTCATAAGCACATACTGATAGTGGTAGCTTTTTTGCACTGTGCACGATTGTGGTGCAAGTTTAGTCAATTTTTCCATTGCCATCTCTGACAAACCTTTCTTTTGTAACACTGAAAATAATATGAAGTAATTGACTGCCTCTTGCCTATGATTCGCCTGAGCAATCCGCTGTTCATATAGTTGGTTTTCATTTTTTTCTCGGATATCAGCACTGCTCTTTGTGTCTGTCATAACAAAAACGTAAGGATCTAGGTACACGAGCTTCCACGCCCTATCTTGAAATATGTCGTGCATAAACACGCGAGCCCACTCGGTCTGATCAGTATGAGAAAAAATAATAGTGTGGATGTTGTATCGTGCAAACTCTTTTTTTCTCGTTTTTGCTTCAACCTGTATACTCTTGTACGTATCAAAAAAATGTGCTGGGTATGCTTCTGGTCTATTGTCAACAAATACCTTATAGTCTGGGTAGAGAGCATAAATTAAATACCCACCTATGTCGAAATTGTTAAATATAGTAGGAGGAAGATGTGCATTTTTTACAAAAGTTATTCCATTTTTATAGTTTTCTTTTTGGCCAAATCCTTGTTCGGTATTCTGCAAGTACATATTTGAGTACGTATTTGACGAAAGCATATATATCGAAAGTGACCCAACTACAATAGAAATTGTTGTAAATACACTACCTACTTTCGGAAACGCAGTACGTAAGCTCTTTACCATACTGTGCACTGCTTGAGGCATGAGCAAAAGTAAACTTAAGGCAAAGAAAGGAGCATGCCTAATCTGCCAACAAGTGACAGCGGAAAATATGAATACGACAGTGCTTTCTAAATATTTTTTCTGGAAAAGGAAATAGAGTGAAACTATAAACCCAACTACTAAAAGTAGAAATAAATACTTGTAGTATAGCCAGTTTGTATAGTTCATCATAAATCGAATCCCTTGATTTTCTGCAATCGTATACCCATAGTTACTGAATATGCGAAATGGATACATCATTCCAGATAAAAAAGATGGGTTTATGGTGAAGCTTGCTATTGCAATAAATAGTACTGCAATATATGCCTTGTTCTGTTTTTTTATGAATAGATGCTTATACAAAAAAAATAACAATAGAACGATCTCTAAAGCCAAGCCGAAAATAAATGTTATATGTACATTTACCCACATACAATTTATGGGGATTAAGAAAAGTAATGCGCGTATTGAATGACGCTTAGAGAAAAGTATCCATAGTACGATCGCAAAAAACGCATATCCAAATATCTCCGGTCGTACTGAAGACCTAGACCACAGGGTAATGGCGAGTGCTCCCATAACAAAGGTTACTGCAGCCATACTCGATCTTTTCACTGCGTTGTATGAAAGGAAAACGAGAGCAAAACCAACCAACAATATCTTTAACATCATCAACCCACCGTCACCAGCAATAGAATGGATTTCATAGAAAATGACTTCAGATAACCAATGGTGATTGGTGAACGGAAAGCGTGGATTAGTGTAGGAGAAAAGGTTGGTTTTTGGAATTGTATGAGTCTGAACAATTATTTTACCTATTGCCAAATGCCTTCCCAAATCCTCTGCATAATCAACATTTCTGGTATACAAAATTGACACAATAAGTGCAAATAATATACAGAAAAAGAATACTTTTTTTCCTAACATACAGAAAAAAAGTATAGCACGAGGAGGTATTTATCTACAGAGTGGCTCAATGCGAGGTTGCACAAGAGTAACATAGTCATCCGATTTCATTGCGATTGAAAAACTACGATCTCCCGCATTAAAAATTATCCTCTCGTTTTTTAGAAGCTGAGGATCTACCAACACATCTAAACCGAACAAGTTTCCAAAGGGTGGCACACCCCCTGGTTCGATGCCTTTTGTAACATCTGCAACTTCTTCAGTCGTTGCAAAACGTATATCACGCGCGTCTAATAGTTTTTTTACTTTTTTCCCATCGAAACGACTGTCGCCAGATAATACCAACATGACAAAAAAGGGCTTATTGGTGGCCTTTTTAACTCGTACAATGAGCGCTTTTGCTCCTTGGTTGAGTGTATAGTGGCCATCTCTGATACGCGCAGCCTCTTGGCTCGTACGCACTGGTTCATGTTCAAATGTTTCATACCACACAGTGTGTTTTTTCAACAACAAAAGAATGGTTTGCACTGTCTGGTGGTACGTCATAAACGCATAAAAATTATTGAAAATATGGAACACCCCACCACATTGAAGGATCTAAAAAGCGCTTGTTTTTATTAAGTGTATATATATTTTTCATCTCTATTGCAGAAAGTACAAAATTAAATACTTCGCTATTTTCGTCTATTCGATTCGTTTTCGTACTTTTTGGAATGGCAATAATTTCTCTTTGTAGAAGCCAGCGAATCAAAACTTGTGCAGGTGTTTTTTTGTGGGCACGAGCTATGTTAATAATAACGGGGTCACTGAGTGGTTTTTCTGAGACCTTTCCTGTAGATCCCAATGGTGAATATGCAGTAACCGCAATCTTCATCTTTTTGCAGTAATCTACAAGGGCCAGTTGACTATTGTAAGGGTGAATCTCAATCTGATTTACTGCAGGCTGAATATGTGCATACGTAAATAGGTCAAGTAGCATTGGTGCAGTAAAATTAGCTACACCAATAGATTTCACTAACCCCTTCTTTACCAGATTTTCCATCGCTCCCCACGTATCTTGCATGGGGACATTTTCAGTTCTCGCAAGTCCAAGGACATTCAACGGTTCAGGCAGAAGTCCATGCTTGAATGCAATACCCCAGTGCACCAAATATAAATCTAGATAGTCGAGACGTAAATCTTTCAAAGTCTGCTTACAGGCTTTTTCTACATTTCTTGGATGGTGTTCAGTGTTCCACAATTTACTGGTTATAAATATATCGGATCGCTTCACAACGCCTTTTGAAAAAACACCATAAAGCGCATTGCCGATTTCTTTTTCATTTTTATAAATACTCGCACAGTCGATATGTTTATAGTTTGCCTCTTCAAGTGCATATTGAACAGCCTTCCCTACCAAGCCTTTCTTTGCCTGCCATGTTCCCAAACCCAATATGGGCATGTTTGTATTGTTGTTGAGTTTTATGGTGGATTTCATACAGCCAAGCATAAACAATAAATGCGTTTTTTACCACCCAATCGGAACAAAAGACATTGGACTATCCCTTCTTAGAGGGGTGCAACTATGTATGGCTTTTTCATTTTAAAATTTGCTACAGTTATTGTTATGTACAAACGGTCATTCTTGGCTCTGATGGTTTCTGTATTTTTCAGTTTTTTTCTTTTTATACTACCTCCTCGCGTGGGTGCGCAAATAAACACCGCTGAGCGCATTATCGAATTCAAAAGTGTCGTTGATATACACACAGATAGCTCACTCCAGGTAACAGAGTCAATAACGATATATGCCAACGGTAGTCAAATCAAACATGGGATTTACCGCGATTTTCCTACGCAGTATGGTGGGCTTCTGGGCTCTTCAAAAGGATTTAAGGTTGTATTAGTTACAAGAGATGGATTACCAGAACCGTACCGCATCGAAGACCAGATGAATGGTAAGCGCGTATATATAGGCAATAGTACCATTCTCATTCCCCAAGGTATCTATACCTACGCACTCACATACGAGACTTCAAACCAAATCGGTTTTTTTAAAGATCATGACGAGTTGTATTGGAACGTCACCGGAAATGGATGGAATTTCCCCATTGAACAATCGAGTGCTGAGATACATCTGCCAGGTACTGCCCCGACACAACAAACCATAGGATATATTGGATATAACAATTCGAAAGAACAGAGTGTTGTATTCAATACTTCTCAACAAAACAATCACACCGTTGTCACGGCACAATCGCAAAGACCACTCGCTCCAACTGAAGGAATGACAGTCGTGGTAACATGGCCCAAAGGCTATGTTACCGAACCAGCGTGGTATACAGCCTTTTCACCGCAAAACCTTGGGCTAGACATCCTTATAGCTTTGGGGATCCCTATTACGCTTTTTATTTTTTACTATTTTCTTTGGCAAAAAATAGGACGGGATCGCACTAATTCAGGCCCAGTTGTAGTGCAAACACAGCCGCCAGATGGTCTTACACCAGCCGCTGTGCGCTTTGTGAATAATATGGGAGTCTTCGACAATACCTTTTTGTCTACTACGCTTATACACTTGGCAGTGCAAGGATACATACAAATCAAAAACGACAATGGTTCCTATGCAGTCAGTAAAACAACGAAAGACGCCTCTGGACTTATAAACGAAGAAAGAATATTGTACGACGGTATGTTTGCGATTACGAAAAACTCAAAAGAAGTATTTCCTGATGCAGAAACGAAAAATGCAGTTGTATCAAAAGTACAAGGAGTCGGGTTTTTTGCACAACAAACGGCAAAGGTTGCCAATCTATTTAGCAGAGAAGAAGATACACCAAGCACATTTGTTATTCGGCGCACAAACTGGAGAAAACTACAAAAAATTACATTAAGTACGATGGAGTACTTCAATACAATCAGTAAGAAGCTTATTGTCTCAAATCGCGTTAAACTCCTATATGCGCTCATACCCTTTGGTATGTTTGGTGCATACCATGTCGTAACTGCATTTACACAACACGCTGAAACAAAATTATTTTTTATGGCATTTGCCACTTTCTGGAACGTTATTGTAAGCTTTTTTGTTCTATTATGTATCGCTAACTGGACAAGCTTTCTTGCAACACGCAATTGGACACTGTTTTTTCCAGCTCTATTTCTTACATTTTTCCTACTCCCTTTCGTTGGAGTAGGTATATTTACCGGAATTATGGCATTCGGACTTGTCGGGTATATAGGTATATGTGCTTCTAATGTCATTTTGCTCAGTTTTTATAAAGCCCTTCCACGACGTACTCCACAAGCAGTTGAACTACAGAATCGCATAGACGGTTTCAAAGTTTTTCTTAAGTCACAAGAACGGTATATACAAGGTGTGAAAATGGATCTGCCTTCTCGATTCTCTATGTACGAGAGATATTTACCTTATGCAATCGCGTTAGGAGTAGAAACACAATGGAGTGCACAATTTAAACAAACGTTTGAAGAAATGACCAAGGTTGGCATGCAGACGACGCCCATATGGTATAGCGGCTCAGATTCATTTACTACGTTCTCTTCACGATCATTTAGTTCTTCCCTTACCTCTTCTATTTCATCTGCTTCAGTAAATCCCACTTCATCTTCTGGAACATCCGGAGGGTCTTCTGGTGGTGGAGGTGGTGGTGGGGGTGGTGGGGGGTGGTAAACATGTTCTATGTTACACTATAAAGATGAGCTACTCTGAATTTATTAAGCAAACTTTGCAAAATTCCTCAAAAATTGCATCAAAGCATTTCAATAACGTAACTTCTGTCGTTATAAAGTCTAGCGATAACAACCAGGTACTGACTGAGGCAGATATCGCAGTCGGTAATTATATAGTTGACTCGGTACAAAAAGCATATCCCGATCACAATATAATTGATGAGGAAGCGGGAGTAGTTGATAAGAAATCTGACTATACATGGGTTATAGATCCTATAGATGGTACAAGCAATTTTGCAGTAGGCTCTCCTCAATATGGCATTATCATAGGACTTTTACATGATAATAAGCCAGTTGCAGGGGGCGTTGCGCTACCCTATTACGACGAGATAATCACCGCTGAAAAAGGTAACGGAGCATTCTGCAATGGTAAAAGAATGCAGGTAACTAAAGAACCACACTTACTGTCAAGCTTAGTTGCGTACGCAATAGATGGCCATCAAGAAAATCCTGCATTAACGTATGAAGAGTGCGAAGTATTTGCACGTATAGTACTTGGCGTAAGGAATATTCGCGCATCGGGAAATATATCAGATGCAATGATGGTTGCAAAAGGTAAATATGGCGCATATCTGAACCGAACCAGCAAGATTTGGGATGTGGTAGGACAGCATATCATTATTGAAGAAGCTGGCGGGTTGTGCACCAATTTTTTTGGCAAACCTATGGATTTTTCCAATCCGCTCACTAAAGTGAACACTAATTATACTTTTTGCATTGGGGCTCCAAAGCTACACAAACAGCTTCAGGAAATAATTAACGAATAATAGTCGGATGTGAAAGTAAAAATTGCTGGGGAGTTAAAGGAGGATCTTGCTCTGAAGGAAGTTTGTGCGATACCGTATCCATCACTCTAGATGCAGCCTGAGCGAAACTAGAAACCTCTTTTGATACACTTCCAGGTATTGCTTGATTAAAAAACCATAGCATAAGTGTTGGTATGTACAGTGCCTCACTATCAGCCATAACACCTAGTGCACCAAAAAACATAAGTGCCACACTTGTTTTATCGTAAGCTATAAAGTCGAACGACCTGTCTTCCTTCATATTTGATACTTGATACTAATGTTAGCTAGATTTACATATAATAATCAGTATGTGAGCGGGATACGGGAGTCGGACCCGTCTTTCTACCTTGGGAAGGTAGCGTTGAACCGCTCAACTAATCCCGCACTTCGGCACTTCACTACTCAGTGTAAACTAATTCTACTTCGACTTTGATATCGGATATTTGTCATTTATTTGATATTTGATATTGGGTATTTCTTTCTATATTATAAACCCTAACTTTTCTTTCACTCGTCGCACTGTCTGTTCTGCGACAATTGTTGCCTTGTGTGCATTTTGTCGCATATAAATCTCAAGCGTCGTTTTGTCAGCTATATACGTTGCATACTTCTGTTGTATCGGCATTATCAGCTCTATCAACACCTCGCTCAATTCACTTTTAAATTCTTTATACCCTTTTCCGGAAAAATGATTTTCTATATCTTTTTCGCTTTTCCCTGTTACTGCCTTATACATTCCCAGCAAGTTGTAGAGCCCCAAGCGTGTTTTATCAAATTCTATCGACTTCTTCGAATCGGTTACCGCTGACATAATCTTCTTACGAATAATATCTGGCTTATCGGTAAGAAAAATCGTTCCGTTTTGGTTCGTGTCGCTTTTGCTCATTTTGCTTTTTGGATCAGAAAGACTCATTATTCGCGCTGATTCTTTCACAATGCGTGCTGTTGGCAGTGTAAAGACTTCCCCATACGCATTGTTAAAACGCTCCGCAATATCTCGAGCTAACTCGATGTGCTGCACTTGATCTTCCCCTACCGGGATAATATTCGTATGGTACAACAGAATGTCTACTGCCATCAGTACTGGATAGTCGTAGAGTCCAGCTGAAATAATCTGAGTCTGTTTTGCACTCTTTTCTTTAAATTGTGTCATACGATTCAACTCACCTATGTGCGTAAAGCAATTTAATATCCACGTTAATTCGGTATGTTGACGAACGTGAGATTGTACAAATATATTGGACATATTTGGATCTAGGCCTATTGCCAACAACATAGCATACGTCGCATAAATCGACTCATTGAACTTCTTTTTCTCCTGTGGCACCGTTATGGCATGCAGATCTACGACACAGTAGTATGGTTGATACGATTCTTGCAGCCCTGCCCACTGCTGAAGTGCGCCCAAGTAATTTCCAATATGTGGAGCTTGTGCAGTTGGTTGTATTCCTGAGAAAATTACTTTCTTCATAGTGTTATTATAGCGCATGTTTTTATACAACACATAGGACAAATTCGATGAATACACTAAAACGAACCTCTATTATCCAACGCTTTGCCAAGAGTTCCATAGTCTGCATACTCTATACTTGCACCCATGGGAAGTCCGTACGCTAATCGGCTTATGGTGAAAGTCTGATTTGTTTTTTCTTGTAATTCGCTTAAAACTTTTTTTAGGTACATAGCGGTTGTTTCACCCTCCATGTTTGGGTTGGTCGCAATAATAATCTCTCGTATAGGTTTCTCTTGCCCTTGAATTCGTGCTACAAGTTGAGGAATAAGAATATCCTCTGGCCCCATACCGTTTAGTGGATCAACTCTACCATAGAGTACGTGGTATACGCCATTATACTTGCGTGTTTGTTCTATGCCAATCAGATCGAGCACTTCTTCAACAATACAGATGACCTCTGTATCACGGTGCTCATCCGCACAGATTGAGCATATTTCGTCTTCTGTTAAATTGAAACACTCCGGACACTTTTTCGTCGATGACTTTAAATCTTGTAGTGCATTGGCAAAGCGAGTTAGACGTTCACTCGGAACATTTAATAAGTAAAACGCAAGTCTACCAGCGGTTTTCTTACCTATGCCTGGCAAAGCCTCGAATTGATCAATAAGCTCTTGGAGCGCGCGCGGTAAGTGCATACGATTCACAAACTTTCACTGATTATAGAAGAGATATCGAGAATAGAGATTTTTGAAAACTGCGATAGATTCTCCTGCGTTGACTCTATCGAGTTTGTGGTATACCACCGACTTATGGGTGATTTCTGAATTCGCTTAGGTACACCGAGCGCAAAGTCTGCGTGAACGACAGCTGCGACAACATCTTTAGCACCATGCTCGTAGCACACTTCCGCTGCATGCAACAAAGTACCACCACTTGTAGCTACGTCATCTACCAATAGCACTGTTTTATCTTTTACAGTACCAAAGAGTTCAAGCGGCTTTGACTTATGCACTTTCGTCAATGTACGTTTTTTTTCTATCGTTATGACGTCGTGCTCTTTTTTTTCACCATAGAGCGCCTGCGCAAACATACGCGCACGCTCTATCCCACCCTGATCTGGCGAACCTACCATTACTGAAGATGGATCAAGCTTCATATCTTCTTTTATGAGCGTGGCCATAAACGGCAATACTGATATATTGCGGAATGGAATGGTAAACACCCCTGCCGTAGCTTCATCGTGAATATCAACAGTTATCACTTTGCTCGTTCCCAATGCCTCTATAGCCTTTATTATTACGTTTATCGATACACACTCTCCTGGTAAATGTTGTATATCTTGTCGTGCATAGCCAAAATAGGGAATCACTAATGTTACCTTTGTTGCCCCCTCTCTCTTGAGTGCATCTATGGTAAACAGTAGTTCGATTAAATTATCGTTTGTAGGGTTAACAATTGATTGCACTACAATACTATGCACATCCTCCACCTTCTCAAGTATCGTCATTTTGAGCTCGGAGTTTGAAAATACTGTTTTTTCGCTTTTTCCAAGTCTATACCCATTACGTTGTGCAATTGCACGTGCTATGTCTGGCGAGGCACTTCCGGCAAATACTATCTTTCTCATAGTTATGCATTATATATTAATATGTGAAAAGTACACAATAAAAAACGAGAAAACTCACTACGCTCTGTTATAATGACACAATGATTGCTTCAAAAGAGAAAATTCGTGTAGGTTTTGATTTTGATGGTGTTCTATTCTATAACCCTATTCGCCTTCTACGACCACTTTTAGATCTTTTTAAAAAACATGTACTGCACGTACCATCGACAACATTCTATGTAGCCAAAACGAAAAGTTCTTATGCGATTATGCGCCTCGTCCACGCCTCAAGTTTTATGCCAAACGTTGGTTTGAGCGACTTTCTCAAACTTATGAATAATCCAAAATATGAGGTATTCGTCGTCACAGCTCGCCAAGCGTTTCTTATGCCCGATCTATACCTATTATTGAAGATGTACGGCGTACACATTCCTCACGAAGTTATTTATTGTAATAAACGCGATGAGCAGGCACACGTATTTAAAGAACGCATGATGAAAGAGCTAAGATTAGATTTTTATGTAGAAGATAACTGGGATATTGTAGACTATTTGCGACAACACACAAAAACACGTGTTGTGTGGCTTTTCAACCGCATCGATAAACTTATCATTCACGATACATTCAAAGCACCCAATGTAAAAGAAGCAGTAAAACTCATTAAGAAACAGTAGTTTTATTCGCTTTGCATTTCAAGTAATTTTCGTGCAGCGATTTCTTGTGTTTTCTTTATAGCTTCGGCAAACGCTTCTGCTATGCGATTTTCCATAGCTCCGTCTACTTCTATGCTTCTTACCTGCTGATCACCGCTCATAACAATACGAACACCGTTCTTTTCTATAGTAACCTCTTCTTGTGACAATGCCTCTTGCATAGCCTTTGCTTTTTGTTGAAACGCTTGCATATTTCCAAGGGCCTTAAATGGATTGAACATAAACATGTATGAAACTTATGATACGTTCATTATACGCACATTTCTGAAAAGACGCAAGGAGTGAGTGAGATTGCTTAGCGAAGTGAGGCTTTAGATTGCTGCGCTTTCATTTGGATAATTAAGCCACTTT
>Ga0100403_1001409_pt1 | contig 21728 bp, 23 predicted proteins | sample CryGeymet201501t_FD_83663 | JGI IMG/M metagenome (GOLD analysis project Ga0100403, IMG submission 83663) | Groundwater microbial communities from Crystal Geyser aquifers in Utah, USA - Crystal Geyser metaG 2015-01t | ecosystem: Environmental > Aquatic > Deep subsurface > Groundwater | place... | reverse complement strand
CTCTACATTGAGACCGTGAACCCAGGCGGCGAAGTTGATGGCTTCATCCACGCAGATGTAGGCGTCTTCGATGTAGTACTTCCCGACGAGAGCGATCTTCACCTTACGGCCCTGCCCGAGGGCGAGCTTGCGTGCATCGTTGAACGAGTTCCACAGCTCCAGTACGGGACCATGTTCTCTTTCAGGAAGTTGGAGGTCTTGGAGGATCTGCTGATCGAACCCCTGGTCGAACAGTGCCGCCGGAGCTTCGTACACAGAGTCCAGATCCCTGGCTTCGATGATGCGGGAGACATCTTTGATTGAGCAGAAGGTCTTGAGCTTCTTCTTGTGGTCTTCCTCGATCGGGTGTTCGCACCGGCACACGAGGTAGTCTGGCTGAATGCCAATCTCTCGAAGGAGCTTCACCGAGTGTTGGGTGGGTTTCGTCTTCAGCTCTCCTGCGGCCTTGATGAAAGGCAGGAGAGTGAGGTGGACGAAGACGGCCTGATGGCGGTCGAGTTCTTCTCGTCCGAGCTGACGAAGGGCCTCCAGGAAGGGCTGCCCCTCAATGTCTCCAACAGTTCCTCCCACCTCGACGATCATGATGTCGACGCCCGATTCGAGGGCCAAGGCCTTGATCCGTCGCTTGATCTCATTGGTGACGTGGGGAATGACCTGGATGGTACTGCTGAGGAAGTCGCCCTTGCGCTCCTTCCCGAGGATCTCGGTGTAGATCTGACCCGAGGTCACGTTGCTGTGCTTCGACGTGGGGACCTGGGTGAACCTCTCATAGTGGCCGAGGTCCATGTCGGCTTCATAGCCGTCCTTGGTCACGAAGACCTCCCCGTGCTGGGATGGGTTCATGGTGCCAGCATCATTGTTCAGGTAGGGATCGAGCTTCATCATAGCGACCTTGTACCCTCTTGCAACGAAGAGGGCTCCAAGGGCCGCAGCCGTGATACCTTTCCCGAGCGAGGAGCACACTCCGCCGGTCACGAACACAAAGCGTGTATCATTCATCTTTCACACTCCTGGTGGTCTGATGAATGATAGTCCGTTCAGGGCTTAGTAGGCGAAGTAGAGGATCGTGCCGTCGTTTCCATCAGAACCAACGGTACCTGTTCCTCCGTCTCCTGTGCCTCCGCTGCCACCGGAGCCTCCAGCGACACTCACGGTACCAATGGAAGCGAGCGCGGTCATAGTGACGATGACAATGACGCCACCAGCACCACCGCCACCGCCGCCGCCACCGCCGCCAGTGGTTCCACCAGAGTCAGTTCCATTGCCGCCATTTCCACCATTGCCTCCGTTGGCAGTGATGGATCCGGTATTGCTGATGGTGCTGGCAGCGATCATGATAGCACCACCAGAGGCACCGCCACCACCTCCACCGCCGCCATAAGCAGCGCCAGCCACCAGAGAACAACCGCCGCCACCACCGCCTCCACCACCACCGAGATCTGGGATGGATAAATTGCGGGGGAAGGACCAGGAGGTTGCCTGGATGACGTGGTTGAAAGAGCCGTAGCTGTAAGGCACGGCGGAACAAGTGCCACCAGCGCCTCCCGTTCCAGGAGTACGATGCTGCCCTCCATTAGAGGCTCCTCCGCCTCCATTGCCGCCGTCAATGATACCACCGGCACCAATGAATCCGTTACTGCCAGAAGACCCGTTACCACCATTGGCCGCGCTGACAGCTCCAATACCTCCATTTCCTCCCTGTTTCGTAGCCGGGAGGAAGTTGGTAGCGCTGGCGGCTCCACCAGATCCTTGAACCTGGGCAGCAGCGTTTGATCCACTGGAGCCATTTATGATGATCGAGCCCTCGATGGTGAGGGTGTTCTTCACGAACAGTCGGTATCCGTTGACGTTGAGCGTAGCGCCCACAGGGATGGTCAGGTTGTTGTAGAACCAATCACGAGTGAGATTGGTCGTTCCAGCCGGGAGCGTAGCGTCGCCATCAGATCCGTCTCCGAAAAGAGGAGGGATACCAGCGGCGGCACCCTGAGCACCTTGAGCGCCCTGGGCTCCCTGAGCGCCGGTAACGCCCTGAGTTCCCTGATTTCCTGAAAGACCAGCGAGACCGACTGACCAGTTCGTGGAGGATCCGCTGCCGCTGATGTTGGTGACGTCGATGACGATGTCTCCGCCAGCGTAGGTGAGGACGGTACCTTCCATCCAGCCGCCGATGTCGGTAGGCGCGGCGCGAACGAAGAGACCAGTGGCGAAGGCGTAGCCCGTACCAATGGTGAAGGTCTTCGAGCCCGTACCGATCGTGTTGTTCGAGGAAGAGCTGGCCGCATATCCAGCGCCCTGTACACCCTGCGTACCCTGGGCACCCTGTGCTCCGGTAGCTCCCTGGGTACCTTGCGAACCCTGGGCTCCCGTCAAGCCCTGCGATCCTTGAGCGCCGATGTTGCCTTGGGATCCCTGCACGCCCTGTATACCCTGGAGACCCTGCGGTCCCCGGACACCAGCGACAGAGATGTTCCAGGCATTGAAAGTTCCCGCGCCTTGAGTCAGGTTGACCGAGATGGTCAGCGTCGTCGTGACGTATGAGGTGACCTCGCCCTCCATCCAGTTGCCGCTCGCCGTCGAGTAAGCCCGAATGCGAGTACCAGTCTGGAAGGCCAGACCGGCGTTGACCGTGAAGGCCTTCGACCCAGTGCCGATGGCGACTGAACTCGAAGACGTGGCAAGATAGCCAGCACCCTGAGCACCCTGGGATCCTTGTGCACCGATAACACCCTGATTGCCCTGGGGGCCTGGGTCACCCTGTGTGCCTTGAGATCCCTGGGATCCGGTCGCGCCCTGAGCGCCCTGCACTCCTTGCGTACCGGCACCTGTGGCTCCCTGGTTACCTTGTGATCCCTGAACACCCTGGGGTCCCTGTGCACCGGCTGGGCCCTGCGTGCCCGCGCCTGCTGCTCCAGGAATGCCCTGCGCTCCCTGGAAGCCTTGTGCTCCCTGGGAACCAGTTTCACCTTGGGTTCCCTGAGCGCCTTGTGGTCCGCCAGGGGCTCCTTGCGGGCCCTGGGGTCCTTCGATGTAGGTGCCACCGAAATACTTGGCCGAAGTTCGCTGGGGTGTCGTCATGTCGTATCCTCTAAGATGCGCAGGTTCTCGCGTATCTAAGAGGAACGAACCGGAAAAGGTGCTCCATGCGGCTTTCAGAGATCAGATCACGAGTCTACAACGAGTTGGCGATGGGGCGGGCGAATCCATCGAAGACTTACTGGCATGGAACCACTGGTTTCCTGGGTAAGAAGATTGCCAAGACAGGTGTCTTGAAGACGGCTGAGGGAGCTGGACAGAAAGTCTGGGACATCAATGACTTCGAGTCCCGCGAGGACCACGTGTACATCGGGTTCACCATCGACAATGCCATCGGCTACGCCATGGACAGGGTGGGCAGGAACAAGTCGTTCCGAGGCTCCAAGTCCAAGATGGGCGCGGTGGTCAAGGTGACCGTGGAGAACCCTGATAAGCTCGTCTTCGATGAAGACGACATCGCCCAGCTCATGCTGACCTACTACCGCCAGGCTTACCACCCCTGGGTGAAGAAGGAACTGAATGACGACGGGAAGCTCGCCGAGGAGATCATCAAGGAACTGGGTGATTCCGGCAAGGACTTCCTGGACGTCATGGAGAATGACGAGTACAAGTGGGAGTACGACGACTGGGAAGTGCTCAACGACCTGACCTACTGGGCCAAGGAGCACATGGGCAAGATTATGGGGAATCCAGTCCTCTACAAGAAACTGAGCGAGAAGTTCAACTCAGCGGGCCACCCAGGCGAACTCCCCGTCAAAGCCGTATGGCTCATCGACTTGAGTGACGAAGCGGTCAAAGGGTACGGCAAACCCATCGCGAAAACCGAAGCTGATCTCGACAAGGTGGCGAAGAGGATTCCGGTCGCGAAGGGTAAATAGGACACCTACCAAGAGAGGTACTACCCATGCAGACTTACATCGATCTCATCCTGGACAACTGGGATACCATCGCGGTGATCATCGGTGCGCTCGTTGCGCTCATCCGCATGACCGCGTGGGGCAAGGCCAATAAGGCTGCGCTCGACACCGTCACCAACGTCATTGAACAGCTCGACGCGAAGGAAGTGAAGGAGAAGATCAACAGCATCCATGGCGCTCTGCCCAACGGAGCAGCAAACGCCCTCCAGGACTCCGTCCGTAGGGTCGACAAGGGCAAGACGGCTCCCTCCCGTACCGAATTGCTCGCCGAGATCGCCATGGTCAGGCCTCGACAAAAGCCTTGACCCAGCCGCCATCAAATGAATAATCAATCCCGTTCTCTTCGGAGGACGGGATTTTCATTTGGAGGCACGCCCAATGAGCTGCTATGTCTACGAAGTCATCATCTGCGACGAGAGGGAAGGTACCGAGAAGCCAAACGGTGAGCTGGTCATGAGTCACCGGGACGACCTCGACCGCGATCAGCACTGCGACGACAACCCCCGCTGCATGGGTAGCAACGAATACCTCAGGCCGCTCTACGATGGAGAGCAAGTCATCGTCCACGGAACCAAGGTCCTTGCCCCCTCGTAAACCCGAAACCGAAGAGGAGCACCAGCGCAGGCTGGCTGTAGCCTTCGCCACCTGGAAGACCGCTCGCGTCACCAGGATGGACGAGGGCTTTTTGCTTTCTCTGGAGAACGGCACCATTGAAGACGCCACCATGCTTATCAACACCGGCAACGAGAGGAAGGATCTGAAGCTGATCGGTTTCGCTCTCGGTACCAGGGGTGTCCAAGAACTCTACTGCACTGGCGACATCCGCATCTTCCCCAGGGAGCCCAAGGAGGAGCTGCCGCCCTACCGTGAAGAGACAGAAGAGGAAGCTCCACCAGACCCAGTGGTCCAGGAGTTCCTCAGAAAGAACCAACTTCTCTTCGGGTTAGGATGATGCGCAAGATCAAGACATACACCGGCATTGGTAGCCGGAAGACCCCGAAGGACATCCTCGCGATCATGGTGTGCTTCGGAGCCACGATGGCCCGAGAGGGGATCCTCCTGAGGAGTGGAGGAGCCAATGGGGCCGACGCCGCCTTCGAGGCTGGCTGTGATGCCGAGAACGGCCAGAAGCAGATCTTCCTCCCGTGGAGAGGGTTCAACGGTAGCACCTCGAAGTTCTACACCGCGATGGAAGAAGCCTACGAAATCGCCTCGCGCATCCATCCGGCCTGGGACCGCTGCCAGCAGGCTGCCAAGAAGCTCCACGCCAGAAACTGCCACCAGATCCTGGGCCCGCACCTGAATGAACCATCAGGCGTCGTGGTGTGCTGGACTCCGGATGGAAACATCGTTGGAGGAACGACCACAGCGGTCATGCTTGCCGAGGAACATGGTATCAAGGTTCTGAACATGGCTATCCAGAAGGATTTGGTCGTGATCAAAGAAATCATCGAGAGGTATGCGGTATGAGCACAACGTACACGCACACCGGTCGCTGGCTTTCGAGCCTGAAGGTCGGCGAGAAGGTCCTGATCAGCAGAAGGGACCACCCCCAGGACGCTGAGTCAGATGCCAAGATCACGAAGATCGGGGCCAAGTGCATCCATGTCGAAGTGGATGAAAACATGCCCGGCTACGTCTGGGGAACCGCACTGATCTTCGATCGCAAGACCGGTAAGCAGGTGAACCGCCAGAAGACGCACTGGATCAAGGACAGGAACCTCATTCGCTTCACTGAATCCCGCTGGCGCAAGATCCTGAAAATCAGGAAGGCTTACAGCGACCGGATGCGTATTTTGGACGCCATTCACCACCGCCGTATCCCCGAGGACATCATCTCGAACCTGGTGCCCCAACTGGAGTCCTGGCCTTACTTGCCGGACCACGCCAAGAAGGCGAAAAGGAAAAGGCATGATCGCCACCGTCCTGGACACAACCACGGGCAAGCGAGTCGTCAAAGAAGGCATCAGATCCTTCGAGTGGGCCGACAACAACTGGTCTTGCGACTGTAACCGCATGGGTCTTTTCAACGTGGAAGACGATACGAACACCTGTGTGGGTGGAAAGCGCTTTCTTGTAGTGGGTGCTGAATTCGAGGTGGACGAACCCCGCTACTCCCTCAGGGAGTTGAATGCCGATTACCCAGAGGTCTTGTTGAAGGAGCACCTGTCAGGTGAGGCGTAAGCAACCCATCGACATCACGGCTCACGTAGAGGCCATCGAGAACTTCCGTGGGGACGTGATCGATGGCTTCTTCGATGATTACTCCTTCCTCTCGAACTTCCACCCGGTCCCCTGTGTGGTCCGCGGCGTGACGTTCAAGACGAGCGAACATGCCTATCAGGCTCTGAAGCTCGACGACCCAAAGTTGGTGAAGGAGGTCGCCGAGCAGCCTACGCCCTTTATCTCGAAGAAGCGTCTTCACGAGATCGTGAATGCAGGGCTGGCCGTTCACCCAGGCCTGGACAAGCTGAAGCGGATCATGGATGCCTGTGTCAGGGGCAAGTTTGCGAAGGGTAGCGTGATGGCCGAGATGCTCGTGAGGACCGATCCCGCGCTCCTGGTGGAAGGGAACTGGTGGTCGGATGTAACGTGGGGCGTCTGTAAGGGCGAGGGGATGAATCTGCTCGGGAAGGCCCTCATGCGCAGACGTATTGTCCTTCTCGAAAGGACCCTCTATCCCTGGGAGAACGCTTACCTCTTCAGCGACTTCTGATGATTCTGGGTAAATACCTGGTGATGCACCAGGAGAAGCCCATGTTCCTCGAAGCAGTCAGAGCCATCTACGAAGCGGACGTTACGCCGACCGACGACCCAGTGAACATCACAGTCGCCGAAGTGGAGAGGCGCTACAAGCAGTGGAACCAGAAGCTGTTCACCGGGCAGCTCCCCGAGATCAAGATCAGCGTGAAGCGTCTCAAGAGCACCTCTGGTCGCACCACGGTCAACTACACACGCCAAGCCGGTCAGCCCAAGATCCGAGCGAACTCGAACATGTACCGGCTGATGCAGATGTCTGGCCGGAAGCCCAACATCACGGTCAACAGCATCGAGATGGCAATCTCGAACAGCATGAAGATGACGAGCGAGAACCTGGACCAGGTGATCATTCACGAGATGATTCACGTAGAGTTCGCAGCCAACGGCAACCCACTGGAGGGTCACGGCAGGGAGTTCGAGCAGCGACGCAAGGAGTTGTCACGCATGGTGGGTTTCGAGATCCCTCTGACGCACGATGTCTCCGAGCTGAAGCTCAATGATGCCTCGAACGCCCGCAATGTCCTTGTCCTCATGGCCGAGCGGCCCAGTGCGAAGCCGAGTATCCTGATGCTGACACCTCAGTCCGAGGCCAAGGCCAAGGAGTGGATCGACACAGTGAACCACAGGGTGGCTGGTTTCAAGCTCTACAGGATCAAGACGACCTTGGCGCAGAAGTACCCAGTGCGCCGCACGGTCCCCAACGCATTCCGCAATAGGATCAGGTTCCACATCCCTCAACCCGAAGAGCTGAAGCATATTCAGGACGAGGGTCAGATCATCCACGAGAAACCCCACACCCCTCTTGCCCAGCGCCCAGGAGGCGTGCAGAAAACTGCGTGATCTGGCACAGATAAGGAAGAAGCTCAATATGGAGAACCGCCATGAATCGTATCATTGAAGAATTCGACTTCCCAGCAAGCTGGTTCACGGGTGAAAAGATCACCCTCGGTGAACAGGTGCTGCTGGAAGTAGACGTCCGCCACTTCGCCCCCGTGGGGTGGTCGACCTACAAGTTCATGGATCCAGACAAGGCCGCTGAGTTCGCTTCCCAGTGGGCAGCCAATGGCGGTGCTGTTGTTGCCGGTCAGGACTCCGTGGACAACGAGCTGGTCGGCTCCAGGAGCTTCTACTACATCTTCGCTGGCCCCCTCCAGAGCTTCTACGGCATGGGCGAAGACGAGATTCCTTCCAAGAGTGCCAAGAATGAAGCATGCGCGTGCATGGGCCTCACGAAGAAGCCCACGCCCAAGTACAAGGACAAGATGAAGAAGGACGATCAGCGCCTGGCCTCCCAGGGCACCTTCGCCGACTTCTACGAGGCCACCAGCAAGGACAAGACCCTCAAGTTCACGGGCAAGGAAGCCTTCGTCCTGCGGGCCGTTCTCTTCGACGCTTTCCACAGCAAAGCCCTCAAGGCCCTTTCCTCGAAGTTCCAGAACGAGATCGACGGGTGGATGGATGAAGCCGAGACCCTCAAACTCACTGCCTCCGAGCACAAGGAACTGTGCAAGGTCCTCCAGAGCTATCTCGACGACCAGGGCTTCATGAACAGCTTCTTCAGGGTGAAGGGCATGAAGGGTTCCTTCGTCTCCGCCGCGAGGAAGTGTGGAGCCCAGGCCAACCTGAAGGAAGCAGCGAAGCCAGACGGCATGTCCAAGGAAGAGTGGGAAGCTGAGGTCACGAGCCTCATGAAGCAAACCTACGGCCTGGATCCCAATGACTTCGACATGACCTACTCCAGTGACATGACCCCGGCGGAATACGTCGAGTGGTATGGCGAGAAGTACGACCTCGACGAGCTGGATCCTGACGGCAAGAAGGCCTGGGGACTGTAACCATGAACCTCATCGGCAAGGCCATAGAGGAGCACGTCACCTTCGAGGCCTGGGTCGAGGGGTATGGCTCCTATCCAGATGACCGTATCGTCTTCACCAAGGACGATGTCGAGTACGTCGTGGACTCTACCGATCGTCCGCGGCACTTCACCGCGTTCAAGCTCGTCGACGGGAAACCTCTGAAGGTGGGGACCCTTTTCATCACCTCCGGTCAGAAGCATGGCGGGAAAGAGTACCTTCGGATCGAAGGTATCGACGTGCACAAGAAACACCGCCGCCAACGAATCGCTCACACGCTCTACGTCGCAGCTCTTCAGATGCTGAAGAAGGCCGGATACGGTGGTCTTCTCTCGCGTGATGAAGACGTGGCCGCCAAGAAGTTCGTGGACAGCGCCAGGCGGCGTCTGAACGCATACAACCCCGATCCAGACAACCCAGGCCTCTGGCTGATCGACGCGAGGTAACCTGATGTCTGTAGTCTCATTCGACTTCGATGGCGTCATGCACCTCGACGTGGACGAGGAAGGTCATCCTCACGACTTCTTCGATGAAGACGTGGAACCCAACCCCATCATGATCAAGCGCATGCTCGAAGAGCACGCAAATGGTCACGAGATCTGGATCGTCAGTGCCCGCAACCAGGGAAGGATGACCAGAACCATCTGGTACTTCGTCGAGAAACATGACCTGCCTGTCGTTGGTGTCATCGGCACCTCTGGCGGAGATAAAACGGATGATCTCAGGGCCATTGGGGCTATTCGTCACTACGACGACAAGGGACATTGGGCAAACGACCTCAGGCGCAAAGACAAGATCCAGATCGTGATCGTAGATACTGGAGAGGCTCTTCCACCCCTCAGCAAGTTGGACGGTGCCTTGAAGAAGAAGGCCAAACGGACCCAGCGCGAAAGCGCAGTCATGGAGGCCGCCCGGATGATGGTCTACGAGATACAGTCTCATGAGCGCAAGGTCGGGGGAATTTGACGAAACTGACCCGCCCGAGAGGGTAGTAGACGGCGAAGCCAAGCCGGTGCTCGCCGTCAGGATGAAGAACACCGGCATCGTCCACTTTGGATGCCGTAGCACACTTTGATGTTGTCCTCCGCCTGGGGCTCGACCCTGATCAGGTAGCTGATGGAGGATGGATCATCGCTGGAAAGTGGGATCATGGGCACAGTAACAAGTACTCCAGCAAGGATCCCGAAGAGGTCAGGCGCATCAACGACGAGTGCTACGATCATCGTAAATATAATGAAAACAACGATTTACGATCAAAATCGATCTGATTGAGTTTTTTCGCAAAATAGTGCTTGACTTACTGCCGGGGGTCGCAGTACCACCTTGTCTCACATGGCGCAGGACTCTGGCGACTGTTCAGAACTCCTTATCCAACACAACGGTCCCCTGCCTACCTCGCCTCTTTCAAGTTTCCAAGTTTGGAAAGGACTCCGGCGTAGTTTCTGTCACTTAGCTCAACTGGAAGAGCAACGGCCTATGGAGCCGTCTGTTGCGGGTTCAATTCCCGTAGCGACAACCAAAACACTACCCCGTCCCACCTTTCCATCAAATTTCATCCAGTCGAGTAGCTCCCCTCGGGTAGAAGCACCACCGGGTGAAAGGGTCGAAAGACCTACAAGTTTCGGCGCAGGACGCAGGCGACCTTTCAGCAGTGGATGCAACAACAGGTCCCCTAACCACCTCGCCACACAGTTTTGAACCAGGATGCCACGAGCGACCCCGAGAGGTCGACAGGCATAGCGGAAGGACAAGGAAGCCTCGGAAACCCCTGGTTCTTGAGATTTGGAGAGGACTCGGTCGTGCGTTCTGTCTACAAGCTCACTTGGTAGAGCGACTGTCTGATAAACAGTAGGATCCAGGTTCAAGTCCTGGGTTGACAACCAACCTCCGCACCACTAACCACCTCTCCTCACAAATTTGCCCATGGACTACGACGTTCTTCCTGTTCTCGACTGCTAATCGACCAAACAACCGGAACCTCGACCCACCAGGGCATCATACTTCAAGGCAGACCACGATGAAAGCCATCAGCGCCAGGACATACGCTCTCTCTTCGGACCCCCGCGGATTCGAGAGTGATCCCGTGTGCGATGCACGAGAAGTCTAGACGTAAGCCCAGGTTTCGATCGACCGGCAAGCGCAGAAGGCCCGCTCCTCCCCCGAGGAGCGGGCCTTTCGTTTGAGCCCCCTCCTCTCACCACCAGAAACTGAAAGGCGTACCGCCGAAAAAAGCTTCATTATTCGACTGATTAGTCGTTGACACGGCCAACGAAAGGTGATCCCGTTTTCGACACATCCTACCAAGAGAGGTTGGTACCATGACTCAGAATTTGCCCGCCATTGCGAACTACGACGCTTGGGTCGCTACCCGTGACCCGCGCCGTATCGCAGAACTCACTATGAAGTTCCTTGAGACGGCGGTCTCCGGCACGGGACGGGCCACGGCCTACAACTCCCGCGAAGCTCAGGAGACGGCACTCAAGGCTCTTCACGATGAAATGTTCGGCGTCGACCGCGGCCTGTACGCTCTGCTTACGGCCATGGGCGGCACCATGGACATCTCGCGCCAGATCGCTGCGCACAAGCTGCTGGAGAACCCGGCAGTCTCGCGTGACGCGAACGCCTCCCTGCTCCTGCCGGACGAGGAGAACATGCTCCTCGCTGGTCTTGTGTCGAACCTTCCCGACTCGCGTCAGGTGAAGCTCTACACGAAGATGAAGGGCACGAACAACGCCCGCACCCGCGGACTGATCCTTCGTACCCTCTTCGACCAGAACCCGGAGAAGATCGAGCGCTGGGCCATCAAGTACCGCATGAAGCTCCGTGACGCCCTGCGCCACGCCCTGGGCTCCAAGTACTTCGGTGGCATCAAGAAGCTGATCCGGACCAAGGGGTGGAACCTGTCGGCCTACGACGAGAAGGACCTCCGGTTCATCCGGCGTCAGATTCTGCGGTTCGCGCCGCAGGCGAAGACCAAGGACGAGAAGGAGGCCGTGCTCCAGTGCGTTGGCTACATCCTCGGCGTCGAGCTGCCCTACGCCCTCACGGGTCTCAAGGCGGTTCGTGACGTCAAGGCGGGTAACATCGATGCGGGTAAGCACCTGCCCCCGGAGGTCCTCGAAGGTCTCCGTGGCCGGTTCTGCCCCGGCGTGGAGCGCAGCAAGACCGTTGAGCTGTCGAAGGACAACGCCTCGGAGAAGCAGAAGGCCCAGATGGTTCGTTCGGCCCGCAAGGTCGGCGTCCAGATGGACTTCAACCCGAACTCCCTGGATGCGGTCGAGCTGTACGTCTACGCCTTCGAGATGGGGTTCACGCCCGAGATCGAGCAGGCCATGAACGAGAAGGCCCAGAAGGCCGCAGCCATGATGCCCTCGCGTTTCCGGAAGATCACGATCGTCGTCGACGACTCGTCTTCCCACAAGGGATCGCGTGAGCAGAAGCTGCGCCCGCTCGCCATCACCCTCGCTACCCGCGACATGCTGCTCGCAGCGTCCGAGGTCGCTGAGGTGTTCACGGTCAGCGGTCAGGACCCGACCAAGCGTATCCTCTTCGCCAAGGGCGATACGGAATTGGCGACGCCGCTGGTGAAGGCCCTGAAGACCGAACCCGATGTCGTCTTCGTACTCAGCGATGGGTACGAGAACATCGAAGCCGGACTCTTCCAGGCCACCATCACCAAGGCTCGCCAGATCGGTGTGAACACTCCGGTGTTCCAGATCAACCCGGTCATGGCCGCTGAGGCGGCTGGTGTCCGGTCTCTGGCTCCGGGTCTCACGACCACGATGCCGATCAGCAAGCCCCAGGAACTGGCTGCCACCTACGTGCGCGGTCTCCTGGAGCAGAACCCGACCGAGGGCCTCCGGCTCCTGGTCGAACGTGCGGCCCAGGAGGTCTTCGAGCACCGCGGTGCCGCTGGTCTCCTGTCGTACAAGGGCAACAAGCGGCGCGAGGATTCGCGTCGGCGCATTCCGACCTCGCAGGCTGCCGGGTAACACCGGCAGCTTGCCATCCTACCCCAGGAGGTAAGATCCCATGTCTACTTTCACGATCCGTGAACTCCTTCACGGCACCAAGCCGGGCCGGATGCAGTCGGTCGGTCTCATGCAGGTTATCCCCCTCGTCCTCACGGACGAGAACCTGGCGTCCGACAACTTCGCAACCCCGGCCATGATCACGGTGGATACCTCGACTGGCTACGGCCAGATGGGCTTCCAGAACCGTGACCCCGATCGCCCTGTCATCGTCCCGGCTCACACCGCGGTCATGACGAAGACCTCGGCCCAGGACCACGGGATGGTCAAGGCGGGACTCGTCAACAAGGGTACCCGCCGCACCTTCAACGACGCCTGCTGCATCCAGGAGACCCAGCCAGGACAGTTCCGCGGCGTCGAAGGTAAGGACATCGCCATCCTGCCCTACGCCCTGCGCGAGACGGCCCTGAAGATGCGTGGCAACACGACGTACAACAAGCTGTGGCCCGCCATCCGTTCCTTCAACGCTCAGGCGAAGGCTGGAACCTACGGCAACCTCGTGTCCTTCCAGGACAAGTACGCCTCGGTGCTCGACCAGTTCGTCGCCGAGTTCGAGAACATCCCCGGCCAGGTCGGCGCGATCGTTCTCGTGGAAGGTAAGCTGCTGGGCGTCGAGCGGGCTCCGAACCCGGAGTACTGGCTCGCCGTCTGGGAACCCCTGATCCGCCTGTGCTACGGCTCGCAGGCCGTCCTCGCGACGGTCGGCAAGACCACGGGCACCTCGCCGCAGACGGGCAGCGCTGCTGTGGCGATCCTGGACGAAGGCATCACGTCCCTCGATGAGCTTGAGACTGCGGTCAAGAGCGCCATCCGGGGTGCCGAGAATGCCGCTCGCCAGGTGGTCCGCGACCTGATCGACGACGAGTTCGTCGCTACGATCGACGACACCATGCGTGTGACCCGCGAGGGCCACTCGTATGAGGCCAAGATGTGGAACCTGGAGCACGACCAGTTCGTGGGCCAGGCCGTCACCGACGACGGCACTGTCGTGTACGCCTCGATGACCTCGAAAGCGGGATGGCAGCGGCGTCGGGCCTCTCGGCAGGCTCCGGCCTTCGCGCTGTAAGCTGACGGGGTTCTTCGGGACCCCTGAGGCGGCTACCTCGTGACATAGCGAGGACTGATGATAGCGGAAACGATCCCTTTAGGAGGTTTTCGCTATGCCCAAGGTAGCTTTCGATTCAGATGAGTGGTACCCTGTTTGGTTCATCAGGGAGCGCTCTACGGAGCACTCCCAGATCGAGGTCAGTCAGGAATGGTTGGATAAGTACGAGCGCGTGATGAGCAAGTTCGACGAACTCCAGGCAGACATGAAGGAACTCGAATCCAAGCACTGGGCGGAGAACCCGCCCACTCCCCCTCGTTCCCCTGGGAACGGGTCCTGGAGGAAGGAGATCGACAGAAAGACGCCAAATCTCGACTCCAAGGGTTGGCGGTCGTTTGTCAAAGGGTAGCATTCATTCGGAGGAGAAGTCCCTCGGGGCTCCTCCTACTCTTTCAGGAAGGACGGCCATGAAACAAGTCACACGTCGGGGAAAGGCCCGAATCATCAAACGCACCGGCCCGGATGGCAAAGAGTCCTACGTCATCCAGCAACGCCACTTCCTCTTCCGGTGGTGGGTCGATGCCTGGATCAACTCCTCGTGCGGAGCAGCTTGCCGAGACTACTTCGACACGCTGGACGAAGCCCTGGAGAACCTTTGCTACTTCGACGGCACCCCCTCTCGCGAGGAAGTCGTGGTGGTGAAGTAACCCACGGGGATGTAGTTCAGCTTGGTTAGAGCGCCTGCCTGTCACGCAGGAGGCCGCGGGTTCAAGTCCCGTCATTCCCGCCACTTTGAGGCCCTGGATCTTCTGATCCGGGGCCTTCTGCTTATGTCCAGCCTACTATGCCTTGAACCTGGTAACGACCAAGATACTGAACGGAATAGAAGCCATGCGCGAACTGAGAGTCCTGATCCTCGAAGACGATCCCTACAAGATGCGGATCCCCGCGTTCAAGCATCGCTTCGCCGAGCTGTACGATGCCGGGAAGGCTCACGTCATCTACGACCACGTGGAGCACGCCAAGGACTGCATCGAGAAGCTGAAACGCGAGGAATACGATCTCATCCTTCTCGACCATGACCTGGGTGGCGAGGAGATGGTTGGTACCACCCACGAGGATTGCGGCAGCCGGGTTGCTGATTTCCTGGTCGACAACCCAGAGGTCCGAAAGAAGCACGGTGTCATCCTGGTGCACAGCCTGAACAATGTGGCCGGTCCCCTGGTCGCAAAGCGCCTCGGGTGTACCTGGGCACCAGGCGTCTGGCTGGAGCAGGAGTGGCACAAGATCGTCCAGATCTCCTAAGCCGGTCAAATTTGGACCAGTTGTCAGATAAAGCACTGTATCTCTTGGTTTTCCACGGTTAGACCGTACAAAAAACACCATCGTTCTGTTACAACTTTGCGAGGTCACATTGGGTCCTTGCGTGCTGACCCGGGTTCTCGCTTCTCCTGTGTTCGCTTGCCTGTAGTACAATCGATACCGTTCATAGGAGATCCTCATGAACCAGAACAATAGCGTGCACGTTCCCGACGAGTTTCGCAATATCCCCGCCTCTGTCTTTGTTCTCAACCCTGGGTCCCAGGTCATGCTCGGGGGCATCGTTGTCTTGAATGAGATCAGGAGGATGAAGGTCCGCCGGAAGCTCACCGGGGCCATTGCTGCCATCTGGGCAGCCACCTGGGCTTTCTTCCATCCTGAGAAGTGCCACAGGACCATCTGGCGTGAACACTGGGGGCGTCAGTGGATGTTGGACTGAGCTGGCGTATATTGTTGTGAGCCCAAGGAGCACGCCATGAAGCTGCGCGAGATCATCGAAAAGGCCATCGAGAGGTGGAGGCGGAAGCGTCTCATGGGCGGAGCCACTGCCTGAGGGCATACATACTGGATGATGGGCGTCTTCGCACGTCCGCGATCCACCGCCTTGGAGACTCGTCATGCGCTACCAAAACATCTCAGGAGGCAGCCTCCTTCTTCCCCGCGAAGATGGCCGAGGCGGTAGCCTCACCATCGATAAGGACGGCTTCTTCGAGGGCTCGTCCCTCTACACGAAGTACGTGAACGCCGGTTTCCTCCAGCGTGTCGGTCAGGGAACCCTTTACCCAGCAGTCCAGGGCGACGCCGATCCGGTGATCATCACCCTGGGCAAGCACCTGATCAAGAACGGCCTGACTTCCGAGCAAAAGGACGTGAACGCATACCCGGATGCTGTCACCATCAGCACTGCGTATTCGGTCTTCGGAAGGGTGCTCTGGTACGATGAAGACGATGTCCTCATCGACGAGGTCGACTTCTCGGTTGTGGGTGAAGGCACCCATGGATCGGGAGCGACCTTTGTCTACGGTTCCTCGTCAGCTCCGACGAAGCCTGTCACTGCCGGATCCGCTCTCGACCTTCGGGATGGCAAGCTGACCATCAAGTTCGATAGCGGTGCTCCTGGTAATAGGGTCGAGGTTGAGGCCTCCTTCAACTACGAATACGCTGGTGAGCATCTGCACTTCGGCATGGCTGGCAGTGCCGTTTTCAACGCTCCGAACACCAAGAGCAGGACGATCTATGTGACTGTCTCCGACGTCTTCGGCGATGCGGCCAACTACGTCAGCGGCAGCGCGGGTCAGCTCAAGTTCGTCCGGACATTCGGTCGCGGCGCTCAGGCGGGAGACCCTGTGAAAGTTACTCACTTCCGCTACCGTGACTCTACCAACCCGACGAATGCCACAAACCTGGATGTCTTCGATGACACCGTAACCGCAGATGACCTGCTGTAAGAAGCCATCATGAAGACGCCCCTTTTCGACTCAGTAGGAACGGTCATTGGATACGCCCACATCGCTTTTGGGCGCTCAAGGCGCACAGGGTCCTTCGACCTCTGTTGCTGGCCTCCAATCGCGTTTCTTTCCGGCCTACAACATCAGACCCAACTCACAGAATGGACCCGACGATCTCGCTACGGCTATCGTTGGTGTCGCGAACCCGAACCTGGACTACTTGGGCTTCAGATGGAATGCCCCTGGGGCAGCGCACCTCGCGGACTTCCTCCCGAAGGCCTGGGACCTTGGATCCCTCCAGTTCCAGTTCGTGTGGTCACACGCTTCAGCCACCTTGCCCTTCGGCGCGGTGTGGGGAGTGTCTGCCGCCGTCTTCAAGGATCGAGAGGACCTTCTGACCTAGGCTCTGGGCACCGAGGTCACTGTCACTGACGCTGGTGGTACCGCGGATGAGATCTACGTGTCGCCCAAGACAGGCAACGTGACTCCGTCTGGCACTCCGACTAAGGACAGAAGCTCGCTCTATATTCAAGTCAGAACGGTGATCGACAATCCCAGCGATGACCTGGCTGTGACCGCTCGTTTGCATGGTATTCGCATGTTCTTCACCACCGATGAGAACAATGATAACTCGGATCCCGAATGATGAAAACTCACGCTGAAGACTGGGGAGACATTTGCGGCGATTGCGCCGTGTTCCCGAACGTGGTCAACAACGTGTGGGCCGGAGGCTGGGAGTTCCATGCCTTCCCCAGGGGAGACGCGAGACTTATCGACAGAAAGGACACGCGCTATCTCTCGATCACTGACGGCGTGCTCCATCGCCCTCTGAAGACCAACGGGATCGAAAAGATCCAGGTCGACATCGATTTGAAGCCAGGCAGTGATATTCAGTCAGGCACCCTCTGGATGGCTTTCGACAAGGACATTGCCACGGGCAACACCGAACCAGACCGGGCCATCTGTATGAGTCACGGCCTGCGGAACCCTGATGGAAACCTGATCTTCCTGAGGCACGGCGGAGCGAGAAACATCATCCCCATGATTGCTCCTGGATCCACCCTCCAGGCTATCTTCAACTCGAAGCACTGCTCGTTGATCTTCCCCACCATGCAGGGCACCTCCTACCTGATCGGCAAGCTCCATGATGGCTGGGAAGGCGAGCCTCTCTCTTTCCAGATTGGTTGGTATGGCAAAGGCTCCCTGGAGATCTCGCGCATCTGCGTGAGCCTCGAAGAAGTCGGGAGGCCAGCATGACGTTCCAGCTCTTCGTCGAGGAAACCAAGAAGGCACTGCCCAAGAAGAACGACATCAGGGAGTTTCAGGGAAAGGCGTCTGGGAAGTCCTGAGCGTCAGGGTCCTTGGCGTTCTTCGCCATCACCGCAGGTCCACAGTGTAGGCACTGCGTCAGGTACTCGGAGAGCGTCATCCCATGGCAGTCAGCCAGTACATGTGCTCTTCCCAGGGGTGAGGCGTGACCGATACGGCCCAGCATGGAGCACTCCCAGTGCTTCGCCAGGAACGTGGCCCTGATGCTGGCCTTCTGACCATCCATCGGGTCGACGATATTTGCCTCGCAGAGCATCTTCAGGTCGACGTAGTAGGCATCGTCCACCATGGCATGAAGGATGATTTTCATGATCGCTTCGAGCAGACCATTGTTCCATTTTTCTTCCAGGGCTGTGCGTCCGATTTCTGATACATTGTCGGGGACGCTGATCTTGGCGATAACCCCTTGGATCTCCTGGGACATGGGTCGACTCCTTTCGCGGGTCTATGAATATGTAGTATGGAGGCTGCCCCCATGCAACTGATCGATCTGCTCAATGAAAACAACGAGAACCCCGCGAAGCCTCCTTTCGTGGTGCCGGAGCTGCCTTTCGCAGAAGACGCGATGGAGGAATTCGCCGACGCGGAGACCATGAGGCTCCACCGCACGGTCCACCACCAGGGCTATGCGGACGGTCTGAACGAGGCCGTGAAGAAGTTCCCGGTGCTCAAGGCCAAGACGCCCCTCCAGATGTTCAACATGTACCGTCACGGCGAGCTGATCGGCGAGGCCAAGCAGGCTGTCGCTAACTTCGCCGGAGGTTTCATCAACCACAGCGTTTTCTGGGACATGCTCTCCCCCGACAGGACGAAGCCGTCCAGGGAGCTGGCCGCGGCGATCGACAACGATTTCGATTCCATGCGGGACATGCAGGCAGCCTTCGAGACCGCTGCCTCAGAGGTCTTCGGAAGCGGATGGGCCTGGCTCATCTACGACCCGGATGCCGATGCTCTCAATGTCATGAGCACATCGAACCAGATCAACCCGGCCATGAGCCGGAGCCCGGCGATCATTCTCCTCGGTTTGGACATGTGGGAGCACGCCTTCTACCTGACCCACAGGGCCGACAAGAAAGCGTACATGAAGGCCTTCTGGAACGTCGTGAATTGGGACCACGCCTCAGAGGTCTACGCGAGGGCTGATCGATGATCCGAAGCGCCATCATGGAAGCTGTCGACCTGATGGTCGAGAGGCGCTCAAAGGCGGGCCGTGAGGCCCGTGGCATCTGGTATCATGGCACCCAGCCGAAGAACCTGAAGAGCATCCTCTCCCAGGGTCTCAAGGCCGTGTGGAAGGACAAGAACTGGGACCAGGACAAGGACGCCAGTCGGATCCAGGTCGACCGCACCGCCTATGGCGGCGTGTACGTCACCAAGAACCTGATGACGGCTATCAGCTCGACCAGCCAGGGAAGCTCGAAGGGCTCCAAGGCGGGCAGCATCATCGTTGTGATGGATCTTCAGCCCAAATCCCTTGCCGCCGACGAAGACAACTTCACCAGGTGGATGGTCGACGTGCCTATTGAGGGCATGCGCTGGGGTGGTCTCGCCGCGTCGCTGCTCTGGTTCGGCATGATGAACATGGAGATCCCGGACGAGATCGACATCGAGGGGATGTCTCGGGACGAGTACTACAACTACACCAGGGCAAGGGACAACCGGCGCTTCTACAACGAGGCCTGGGAAGCCTACCGCAATAGCTTTTACGAGAACTACCGCATCTTCAACAACGGTGCCAAGGTCTCCGACCAGCAGAAGAAGGCGGCAGAGCCCACTCTGAAGGAAGCCTTCCACGCAGCCATCAAGCGTTCGGTTTCGTACTTCCCCGAGGAGTACGGGAAGTGGTGGAAGAGCGACTGGCACCGCCAGTACAGCGCCGTAGACCCGAAGGCGAAGGAAGAGGACCTCCCCGAGCCCCCTGACCCCAAGGAGGGCGAGGCCGACTTTCGCAAGGCCGTCGACAAGATCACGAAGATTTTCACCGCGCCGGTCACCAAAGAGGGGTCAGCCTTCGTCACCGGTCGCTCCCTCAACGACATCAAGTTCTCGGGATCCAACAGGATCATCGCGATAGCTGAAGTGAACACCATGAACAGGGGCTCGCACGAGGTCACCGTTCACTATGGCACCCTGCCAGCCGACTTCTTTCAGCAGTGGGATGAGCGCTGGGGGTCGAAGATCTACATGGTCGACCGCAACGGCAAGCGCCTGCCAGAGTACGACAAGTACAGCACAGTCATCCAGGAGATGGAGAAGAAGGTCGAGGAGGGCAGGGACATTTTCCTTGGTAAGGACGTGTTCTTCGAGTCCTTCGTGTTTCCTGAGGGGGTCATCGGTCAGAAGCTGATCGACTTCCTGCGTGACGGCGATACGGAGGCCCTGGAGTTCTTGCGCCTTGGCGACAAGGGAGGGTACCTCCACAAGCGGCCTGATACCTTCAAGTTCGATGACCGAGAAGTAGAAGAGCTGATGCGTGACTGGCTCCTCATGAGGCAGGAAGAAGAACCTGAAAAGTTCGGATACCTCGACGCCCAGGACGAGATCGAGCCCAAGGACCTGAAGCCCGATCACAAGAAAGAGTTCCTCGACTACCTCCAGACGACCGAGGAAGGGGAAAATCGAAGAATCCAGGGCGAGTGGCAGGACAAGTACGCCGGGCAATGGAGTCAGCAGGAGGTCTACAGCGGCCCCTTCAGGATCGTACCCAGCAACGAACTGCTGGTGCATTTCACCATGTCGGACCCCGTCGACGTAGCCAGGGATGGCTTCTTGAATGGCGTGACGGTCGACCACATTGCCATCAGTAACGCCCAGCACGCGAGTGCAGATGGTGATGTCCCAGGCCTGTTCGCCTTCGCCTTTGAGGCCGAGGGGGCGTCAGGATCTACCGCGGGTATCAGTGGCGGTAACCAGGGAGCTGGCAGTGGAAGCTACGGCAGCAACGCCATCTTCTTCTACGCTGATGACGCCATGGAAGCGCACCATGATGGGGATCTCGAACTCCAGGTGATCTTTGATCGGCGCAAGACCACCGACCGTATCCCAGCCACCTCCGAGCAGAAGGGCCGGGAGCTTGAGTGGACTATCAAGGACAAGAAGGGCAAAGAGGTCTTCAAGGGCGGCTACGAGGACCTGCTTGAGTGGATTCAGAACGAATACCCAAGCATGAGTACCAAAGTCGGATACCAGGGGCACACGACCGAGAGCGTGGAGGAAGATGACTCTGGTGTTTACCAGACTGCCATTCCCTACCCCAAAAAGCGCATCGTCACCAAGCTCGATGGGGTTGACCTGAAGCTCTACCACGAAGGCGACACACTCTACGTGGAGTGGATCTTCGTGCCAAAGAGTGGCATGGGTCAAAAGACCCTGGAGAAGCTCCGCGAGAAGTACAAGGTCAAGAAAGTCATTGCCCTCGATCCCATCAAAAGCTCGCGTGCCTTCTGGGAAAAGATGCTCGACCGCGGCGTGATTGACGACATGATGCACGGCGTGCCGAGTTACGAAGAAGTGGGCGAACAGGTCCTGATCTCCGATGAGGAGTATCAGAACATCAGCGACTACTACGATGAGGACGATAGAGGGGAAGACGATGAGCTGCCTGCATGGATGCAAGAAAGCACAGCGCCGAAGCGATTGGAGCCAGGGGACAAGCCATACCTGAACAACCCCGACCTCGCCGACATCAAGAGCCCGAAGGTCAACTTCAGGGGCCTCCTCCCCAACAATGCCGACAAGGCTGTAGTCGTCATGGACGGTATCCAGACGACTGTGCCGGTGGCCTGGTTGTCCGACACTCCTCAGTGCGAAGGTGTAAAGCCAGGTGTAAAGTCGGGCCAGAAGGCCCTCGTCCTGGTACACGTTGACAGTCTCGATTCCTACGCTTCCCAGGGAGGTCCCTGGGAAAGTCTTGGCCGCGAGATGCACGATGAAGTCAGCGGGTTCTCCGGCGAGACAATCGTCGTGAGCCAGGGTTGGTATAAGGAAGGTGG
>Ga0100403_1001402_pt1 | contig 21759 bp, 27 predicted proteins | sample CryGeymet201501t_FD_83663 | JGI IMG/M metagenome (GOLD analysis project Ga0100403, IMG submission 83663) | Groundwater microbial communities from Crystal Geyser aquifers in Utah, USA - Crystal Geyser metaG 2015-01t | ecosystem: Environmental > Aquatic > Deep subsurface > Groundwater | place... | reverse complement strand
TGCTTTTAGTATCTTGTTCACAGTCATATTATCAGCCCTATTCATTGCAGCTGTACTAGCGATATTTATAATACTAGCTCTTTCTGCTTCTTTGACATCTATTTGTCTTATTTTTTCTTTGATACTTTCTGTTAAGACATTAGCCTGTACTTTTTCTGCTCTAGTAAAGTCATCTTGGTTTAAAGTAAGCATTTTGTCTATTGTTTCTAGCCTTTGTTTTTCTTCAAAGAACATAAAACCTGCTGCCCTTTCTGCTGTGTCTTGTGATAACGCGGTGTTATCTTGTAATGCCTGCGATACAGCAGATAAAGCTGTCATCTCGTAAGCCATTTGTCTTTGCACTAATCCTTGCTGTCCTTTTATAAGGTTAGTTGAAATTGCTTTTCCTTCTGTTGAAAGTAAAGCGTTATCATAAGCTGACTGTCTATCTGCAATCTGCAAGTTTAATTCTTTTAGTCTTTGAATATCCTCTGGAACATTTAATTGTGATTCTTGGCTTATTACTTCGTTTCCATATCCTGCACCCAAAGTATCAGAAGACTTTTGGTATTGTTCTTTTAATTTATTTGCTTCTGTCTGGTACTGTGACATTGCATCTTTATAATTCTGTGTAAGCTCTGTAATTGACTTCTGGGCTTGTTCTGCAATCATCTTAGCGTAATCATACTGTGGCACTTGCTGTTCTACTATCTGTGGTTGTTTAACTACCTGTGGCAGTGCTACTTCTTGTGGTGGCAGTTGTGTTTGTTGCTGTGGTACTGGTTGATAAACAGTAGGTTGCAAAGCACCTGTGACTGTCCCTCTGTCTTGCATTGCCTGTTGAAGTTGTGGTTGTTGGGCAGTGGGGACTACTGGTTGTCTAGCAATTTCTTGTGCTTGCAAATTACCTGTTGCTGAAACAGGCTGTTGAGCAAATGCCAAGGCTTTCGCTTGGTATGCTTGCTCTATTTGTGCATCTAACGCCCTTTGCTCTGCTGGTGTCATATTTTTATGTTATATAATCGTAGTAAACTTCTACTGATACTGGGTAAGGAGGCACGGCTGTTTTGTCGCTTCCAGCACCATAGGCTCCTTCTATTTGGATATTACTATCTATAATAGGGAACTTCTTGCCACTTGTATCGTAATAATAAGTTGTTGTTAGACCTGTTGCTGTGATGCTAGCTAAATTACTTAATATCTGGAAGTTGCTCACTCTATTATTATAGTACACCTTAAATGAAAATGTATTGCAGTTTGTTCCTGTCACAGCCCCCCAGTTAATCTTTACCATTGTCGGTTGTATTCTTTTATTCATTCCAATTGCAAGGCCTTCAATAGATGAAATCCACCAAGCACTGGAATTATAACCACCTGAAAATGTTTCATAACCCCCACTGGTAGTAGTTCCTGTGGAGCAATATAGTTTGTTGCTTCCCAAATCTTTTAAAAATCCATAATTAGTTGTTCCTGTCGCCTGCGTAATCTTGTTAATTGCCGTTGTAAACCCCCTAAATAACTCACCATAAGAGTAAATTATTCCGCCAGAGTTCCAATAAAGCATATTCCCCATTGTTTCCACACCATTATGCCCTGGCATTGTGTCTGGAAATGTTAAAAGCGATTCAAATTTACCCCCTGTGAATAACATAAGCTGTGTTGGTGCAGAATCAGTATAAGTTGGGTGGTATCTGCCATATACAAAACATCCAACAGTACCCTTATACTCAAAACCCCCATTTACATAATTACCTGGTAAATCGTAAGCGTATGTAAAGGAATCAGAGGCATAATCCCAGAAGAAAGCTGTAGCCTGCCCCCTATTCTGTGCATTTCCTGCCATATTCCTATAAGCATAAACTACGAGGAAGTTTTCTGTTTTTGCAAAAGAAGTAATTATGTAATCAGAAGGTAAGTCCAGAACAGAGTGGTTAAAAGTATCATCTGAACCATCATATCCTGCTAAATCTTTTCCGTCTGCGATGTACAAAACATTGTCTGCCCCAATTACCATTGGGTGTGGATATGTTGTGTAAAATTCACCACCCCCAGTGGCTACTGTGGACATGTAATCATCATCAAAAGTTGTGGCTAAATCATATCGCCCGATGTCCCCACCACCGCTATCAGACCAAGAATAAAATAGATATTTTGTAGTACCTACATAGTAAATTAGACAATCTTGCATTACCAAACCAGTATGCCCTCCGTGGGCTGACACTGTATATGGAAATGTTGTTGGTGTGGTTAAAGTATCAGTTGAAAGAGTAAGTTTGTGTATCTTAGTTCCGCCAACACTATACGCTACTGTCTGGTCAACATCTATTCCAATTTGAAGTGCGTCAATGATACTAGAATTAGTCATTGCTGTTGGTGTTTTACCAGGTTGTAAAGTTCCTATCACTCTATAAGGGTCAACAGCTGTTGTATTCCCCATTCCAGAAGGGAAGATGTTGTGTTGTGTATTCAAAAAGTATGGAACTAAACCAGTGATAAAATCACTCGCGTCCCAGCGTATCATTCCACCTGTCTTTGAATTCTGTTTTTGAGCCATATTATTATCTATAATCGCCTTTTCCACTAGGCTTTAAATGAACTGTAACACAAATTCCTGTAATAGCGTCTAATGCGTACAGTGGCTCGTAAAGTGCCAGTCTGTCTCCTTTAACAAGTGTAGTATTTTGTAATTCTGCATAGCCTGTTCTAGTTCTAGGTATGTTTGCAGATGTTGTCATTAAAAAACCAGTTTTGCAAACAAATGCACCATCACGAAGTGCTTGGTTGGAAGTAAGTTTTTCTACTTGTAATGTTGAATTAGTTATTGTCCCATTGTTTTGATGTACCTCTGAAACTGAAAGAACCTCGCAAGGGAACGGAGCTATAAAAAATACACCATAATTTCCTGCTGTCCTTGGTGTAATACCAGGCAGGGTGGTACTAACACAAAAACCATCTTTATTTTGTATTGTTTCCTGTTTGTTCGCTATTTCTATTGGTATTGGCTCAAACATATTAGAACATTAGAAAAAAGTTTGAGGTATTTGCTACTGATGGCGTATAAGTAATTACAAGATAAGGTCTTTGACCTGCTGTTGTATATTCCTTAGACCTTATATAAGCACCATAGTATTCAGTGGCATTTTCAGTATTACACTTTATCAACGAATGAACACTGTCTCCCCAATTTAGTGTTAATGGGTTTGTTGCACCAGTTCCCATTAAAACATAATTTGCCCATTCAGTAGTGCTACCACCACTAAATGTAAAACTATCAACCACAGTAGCACTGTAATCTCCACCAGCAGTAGTCCAACTATTACCAGTTGAATAACTGTTCCAAGTGGCTTCACTTTCAACCCAAGCTGTTTGTGTCAACTGGTGTAAATTTGATACAAGAGCGGGATCAGTTCCACCTGTCACTCCATATTTATATAAAAATAATTCAACTTTTGATATTGTCCCAGTACCAGATGACAAAGCAAAATCTATCAAAACCCTTTGATAATTATTATTACCGCCAGAACCTGAATACAATAAAAAATACTGGGATGCCCCATAAACAGTATCTTGGTCGGCAGCAGCGTGGTTAATATAAGTATCTCCACTATTCGTAGAAGCAGTATCTGTGTCGTCATAAACATCTACTGGATAATCTATTCCAGTAAACTTTACATACATTTTATTATCTATAACCTGAAACTTACCACCTTTTGCATTAGGGTTTTTCTCTGTCTTTTCTTCTTTTATAGAATCGTGTTCGTCATTCTTGATAGCTGGTGTTTTCTTTCCCTGTTTGTCTACAACAAAGTACGGCTTTTCTCCACGAGGCAAAGCTGTAAGGTCTTGATACCTAAAAATACTTTTTCCTTTTTTGTCGTAAACTCTTATGACATCTCCATTTTCTTCTACTTCTGCCCTTCCCCAACTAGGCAAATCCATTATAAAGTGTTGTTCTGCTGAAGTGGTGTCTTCTATTTGTGTACCTTCTTTAAATTCAAAATTTGGTAATTCCTTTTCAATGTCTTCAAAACCATTATCTGTATAGGCGTGTAATAAACCAAAAGATTGAATACAAATCATTTTCCCTTCTTCTGTTGGGTGTGAAAAGTGTTTTGTATCGTGGGTACGGATTTCTTTCTTTTCAAGATGTAAATTGTTTTGCCAATCAAACGCCATATTATTTTATTATTAAGCTGAAGCTATACATCTCCATTTAGAGGTTACTGTATTCCAAACAAACCCTACATCTAATCTAGCAGTTGTTACAGTAGTTGTAGGTAAAGCTACTGTACTTGCTTCAAAACTAGCTCCCCAAGTTATCGCCCTAGCTGCTGTTCCTGTTATTGCAATCCATAATGTCTGTCTTTCTGTTGGAGTTCCTGATAAGTTAGTTGTAAAAGATGTAATGTTAACTGCTTGTGCTGTAAGTGAATAAAAGTCCACATTATCTGTATTTATTGTAGGTGTTGCACTAGAAGTTGCTGTACCTGTTCTTGGTGTAATTCTTTTATTTGTAAATGTATTTGTGCTTGAAATAGTAGGAACTACAACTCCTTCTACTGCTAGAACTCCTGCTCCACTTCTGCTAAGAGTAGTATCAGAAGCGTGTCCTAATTCAAGTGTTCCAACACCAAGTGCTGTTGTTGTATCATCAACTAGACCTGTTAGAGGTAATCCTGTACAACTTGTTAAAGTACCTGCACTTGGAGTTCCTATATTTGGTGTAGTTAGTGTAATTCCAGCAAGTGTCAAAGCTCCTGAACCCCTATTAAGTGCTACAGAAGTTGTACCAATGTAAGTTACATTATCAAGATTTGCTATTGTACCTGTTCTGGCTTGTAAAGTTTGTGTATAGTCTGTAGCACTAGCATTTGCTGAAGCTATTGCTGTTGAACCTGTACTTGAACCTTTTACTGCAAGTTTAGTTGTATCAAAAGTTTTAAGTCCTGTAACTGATTGAACATCTGCAAGAACCATATCTCCAACTCCTACTGTTGTCCAAAAAGGAGCTAATGATGTACCATTTGAAGTTAGAACTTGTCCTGCTGTTCCATTTGCTAATAAAGCAGTTGTATTTTCTGCAGATTGGTAAGGAATTTGTCCTCCTGCACCCCCTGCTATATTTGTTGCTACCCCAGCACTTGTCGCAGTTCCAGATGTACAAACTGTGTTATCTCCTGTGTTTGAACCACTTGTATTTCCTATAACTGTTTTTTCTGCTGCAGTAACAAAAAGTTCATCTGCCGTAAGTGTTAGACCAGCAGTGGTGTGTTTATGTCCTGGGTCAGAAGAACTTGCATTTGAAACTATATAATCTAGTGAAGTTGTTACTGCGCTGCTATCCACACCAACCTTTGCTTCTAATGCTTCTACTGCATCATTTGCGTTGGCGTGTTGGGTGGCGTGGTCTGGGCTGTTTAGATAATCTGTTGACAAGGGGTTAGTCAAAGCATCTAAACTTGTTGGAAAGTTAACACTCATATTTGTTTAATTAAGATGGTTCTGTATCGTTAGTCCAAACCGCTACTGAACCAGCGTTATAAATATCAATAGAGGAACTATACGAAATAATTGCCTCGTTATATGTTGAAATCATTACATTTGCTTCTTTATCATTTGTCCAAGTTGTCGTCATATTTTAAAAGCTACTTAATAAAGCGTCATTTACTCTAAGTTTAGGTGGAAATTCCTCTTGAAACCTAGCTTGATAAAACTTTTTAATGTTATTTTGGCTTTCGTTAAAGTCTGCTCGTAGATTGGCAGTTGTGCCGTCTCCAGGCTTATTTATCTTTAACCACTCTAAACTAGCACCGATTGGTAAAATATCGTGAAATTCCCCAATAAAACCTGGTGTTTTAGTTGTATCTGTACTTGCAAAATCAACAGAACCTCTATCAAAGAATACTTTTAAACCACTTGTAGTTGTAGTATCACTTTTTGGGTAAATCTTTAAAGTTCTGCCTATCAACTGGTAGTATCTTGGCGTTCCTGCGACATTAAAAAACTCGCCAATAGGTGAGTATTCTTGTATTTGTTCCAAAGCTATTGGGCTTAATTTTTCCCAAACTCCACCCTCGTTTAGTATTTCAACTCCTTTAATAGTCACAGCATTTGCAGGAATAGCAAAACCTGTTTGTGAGGCTACAAGGGTTGTTGTTGCGTATGGGAGGTCTGTTTGATTACTATCGTCATATTGCCAACCTCCGAATGCTTGGAATAGCATAAACCACACCTTTCGGTTTTGTTGGTTAATATGTGCTGTAAATTCTTTAAGAAGTGTTGCACTACCACTAATTGCAGTATCTCCAAGTCCTGTATATCTTTCACAGGCTTGAATCATACCTAATTTAGTGCTTGTATCAGAGAAGGTTAGTGACATATTTAGATGTTTTTGTAATTTACTACATCTAGTATAACACTTTTTTTATTTACCTAAAAGTTTCGTCTTTTTTCTTTAGTAGTTCTCCTAACTCAAAGTCTTTTAATAGGTATAGATTCGGAATTATGCAGTGACCACCGATTGCTCCTTCTGTATGTTTTAGGTTTGGTCTTACAAACTCTGGAGATTCCATTTCAGTATAAGAGCGATTGTAATCCTCATTGCTTTCTGTATAAACCACATTAAAATCTAGTTTATTTCTTTTACACCAAGCGTGGATTTCCTTTTCAATCATAATGTTTAGCCCATAATATGTCGTTGAAATTAGTTTCATTGCCTCCGTATCTCTAGCTTTCGCTACCACTTTTGTTTTAATTCCACATTCTTCAAATATCTCTGCCCCTTTCTTAGCATTTTTACCACCAAAGTATTTTGTAAAAGTCATTATACCTTGTAGTAAGTCTGGGTGTTTACCATTTATTGGACTATGAATTACACCAAGAGCATCACAAGTTCCTACTGGAACAGTAGAGTGAACAATTATTAAATCAGGCTTATATTTATCTTTGTACATTCTTAGTGATTCTACAAAAGTATCCGAATATGGAAAACAGATGTGCATAATATCACATTCTCCGCTATATTCTTGACCCATTTGTGCGTCCTGTATAAATCCACCGACAATAGCATTTATTGCATTTCCTACTTCCCCAAAACCAACTGTTAAGTGTTTCATATTATTTTTTATACATTGGTAAAGATGACATTAGTTTAAAAAATGGTTTTTCAACTCCTGATTGTAGAATAATACTATTTTCTTTTATTTCTTTTATCCAAGGTTTTCCTTTGAACTTCTTTAGAGATTTCAAGGCTAATTTTGCTTGGCTTTCTGGCATTCTGTAATTAAAAGATAGTTTCTGGTGGTAATAATTTACTTCGTGGTAAAAGGTTTTAAGCATATTTACTTCATCATAAATAGACTTTTTATTCGTCACCAGCATTCCGCCTTCTTCACAATGTATTTGTTTACTTTCTTGTAAAGAATAGATAGCTACATCTGAATTACTAAGTTTAACAGCATGGTGTTCTGAACAATCCTCTATTACTTTTAAATTATACTTTTTGGCAATTCTTAATATGGCTCTCATATTACATTCTTTGCCATAAATATGTACTGCCATAATTGCTTTGGTCTTTTCTGTTATTTTTGCTTCTATTTTATCCACATCTATTACGAAATCTTTACAATCCACAAAGACAGGCTTTGCTCCAGTGTATGAAACTGCAAAAGCACAAGCCACAAATGTAAAATCTGGCACTATAACCTCACATCCCTTTTTTATGTCCAATGACAGCAAAGCCAAGTGTAGTGCAGAAGTCCCACTGTTTAAGGCAACTGCATACTTTCTATTTGTAAACTCTGCAAACTGTTCTTCTAACTTTTTGTATCTTGGCATATTATTATTTATCAAAAATATCAGATATTAACATTTTTTTAACTAATTCACACCCTTTAGTTTTAGCCATCCAGCCAAGTTTTTCTTTTGCTTTGCTGGGGTTCCCACATAAAATATCTACATCTTGTGGTCTTTTAAACTCTTTTTCTCTAATCACCTTTAGTTTAGTTCCAAGTTCTTCTTCTGTCCACTCTATAAACTCGTCTATGCTGTGAGTTTCACCAGTAGCTAGAATATAGTCGTCTGGTTTATCTTGTTGTAGCATAAGCCACATGCCCTCTACATAATCAGGGGCGAATCCCCAATCCCTTTGACTTTTTGTATTTCCTAAGTGCAAAGTTCCTGTCTTTGCTTGGGTTAAAATCTTTTTAGTTACGAAGTTAGCACCTCTACGATAACTTTCGTGGTTGAAAAGTATGCCGTTAACTACAAACATACCAAATGCTTCTCGGTAGTTCTTGCATATTTGAAAAGCGTAGAGTTTTGCTGTTCCGTATGGGCTGACTGGGTCTTTTGGTGTATTTTCGTCTTGTGGTGCTTCACCTTTTCTTCCACTAAATAATTCAGAAGTAGAGGCTTGGTATATTTTGCACTTTAATTCTAAAAATCTAATGCTTTCTAATAAGTTTAAAACTCCAATGCCTGTTGTCTGTGCTGTAAGGTATGGAACTTGCCAAGAGATTGAGACATGACTTTGAGCAGATAAATTATACACCTCATCTGGTTTAACCTTTTTAAGTATCCTAAGTATAGAAAATATGTCTGTGCTGTCTCCATAATGTAAATACTTGCTCCTCTTTTCTTCTGTATCAAAAATATGGTCTATTCTTTCCCTTGTAGAACTTGAACTTGGTCGTATCATTCCATGCACCTCATAGCCTTTCTTTAAAAGAAACTCACAAAGATATGAGCCATCTTGTCCAGTACAGCCGAAAACTAATGCTGTTTTCATAATTTAATAGTTATAGAAAATATGTAGCTTCTGCCTTTAAACTTATCAGAGTTTATCGTATATGCAACTGTTTTTCCGTATGGTTTTAGAAGTTTCATTATACTTTTCTCACTAAATTGCCAGATGTGTTCTGGATCGTCAAATTCAAGTATCGGGGTTGAAAGTATCATAGTTCCACCTTTCTTTGTTAACCTAACCATTTCTTTTATAAGTTCTTCTGGCTTGTCTATGTGTTCTATCACTTCCCCAGCTAGAACAGTATCAAATGATTCTGTTTCAAGTTGTGTATTTAAAACATCTCCTACTCTAAATCTTATGTTTGGGTTTTCTTTTTCTCTAAACAGAACAAGTCTTTGGTTATGGTCAATTCCAGTACAGTTTTTGGCTAACTTATTGTATGCCATATCTAAAAATGGCGATAAGCCACAACCAAGCTCTAGCACACTGTCACCTTCCTGCACATATTTTAAGTACTCATCCTGTCTAAGTGTATTTCTAAAATCTATCTTAAGTTTCATTTTATTAAGATAATCTGTGGTGTTTATATTGTTTTCTCTAAGTCTTTTCATAATCCAATTACTATTGGTTTGTCCCTCCACTCAATTACCTGTGGCGTTTTACCCATTTTAATTATCATTTCGCACATGTCATCTGCTGTTATTCCATAATACCTATCGTGTTCTTTTATTTTTCTAAGATTCCCTTGCATAATTACTTTCTTGCATTTCTTCCCTATTGACTTTAACAGTGCGTCTTTGTTTTTTAGGTGGTAAATAACATTTAAAAGTAAACAGACATCGTACTCTTTGTCCACTGTGTAAGTTTCTAAATCTTGTTGCTCAAAAACTACATCTAAATCTTTTTCTAAATTCTTTTCAAAGACAAGTTTGTTAAACCAAGCACCCTCTAAAAATCTGTAATCTATTCCTTTTACAGTATTGCCGTGTTCCGCACTTTTAATTGACATAAATCCCTCATTACAGCCTAAATCAAGTACTTTCTTGCCTGTTCCAACCAAATCTTTTAAAATGCCCCATCTATCTACTGCGTTCTCATTGTATATTCCAGATAGCTTCTGTTCTATATTTACAAACTTTCCATAGTCAATAAAATAGTAGTTTGGACCAAAACTCATTTCTCTGGCTTTACTTTTTCTTTCTAACCACTCCCAACTAACATCACGCCAATTAAAAGCAAATTCTTTTACTTCTATCTCATCTATTCCCAAGTAATGGCATACAACGGCTCTTGTCATTCCATCTAGTTTTTCACCTGTCTTTTCTACACAAACAGGTCTTTCTCCTTCTATTTCTTTTATAAATCCTTTTTCTTTTATTGAGTTGTATAGGTTTTCTAATCTTTCTATTCTTTCTTTACAGTATTCTTCACCTTTTTCACCCCTCCACCTTTTGTAGTATTCTGTATCTCTGTAATCCTTAATTCCCTCTTCTGCGACTTGTTTTACTGTATCTAAAATTGGCTGGTAAGATAATTCATAAAGTTTATCCTCTACCTCATTCCAAGCAATAGTTTTACCTCTTTCTGGGCTTTCACCGAAGTTTAGAACATCATTTGTTTTTATCTTTTTCCAAATAAAATCTTTATCAAAAATACCCGTTCTCTTTTCACTTTTGGTCGTGTGGTAATCATAATTCATAAAATTTGTGTTTAAGGCTTTCCCAATTATTCTGTTCTCCCCACTCCTTGCCCATAAGTGAGTATTTTGTAATATCTTTGTTGTACCACTCATCTATTTTTTCCGCAATCTTTACTGGGTCTAAAATAGCACAATCAAATTCTGCGCCTATTCTTTCTTTTTTATAACCTGCAACTGGTATAAGTAGCTCCTTTGGTAGCCAACTATTTGTAGGGAATCTATCGCTTGCCATTACAGGTATTCCGCTTGCATAAGCCTCTTGCATAGGTAGAAAAGAGCCTCCAAACTTTTCAGGGAATATCAAAATATCTCCTGTTTCCCATAATTCTTCATAAGGAAATGTTCCTTTAAATATCTCTACTCTACTATCATCTGACTTTAGATTTGAATCTTGTGTTCTGATAATTAGTTTAATTGGGCTTTTAACATAATTCATTGCTTGTAGTAATTCTTTTGTACCATTTCTTCCATCTAAACCACCATGACCAGCATTATGTATAAACACATTAGCTTCGCTTCTAAGCCTCCATTTGGCAGTGACTGGTGCGTTTATATGTTTACAAGGAATTGCACAGCCAAGCTCCTTATAATGCGTGGTTTCTATTTCACTACAACCAACCAAAACATCTGGATAATATGGGAACGGATACTGGGAACATTCATACATCGGAAATAAAACTGTTTTAATTCCTTTTTCTCTAGCTCTTGGTATTACCTTCCAATCAAAAGGCGTTTCAAAGAAGAACAAAGTATCACATTTCTCTAGTAATTCATCTATACTGTTTACTCTTTTGCCAATATGCCAATCTTTTCTTTCTGCATAAGTGCTGTGTGGGTAAACATAAATCAAGTCAATTACCCCATTGTCTATAAATGACTTTGCTTGAATACCAAGCCCACTTTCTGTGGCATAACAAATTGTGCCGATAGTTCTTTTCATACTAACTTAATTCTTTTGTAAAGTTAATTTCTGTTTTGCCTGGTTGTATTATAATATGAGCTACCTTTGCTATGTCTTTATACTTGCTACTCATACCAAAACACATTACCTCAAAAATCACCTCATATTCTTCTTTTAATTCGTAGTCATTTATGTCTTGTACTTCAAACTTATAATTTGGTTCTTTTTCTTTTGCTAGTTTTATAATTTCTTTACTAATATCTATTCCTAGATAATTCTCTGGTTTAAAAATGTGTGCCATTCTTCCATAACCACATCCCACATCCAAAACCTTGCAGTTCTGAAACATAGACATAATTATTTCTGCAACTCTTGTCAGTGTGTCAAACTTATATTCCTGTCCATACCAAATCATTCTCTTTTGGTCTTTGTGTGTTAAAACTCTATTATCCCAATACTTTTTTGTTTGTCTGTCTTTTGCTGTTGCTTCTGTCATATTACAAATTTGGGTTAATTTCAAAACTCCCCATACCGTGCCACAAGACTTTTGGTAGTTCTTTGGTTTCCCACTCTATATCTTTTAAATTATCTTTTACCCAATCTTTCCAAGTTTCTGGGTGTAAATAGAACTCTCGTCTTGTCGGTCTTTGCCCACCAATACCAATGAAACCATCCCATATCGAGCCCATATCTATAAACCAACTGTTTGGTATCTTACCATGTAGTTTTTGTACAAATAGCGTAGCTGGGATGCCACAAGCAAAGATATAAACTCCTTCTTTATTATCTTTTAAAATCTGTTTGGTTATTTCTTCTAATTCTCCAAAACAATTTGGGTAGCTAACTTCGTAAAATCCTTTATAGTTTAAAAATGTAAGGTTTCTAAGCATTTTATTGCCTACTATATAAACATCTTGGTTTCTTAACTCTTTTATCAGTGGGTAAAGTTCTCCTTTATGCATTGCCTCATTCCATATTCCCTTTTCATAGAATTGTTTGTTTGGGAAGTGTTTATCTATTCCTTTTGCATAATGTTTCATGGGCGTGTATGTCTGGAGCATACCTGAAATTGCAAAGTAGAAGTTGTCTGGTTTGAAATACATTGAATCCACCATGGCTTTTGTGAGTTCTTTTGTATAGTTTGTCCCTTCACAGTTCCCAGTAAAATTATCACCAAAGTGGTTTAAAATGCACTGTATCTCTCCGTCTCCATAATGACCCAAACTAAAAGGTTCTTTGTTTTTAATCTTTTGTAAATACCAATCAAGACTTTTTGTTTCTACTTGCATATTCTTCTACTACTTTTATAAGTTCTGCACACCTTATTTTGTAAGTATGGTGCTTTTTACAATGTTCAAATCCTGCTTTTCTAATCTTTTCTCTTTCTTCTGTATTCTCTAAATAATGGTCAATCTTTTCTTTTAGTCCTGCTAAGTCACCTTGATTGTAAGGCACAAAGTGTTCGTATGGTGTAAACTCCTTTTCAATTCCTGGTATATTTGGAAATATAAGAAATCCGCCTCTGCCAATTATCTCGTATAGTCTGTTGCTCCAATAATGTGGTGAATAAACAGAATCACCAACAAAAACCTTTGTATTAGCACACAGTCTGTTTAAATCATCATTTCTAATTCCGTCTTTTGCTCCATACCAATTAAACTTTTCTTTGTATGTTTCTTTTAGCCACTTTAATAGTTTAGCCCTGAAATTCCAACTAAAATAAACATCATGGCAAGAAGTACCTAGAAAAACTACTTCTTCTTTGTAGCCTGTAAACTCTGACATATAGGCTTCTGGCTCGTAAATACCCTGTCTCAATAGTTTGTGGTTAATGTTTAGTTTTTTAAATTCTTTTTCTTTCCCCCCGTCTGTTGTAAATACAATGTCTGATAAATAAGCTAGATGACCCAGCATTCTTTCTTGTCTGGTAGTATTTATTGTTAAATCAAAGAACCAACCAACAGTAAGTTTGCCAGACTCTTTTACTTTTTGAACAGCGATGTCATTTCGTTTGAACCATCCTTTGCTAAACAAGTAAAAGTCAAAATCTTCCTTTAGTATTCTTTCTATTTCTGGAATTGAAACATTCACCATATCAAAGGTTTCAACAGTATGTCCTAACAACTTTAGTGAATTTGCAATATACACTTCTGTATCAAAAGGTCTTTCAAAAATACCAAAGAAAGCTATTTTTTTAGGCATTTTATATGTGTTTACGCTTGTGTGCTGTCAAACCAGCTTTGTTTTTAGCTTTAAAACCACAAATCCCACACTCCAGTTCGTTATCAACTACTGGTGGTTCGTGAACAAATCTTTTTTCTTCTGCTCTTTCTACAACTCCAATTTTTTCAAATCCACCCCTAGCCATTGTTTCTTCAACAGCACTTAGTGGAATATCCACTAATGCACCATCTTTTATTCTTCTAAGGTATACGAATTTCTTTTGTTCTTGCTCCATAATGTTTATATTAGGTCTTTTACGTGGTTTACAGTCCACACTTTCTTTTAGTTGTCGTAATAGTTTCTCCCTATTAAAAGGTATTTCTCTAAGGTCTTTTATTAAGTCATCATAGTACACACTACTTTTGAATCTAGCGTTTGGGTCGTACTTCTTGTATCTTTCCGCTTTCTTTAGTCTATCTGCTTTTGTCATTAAGCCATAATGTTCCACATAGAACGGAGCGTGCCATCCGTAAGAATACATAATCGGTGGAGCCAAACCACAATGTAAATTCTTTCTTTGAAATTGTAATCCATACTCTGGCAGATATTTAAACATTCTTATATTCCAGAATCTCTGGATTCCTTGATCGTGTGCAAAGTGTTCGGTGTCGTTATATAGGTTTACTATCATAAAGTACCAAGCTATCTCATTTACTTCTGTTAGTTCTTCTAGTTTTTCTCTAGTAAATTCAGGTACAAATACTTCATCTGTGTCTAAGGCTATTATCCAGTCAGGTTTTAACTCACCAACTTTCTTTAAAAGGTCTGTTTTTATATTAGGCTGTAATTTCCCCCATTCTCTGTTGTCGTCATAACGAATAAAACCATATTTGTCTATCATTTTATTGTCTTCTGGCGTGGTGTTATTACAACAGATGATAGTTATTTCACAAAGTCTTTTAAACTCCTTTAGCGTCGCTTCCAGATACCTTGTAGCTTCATTTGGACCACAAACTCCCATTCCAATTACACGCATATTACTTAGTTTCCTTTTTCAATCCGCTAAAGAATGCCATTTGTTTCTTGTAGTTCTTTATTTCTTGCTCTAAAACAATTAGTTTTTTGAATGCTTCATCATCTTTCTCGTCTTTTTTTTCTTCATCTAGCTTTGTAAACCACTCAACTGCAATTTCTTTGGCTAAAATGTTGTTGTGGCAGTCTGCTACTAATTCATCTAATAATTGTTCTCTATTTTTCTTTAGGTTTTTCATAAGTCATTGTATCTTTAGCTGGCAATTCGCCATTTTTAATAGCTTTTTTAATAAGTTTGTCCAAGTATCTGTTAAATCTCTTAATTGCTTTCTCATTTTCTACTGTTTTCTTTTGTTGTAGCACTTCACCTAGCACTTTCCACTTTCTTTTGGTCTTTTCGTCTAGTGAATCCATCTTTTCTTTGTCTGCACTAGCTCTGTTGTATATGTCTTGAAACTCTGGAGCTATTAGTTCTTCGCTTAATAGATGTTTGGTATAGCAGGATGGTACTTGGGCTTGTAGTTCTTGAAGTTTCTTTGTCACTTCTTCTTTTGTAAACTTTTTCATAGTTTTATATTAGTCTGCCTCCATTACTTTCCATTGTACTTAGGTCTGGTGGTTTTTCAAGGTTTCCTTTAGCAACCGCTTTTTCTTTTTCAAAGGCTCCCCTTAAATACTTCTGTGCTTCTGCTAAGCCTTGTTCTTCTTTTATCTTTATAGCTTCTTTTACGGCCTGATTGTAAAGTTTACCATCTGAAACACCATAAAGTTGGAGCTTTCTGCCCATCTTTTCTACTAAAACATACTGGATGTGGTATGCCTCTTGTTCTTCTGTGGCAAACACTTCTCCGCTCTCCCTTACCCAAAAATAAGTCTTTTTAGGTGTTTCTACCTGACCATGTTCTGTCTTGTATTGGATTGTCATAGGTTATATTCAATGTGATTACCCTCGCCACATTGAATAGTGAGGGTAATACAACCTTTAATAAGGTTCGTTCTAAGGGCTCAATCTTAGCTAAGGTTAGCCAATTATGACCCTATAAAACTGCTGGAGCTATTTATTAGCACAGCTCCTTCTTCACGAAGTACTGCAACTCCGTAGATGATGTCTACTACTGTTAATTGTCCTAAGTTTCTAATTGAGTTTTCAGTTTGTACTCTAACTTTACCAGCTGTTCTATTTTGTATAGCAAATCCGAAAGCAGATTTGTGTAGTAACAGATTTCTGTAAGTTTGTAGTCCTGAAACTACATTTGTTGATGTATAAAGTGGGATTCCGAACAATGTACCCTTCAAGTTTTCTGAAGCTGTACTTGAACTGAAGTTCCCAGTTTTAGTCATCGGCATTCCTGACTGGTATTCATTGTAGTATTTTGCAATAGCATGAATTTGTATCCAGTAAGGGTATGGATGGAAGAAAAAGGCACTCTCGCTAAGTGGGTAATTAGTTGAATCCAATTTCTCAATAGCTTGTCTAATTTCTGCATCCGTTACTACAGTTGCAGTATCACCAATTACATTAGTTGTAATAGAACTCCACAAACCAGCAATAGCACTTTCTAAAGCCTGTGCTAGTAAACTAGCTGCCTGTTTAGAATAGATGTTATTTGTGTCGTACTGTGACATTATCTGGTTTAGTGTCAAATCACCAAACAAGAATGAAACATATTTGTGAGTTGAAACAGTTAGTGTTGTGTCTACTGAAGCAACTGATTCTGTGGTGACTTCTGCACCTTGTGTTGACTGTGTCGAAACAGTGAAGGTGTTTGTGTAAGCATCTGGGACATGACTTTGTGTTAATCTCGTTCCTGCTTAAGAACGAACTCTTATAGTTTCTTATAAGTTCGGACTATATCATCTCTCTTTTGAGAGCCTAACGTTAAGTCTCTGAGGATTCTTTCTTACCAAGTTTATTAATCCACGAATGTTTTGTTCCATTTCAAATTCCTTTGAAGTGTACTTCGTAGTGTTGCTTGGTCTCCCTTTTGTTTTTTTCATTTGTTCTTTTCTAGAACGAACAAAAGCGAGTACAATTTGTGCTTGTTCTTTCTTAGCAATCAGGTAAGGCATAAGAATTTTGATTGTTCTTTCAACCGATTCTCTATTTCTGGATGTAAGTTGATAACAATCCTTGCTTCTACCTTTAAACGACGACTTATGTCTATGGAATGTCGCTCCTGAATCCTCTAGTTTACTCTGTACAAAATCTATCATTTCTAGATTTGTATTTGTAAATACTAGGCTTGCTATGAGTCTTGGCTTGCCTGATTCTTTTCTTATGTGTTTCCAGAGAGTAATTGAACCCTCTCCGTCCCACAATCCTGCAAGATAAGCACGCTCTGTTTTTGTTAAGTTTGGCATATAGTGAGACTATACCAGACTTTTACAGTTTTGTAAAGAAATTGACCTGCTGATTGCCCAATCCAACTAATTTTTACTGCTCTTACAAGCGAGTACAGTTGGCTCTAAGGGTGTTCCAGCAAATGGTTAGGTTTATACATCTCCCATTATGCTGTTGCAAGGTTAAAGATGTCGCCCCCTTCTTGTGCGTATGCAGAAAGGTCGGTTACGAAGTTTGCAAAGACAGTTGCGTCAAAGAATGCTTCGTTAACAATCGGTGTCCAGACTTCGCCTATAAAGGCAACTGCGTCTGCGTTTGTATATGCGTCTGTAGTTACAGCCATATAATTTTATGTTGTACCACATTGAGTTTTATCGCAGTGGTGCGTGTTCTATTTTTTGATAGTAAACTTGTTGAAGTTCGCTTTGCGTTCTTCTGTGGTCATCTCTGCCCAAGTTTTACCATCTACTTTTTTAGAACTTACTGATGAAGATGATGGCGTAGCATTTTGAATTTTATTCTTAGCTTTCACAGCTTCTAAGCCTCCTCTTATAAAAGGGTCGTCTAGCAACTCTTTTGTAGGGTTCTGGTTTATTCTAAAGACATGGTCGGTTTCTTCCGGGCTAAGCCCGTGTAGATAACCAAATTGTCTTTTCTGTGATTCTAATTTAAGCTCTTGTACTGTCGCCTTAATATCATCAGTTTCCTCAATGGGTTGTTTTGATTTAATTTCGTTCTTTTTCTCTAGTTTTGCTTTTTGTGCCTTTCTTTGGGCATTTAAAGTCAAAACATCTTTTGAGGCTTTCTTCGCTACTTCCAATAGTTGGTCATAGTCTAGTTCCTCCAAGTCGCCTGTTTCGGTGACTTCAATTTCTTCGTTCTCTAAGTCATTTTGCATAGGTTTAGTCCTGTTAGTAATTTAAAAGGGTTTATTCCCCAAGTGATTTGGTGGGTTTACTCCCATAATTATTTTATGCCCACTCACTTTTATTTTCAAGTGGGTCATCTTTTCTTTGAGCTATTTTGTTTTGTATTGTACCAAGAACTTCTATCACTCCAAGCCTAACATTCTTATCTTCACCATACAGAACTTCTGTCCTAACATCTGCTATTATGTTTTTGAAATCCTCTAATACTTCTATAATTGTTTTCTTTGCTCCACTCTTGGCGAGTAAGTTTATTTTATCTTGTGTTTCTTTTCTTATTATCATAGTTGGTTCTGTCCAATGGCTGTTAGGTCTTCTGTCTGTGCCTTAGCTTTGCCCATCATCGCTTGTCCCTGTGGCTGTCCCTGTGGCTGTGGCTGTGGCTGTGGAGCCTGTTGTGGTTGCTCCATTGTGTCTAATGCTTCAGTACTTTCACCCGACAAGGCAAGTATTCTCTTTAAAACTATATTTGATTTCTCCATCTGTCCTGATTGTACCATTATATTATACAGATTTGTTAATGTTTCCATTTTCTTTTCTACATTTACATTTTCTCCTGTAATTACCAGAGTTGTACTGACTTTCAAATCGTCATAAGTTTTCTCTGGAATCTTTACAAATAGTTCTCTGCGTTTTTCTATGTCTATTTCTATCTCTGCTTTTATAAGTTCTGTATGTGGTATTTCCCCACTAAGTAATTGTCTTTTAATTTCTTTGTTTATATACATCTCTGTAAGAGCTTTCTTTAGTATCTCTAGCCCTTCTTCACTACCATAATATGCTAATGTATGTTCTCTTTTGTTTTGCTTTTTAAATATAGGAAATAACAGATTGTCCACTACTCTTGAGAAGAATAATCCAAGGTTTTCTCTCTTAAGTGCAAAGTGAGTATTTGCAGCGTTTGACATTAGCACTCCAAGTCTGAAAGGTGTTCCACTGGGCAAAGTATCACCTGTCACAGCTTCAAATGTAAATGACTTCTGGTTGCTGTTTTCTTCCCATGCATTCTCTGCCTGTTGGAACTCTGCTAGAGACTGGGAAGCTACATTCACCTGTGTGATATTTCCATTAGGCATAATCTGCATTACATCTCCATCTTTTACTTGTTTAATTAGGTTCTTAGCTACTTCACTGTCTGTGCTTTGGAATATCTTTTTAGAAGCCCACATTAGCCCACGCTTTCGCATATTAGCCACCATGTTTCTAAACACTTGGTTTTCAAATTGGTTTTCTATTTCTCCTATACCAAGCCATCTTCCATCTTGTTTTTTCCAGTGTGCTTCTTCGTATGGTCTGTCTTTCTTTGTACTTTTCTCACAGAATAATATGTTTTCCTCATATCTTTTCTTACCCCCAACTTCTTCTTTCTCTACTAAGCAGATAATTGACATTGTTTCTACAACTTTGTCGTCGTCTTCATCTTGTACTTTTTCACCTTTATAATCCTTGTACCAGTCTAATGGAACTGAACCATATCTTTCATAAACAGTGGCAGTTTCGCCAAACTCCAAGTCCACTTTGTCCCAACCTTCATTTTCTTCTATATCTGCCTTGCTCATCTTTTCGTGTACTTGTATCACATATTCACATTCTCTTAGGCTTTTAGCATCTTGTGGATTCACCAAACTTCTAATTGGTATGCGTTCTATCTTGTCGCCTACTTTCTTTAGCACAGCAGTACCATACTTTGGGTAGTCTGACACGATTGCGTTGATTGTTTCACCCCAATGCTCTTTCTTTGCCCATTGTTTAAACCTTGAATTTAGAAAAAAAGCACCCCATACAGACGATGTATCTTCTGGTATAAATACAAAGTCTTTAACATCTAAATCTATCTGTTTTGAAGCAACATCTGCTCTAAAATTACAAATGTTTAAAAACACCTTTCTCTGACCTTCTGCGTCTAATGGGCCAGTTAAAAACTTTGAATTAGAGTAAAACTCTATTGTTTCGAGGATTTCTTTTTGTGAGAAATCCAATGTTCCTCCTTTCTTTCTTAAATCCCTAATGTTGTCACCTACATTTATGGAGGCAATCTCTATCGGTTTATTAAATTCATCTAGCTCTTTTTGAAGTTGAGCCACCAAACTGAAATGGTTATTCATAGTTTGTACTATTATTCTTTTGCATAGTTGGGTTATTAAGCAATCTTTCTAAAGAAGTCTGTGGTAGTTTTGGATAGCGTATTACTGGCTTGTATCCATATACCGCATAGCGGAGGCAGTCCATTAGATGGTCATTCTCTGGTATGGGTATTTCCTTTGGTTTTAAATCGTCATATTTGTAGGAGTTGAACTCTGAAATTGTCTCCACACAGGTATTATACACCAAAAGTCTGTTCTCCAATAATAACTGGTTAATATAAGAAATACCGTTTGAAATACTGTCTTTAAGTTTTTCAAACCCAATAACATATAATCCAGTGCCAGTGTTTGCTTCTGCAATCTTTTCTGGGTTGGCACTATCCGCATACCATCTATTGACATGCCATTTCTCTTGCATGAGTTTAGCTTGTTCTATTATTTGGTTAGTTGTTTTTCCTGTCTGATACCACTCGTCAACGATATAAAAACAACCATCAGTGTATCTCACTATTATTATTGCTGCTGGATTTGTCCACCCCCAGTCAATTCCACCAATAGTTATCTCATTTTTAAGTTCTCTTTCTTTAATTATATGCAAATTAGATAGATTATAAACCAACCCTTCTATTTTCTTGAAGTCTGCCAAGTATTCTTGTGCAAATCTGTACTCTGGTATTTCTTTTCTGGCTTTGTCTAATTCTGCTTTATCAAGATATGGGTTATCGTAGCTTGTAAAAGTAAAACTTTCATAGTCCACATCTTGTTTATTATATAAATCATACCAGTGATTAAATCCTTTAGGTGTAGAAATAAAAAGAACAGAACCTTTTCTGTCTGTTAATGTTGGTCTGACTATTTCTTCATAGTTAATCAGGAAATTACGCATTGAAGCTACTTCGTCAATTACAATAAAATCACAAGCCTGCCCACGAAGTGTATCAATGTTCTCCCAACCTCTAAGTGTAATTGTGGATGTTCCACTATGAATTGTTTTAACTTCTATTTCTAGTCTGCTTTCGTTTACTTTTACTGAAATTGGTAGACATACTTTTTTTAGCATTTGCCAAGCAATATCTCTGGCTTGTTGGTAAGTTGGAGCAATGTAGGCAATAAGCATATCATTTCCACTTAATGCTTTCCCTACCATTTCTAGCACAGCTAGTGTTGTCTTACCGAATCTACGCCCACAATTAACGACCCTAAATCTCTTCTTACTCTCTGCTATCTGTATCTGTGCTGGTGTCAGTTGGTAACCCATACTTGTTTATTATTTGAGAAGGCAGAATTATTGGTTTACCTAACGTTGATAAGTCTACATCTTGCCTTGGCATACCATCTACATAGTTCCATATCTGTTTAATCATTATCTGGTCGCCTTCTTGAATAGCTTTCTTCATTATTCTTGTAACAAGTAAGTCTAGGTAAGTAGCCTTATCACTTTCAGCTGGTTTCTTTTCTAATTCCCTCTTAATAGCAGTGGTAATAGAAATACCAGCTCCTTTGGGTCTGCCATCTCTGTTTATTCGTGGGTCATCTTTCTCAAAAGGTTTACCTATGTTCTTTCTGGCTGTTTTTTCTGCCATACTACCTCTTTTTTAACTCCATACCATAGTTATTATTTTCTGATGGTAATTCTGTTTTTCTTAATAATCTATTTTTCTTAAATACTGTTTAATCCACATACTCGAGTCTATAACTTCCAATCCCAAGCTGGGGATCTTCTTGTCAAAGAGACAAACAGGTAGTGACCCAATACTCTATACCAATAAAGTAGGGAGATAGTCCTGAAGCTATATAGGTATTATATCACCTAAAATTGAAAAGTAAATAGTAATCTAATTCTTTAAAGTATCAAATACTCAATAGGAGTTATGGTTGAAATAACTCC
>Ga0100403_1001401_pt1 | contig 21775 bp, 19 predicted proteins | sample CryGeymet201501t_FD_83663 | JGI IMG/M metagenome (GOLD analysis project Ga0100403, IMG submission 83663) | Groundwater microbial communities from Crystal Geyser aquifers in Utah, USA - Crystal Geyser metaG 2015-01t | ecosystem: Environmental > Aquatic > Deep subsurface > Groundwater | place... | reverse complement strand
GCTGGCGCCGTAAATCGTTTAAGCAAGCAACATTATTAGAGAAACCATACAATTGAATTTGGTGGGATTGACAGTGTGGACAGACCTTCATCCCCAGGCCTCTTCAAAGTTGGTGCCAAAACCATAAACTCCGACTTTATCTCCACTTTTTCCCGCGCACAGTTTAAGTTTTAGGCAATCTCTAAAGTGTCGATTCCAATTTTTTTACACCGGCCTTGAAAGTCTCAACAATCACGTCGACCTGCTTCTTGTCGACAATCAATGGCGGCGCTAGCAAGACAATGTCGCCGTTTTCACCATCGACATGAGCCCCATTACCCCAAGTCACAAGCCCCATTCCAAACAGGATATTTTGAACCTTATCGTAGATCATAGCTGATTTTTTAAATGGGGCTTTCGAAGTCTTGTCTTTCACAAATTCCACACCCGCCAGCAACCCTCTCCCCGTAACGTTTCCAACGATGGATAGGGACGAGAGTTCTCTACTCAGTTGCTCCTGGAAGTAGCCCCCTAACTCGCGCGCATTTTCGACGAGCTTATGTCGCTCGATAAAATCCACAACAGCGTCACCTGCCGCACAACCCAGCGGGTTATTCACGAAAGTCTGCGCATGCAAGAATCCGGCAGATTCACGCGCCAATACATCGACATGTTCTGTTTTTGTGATCATCGCACTTAAGGGAGCATAGCCACCATTAAGCCCCTTAGCTAAGACGATGATGTCGGGAACAAATTGATCCTTCTCTGAAGCAAAGAAGTAACCCGTTCGCCCCACCCCAACAAGCACCTCATCGGCGATACAAAAAATTTCATACTTTTCACAAAGCGCCTGAACACCTTTTAAATATTTTCTTGGGGGACAAGCCCCTCCAGTTGATGAGCCTCCGACAGGTTCGAGCAAAATACAGGCCACACTCTCTGGTCCTTCCGCAAGAATGAGGGCCTCTAATTTATCCAGATAGTATTTTGATCCCGCATCTTCATACCCTGCCACAGGACATCGATATTTCATCGGCGCTTCAATGCGTAGAGTCTCAGTGACAAAAGGAGAAAAGTATTTCTTATATTGCGGACGTCCTGAGGCAGACAAAGCAAAAATAGTATTGCCGTGATAACTCGGGATTTGAGCGATAATTTTTTTCTTCTCATTAAGACCTTTGCAAAAGAAATACTGCCTCGCAAATTTGATAGCGGCCTCAATGGCCTCGCTTCCCGAGCTAAGGAAATACACCCGATCGAGTCCCTTCGGGGCCTTTGCGGCCAACTTCGATGCCAAACTTTCACTCACCTCTGTCGCGAAGTGTCGCCCGTTCACATAAGAAACTTTGGACATTTGAGCCGTGATCTTTTCGATAACTTCTTTTTGACCATGCCCAATAGAAGTAACAAAGGCACCGCCAGAAGCGTCGATGTATTTCTTTCCTGACTTGTCATAGAGGTAAATGCCCTCTCCTCGATCGATAAAGGGGATCTCGCCTTTGAGTTTACGCAGCAGCACATGACCTTGAGGATAAGAAATTGATTGCATAGTCGCTCCTGGCTTGATCATATCCGATGCCTTCGTGATAAACTAAGGGGGTATGTCCAAAATTCAGTCGGCACTACCCAAACCTGTTTACATCAATAGCGCTGTGCGCACTCCCATAGGCAAGTTTGGCGGCAGCCTTACTCCTCTGAGCGCGGCGGATCTAGCCAGCAGTTGTTTGCGTGAGGCTCTCAATCGCAGCGGGGACAAAAGTCCTGACAACATTGACTTCGTATTCATGGGGCATGGCAGGCAAGCCGGCGGCGGCCCCAACACAGCGAGACAAGCCGCTATCTTTGCAGGACTCAATGAATCTACTTGCGCCACCACCATGAACCACGCTTGCGCATCGGGAATGGTCTCTATCATCCATGGTTGTGAAAAGATCGTCCTAGGCCGCGCCACCAGAGTTTTTGCTGGCGGCGTGGAGAGCATGAGCAACACCCCCTACATGAGCCTCAAAGCTCGCTGGGGAAACAAAATGGGAAACATGAAATTTGAAGACGGCATGTATCGCGATGGCTTTCACTGTCCCATGGCGGATATGGTGATGGGAAGCACCGTTGAAAACTTTATCGTTCCCAAGTTCAATATTTCGCGAAGCGAGCAAGATGAATACGCGCAAAGATCCCAAGAGAAAACCGCAGCTGCTGAAAAAGCTGGCCTCCTCCAAGAGGAACGCTTCGAGCTTGCACACGACAAACTCAAAACGCCACTCAATACAGATGAACACGCGCGACCACAAAGCACCATCGAAAGCCTGACGAAACTTCCTCCTGTCTTTGATTCAAAGACGGGAAGCATCACTGCAGGAAATTCAAGCGGCATCACTGATGGATCAGCTTTTGTAGAGCTTAGCCTTCATAAAAGCGCACAAGCTCTCGCCGAAGTAATCGATTGGGACTACGCCGCCCTCGATCCGAAGCTCATGGGCCTGGGGCCCATTCCCGTGGTTCAAAACCTTCTACGAAGACACTCCCTTCAAATTTCCGACATTGCTATCATTGAGTTGAATGAAGCCTTTGCCGCGCAAGCCATCGCTTGCCAAAAAGAACTCGGCATTCTAGACGAACAGCTCAATCCCCTCGGGGGAGCCATTGCCATTGGCCACCCCATCGGAGCGACAGGAGCAAGAATCACCGCGACTCTTGCACACCAACTCCACCGCAAGGGCCCGGGATCTCTCGGCATCGCCTGCCTGTGCGTCAGCGGCGGCCAAGGTGTAGCGATTTTGCTCCGTGGAGTATAGTAATGAGCTTTTTCATTAAAACTTAATCAAAGTTTGCAACATTACAACATCCGTCATTGATACAATGGAATGATCCTTCAGGAGGGACATTTGCGCGCATTGGTCTACATTAATAGTCGTGACGAAAGAAGCGCGGTCAGACCTGCCCTTGGCGAGCTGGGCCGTGATTTAGTCATGGTGAATAGCGCAGAGGAAATCCTCACCGAACTCGAGAAATCTGAGGCCTATGAAATCATCATACTCGACGATTCGTTTGACGAGCGAGATGACGCCGGCGACCGCAAACATCCCGGGCCTTCAGTCACCGAAATTTTAGAAACCATTCAATCAGGACACACCAGCAGTTCTGGAGCTATGATCATGGTGATCATGAGACAAGTGGCAGAAAATCATGACCAAGGAATCACAACTTATATTCCCGATGTTTCCCAAGAAGATCGCGAGCAAATTTACTCCGAGTTAGGAGCCTTTCTCTTTCTCAAACGTCCTTACACTCTTTCTCACTTAACAAAATTTTTGGCAGCACTAGTGAAGTCAGCCATGTCTCCACCAAAATGGCTGGTTGCTGCTCGCGGCATGAGAAAGTTCAGCAGCAAAAACGAATTCAAAAAAGCTCTGTCTTTCTTCAACAAGTTAGAAGAAAATGGATTTCCGACACACCATTTAGGCATCAATCTCATTCGTGTAAAATGTCTCGCGGAGCTAGGCGAACTAGATGAGGCGATTCAGGCACTGCGAGTGCTTGAATTAGAATATTTCAAAAGTAGCTCAATCAAGAGAACTCTTACAGCTTTACTTATAAAACAAAACAAATTTGAAGATGCTTTTGAGTCTCAACTAGAAGTCCTACGACTACAGAAATCTATAGGACAGTTTGAGTACACCCTAGAGCTGATGGAACAACTTTGTGAAGCCAAACTAGAAGGAAAACAACAATTCCTCATTGAGGAGTCGATGCAAATTTTAGACATCCTAAAAGAAGATCCGCTCCCCTATTCTCGCAAAACCAGAACCCTACTTTTTCAACATATCTCCAAGGGAATTAAGAGCCCTGAACATTGGCTACAGCTAACAAAAATGGTTGCATCCGAAACGGATATTCTGTCAGCCACTCTTCCCATTTTAAAACTTGGGACAAAGAATATTCATGTTTTAGTTCTTCAAGAGAATGAAGAAGCCGTTGAATGCTATCTTTCTTCTCATATCGCCACCCTAAAAGTTCAACCTGATAGCCCCCTATCTATTGAAGTCGCCGCAGACTACTACCTTAGAGAAAAAGACCCCGAGTCACTAGACCAGATTCTGCAAAATGCAGAAAAAGCGGGCGCCAATAGTCTCGAATATTACGTCGCATCCGCCAAACTTCATCTCTTCAAAAAGGACCTCAAGTCCGCCTCCGACACGCTTCACAAAGCCGTTCAAATTCAAGCTGACGACGGCCGAGTTGTCGCACTAAGAGAGCAGTGGAAAGTGGCCTACGAGGCCAAAAGCAGCAAATAGCGCAAGCTCCCCAATTCTAGCACCAGAAAAGGCTCAATTCTTGGATCTCCGATCTTGACAGATAATCGATAGAGTTCTTTAAAAGCCAGGTACGCCCAGGTGGTGGAATTGGTAGACACGCCAGACTTAGGATCTGGTGCGGAGACGCGTGAAGGTTCAAGTCCTTTCCTGGGTACCAAGAAAAAATAAGTGACCAAAGTCACTTATTTTTTCTTGGTATCTCGTACGGCGCAAAGTAAAACGGTGCGTCGCCTACCGAAAGTTTGGTAGTTTGCACACAAGAAAGCGCAGCGATCTTGTGGCCCAAAAGCTAAAGCAACAAAGCTTCGATAGCCCCGTACCGCCCAAAAACTAAATGCAAGACTCCGACAAATCCCCCCAGCCCTCCCACATAGCTCAGCTCTATTTGGCAACGTTAGGGATTGTGTTCGGGGATATAGGAACAAGCCCCCTCTACGCATTTCGTGAAAGCTTCGGTCACGCTTCACACCTGGAATTAACTCCGCTGAATGTCTACGGAGTTTTATCTCTCATTACCTGGAGCTTGATTACCGTCATCAGCATCAAATACTTGCTCTACATTATGAAAGCTGACAACCGCAGAGAGGGGGGAGTCCTTGCCCTCGGAACTCTCGGACAGATCGCACTTCGTAAAGACAAATCCATCAAAACTGGAGCCCTATTTGTAGCGCTCTTCGGAGCCGCACTACTCTATGGCGATGGTGTTATTACCCCGGCCATTTCAGTTCTCAGTGCGATTGAAGGGCTACAAATTGCCACTCCTGTGTTTGAACCTTATGTGATTCCGATCACCTGCCTGATACTTATTGGATTGTTCTCCATTCAGAGACATGGCACCGCAAAAATCGGAACGGTGTTTGGCCCGGTCATGGTGATTTGGTTTGCCACACTTTTTGTCTCAGGACTTGCCTCAGTCATTCAAAACCCAATGATCCTTTCTGCCCTCAACCCTATGAGGGCTTATGAATTCTTCGCCGCGCACCCACACGGAGCTTTCATGTCTCTTGGCGCCATCTTCCTCGTCGTTACCGGTGGCGAGGCTCTCTATGCCGACATGGGACACTTTGGTCTCAAACCCATTCAAAGAATGTGGTTCTTTGTGGCCTTTCCTGGACTGTTAATGAATTATTTTGGACAGGGTGCACTTTTGCTAAGAGACCCCTCTGCCATCATCAACCCGTTCTACAAACTCATGCCTAGCTGGGCACTCCTTCCAAGTATCTTGCTTGCAACAATGGCAACCATCATCGCATCCCAGGCTGTCATCTCGGGAGTATTCTCCCTTACGAGGCAAGCGATTCAGCTGAACTTTCTTCCAAGAATCAAAATCGAACACACTTCAGACCGAGAGATTGGGCAGATCTACATCAAGGCCATGAATATCTTTCTAGCCATTGGAACTCTCTGGCTCGTTTTTGAATTCAAAAGCTCAAGTAACTTGGCATCGGCCTATGGCATTGCCGTCTCGACAACCATGGTCCTTACCACTCTCCTTGCCGCTATTGTGGCACGTAAAATATGGAAGTGGTCTTTGCTAAAAACGACCTTGTTCACCGTCGCGTTTCTCGCCATCGACATCCCCTTCTGGCTCTCGAACATGACCAAGTTTGCTGATGGCGGATGGGTTCCCATCGCGATTGCCGCCGTTGTGCTCACTTGTATGCTTGCCTGGAGAAGCGGAAGAGCCGTTCTTGCTCAGCGCCTTCGATCAAAAACTCTCCCCTTTGAAACCCTAAATGAACTACTCGAAAAACAGGTTGTTCAAAGAGTGAAAGGTACCGGCGTCTACATGGTCGGACAATCCAAAATCTTACCTCCAGCGCTCCTCGCAAATCTTCAACTCAACAGAGCGCTGCACGAAAGAGTGATCTTCCTCACCGTACAAACGGCCGACACCCCCATCGTTCGCGAAGGAGAAAGTGTTAAAATCGAGCCACTAGAAAATAACTTCTTCAGAGTTATCTTGCGCATTGGATACATGCAGGCTCCCAACGTTCCTAAGATTCTCAAGAACTGTACCTCACTGGGCTTTGATTTTGATATTAACGACACGACTTTTGTTTTGAGCCGAGAGATTATTCTCGCCTCAAAAGATGAAAGCATTTTCAACCTCAAGAAAAAGATTTTTAGAATTATGACAGCCAACGCGCAGCGAGCTGCCGACTACTTCTACCTACCCCCATCTCGAACGGTCGAGCTGGGGATCTCTTTAGATATCTAAGCCGATACCCTTAATGTTTAATTTTCTTTGCGGCCCTGAATTTCATATTAAGAAGCTCGACCCCCAGAGAGAACGCCATTGCGAAATAGATGTATCCTTTGTCGATATGCTTACCAACGCCCTCGAGCATCAGCATAAATCCAATCAAGATCAGGAATGACAGCGCGAGCATCTTCACAGTGGGGTGTTTTTCGACGAAGCTTCCAATAGATTTCGCAGAAAGCATCATCACAACCATAGCAAGAGTCATAGCTCCGATCATAATTCCGACATCACTCACCATTCCCACCGCCGTGATCACTGAATCTAGTGAGAAAACTAGATCCAGAATAAGAATCTGAAAAAGAATTGAGGCGAATTGGGCCTTGACCTTTTTTGCCCCACTCACCACTTCTGGGTCCTGAGTTTCCTCAAGCTTATGGTGAATCTCAAAGGTTGCCTTCGCCATAAGAAAAAGGCCTCCCCCCAGCAGAATCAAATCTCGCCCCGAAAACCCCTTCTCCAAAACATGAATAAGTGGCTCAGTAAGCCCCATAATCCACTTTCCGATAAACAAAAGGCCGATTCTAAGTGCAACCGCCAAGCCGAGACCGATGTTTCTTCCAAGAGCTCGCTGCTTCTCAGGCAATTTTCCACACAGGATCGTAATAAAGACAATGTTGTCGATCCCCAGGACAATTTCCATGGCAGATAAGGTGAGAAAGGCGATAATCATTTCTTGGCTCATCCTGAATATTTTAGCTGGGTTTAGTGGATTGTCTTCGAAAGATGCGCCAGAATATTAGCATGTTAAAACATAAGTTCATCAGCAGACTCGACGGCCTCAGCCACTTTGAAGACACTTTTGGCGGCGCCATGATTGAACTAGGATACAAAAATCCGATCGGTCGGCAGGTCACCGGATCGAAAGTCTTTCAAAAACTAACCTCGAAGGCTGTAGACTTCTGGATGAGTTCTTCCTTCTCCAAAACAAAAGTAAAAGACTTCGTAAATAATTACGGAATTAAAATGAGCGACTTCAAAGTCCCCGCGGATGGCTTCAAATCTTTCAATGATTTTTTCATTCGCCAACTTAACGAAGGGGTTCGTGAATTCCCACCCGAAAACATGGGAGCCCCTGCCGAAGGTCGATTGAGTGTTTTTTCACTTAAAGATCTCAGTACCGAACTCTACTTTAAAGGCGTTAAGCAGAACATTGCACAACTTCTTGGGGGAGATGAGGAGCTAGCCAAAAATTTCATAGGAGGCTGGGCCTTCGTTTTTAGATTGTGCCCGGTTGATTATCACCGCTTCCACTTCTGCGCGACCGGCCCTGTTAACAAAGCTAGCCGAGTCAGCGGGAAGCTCCACTCCGTAAATCCCGTATCTTTAAGCTTCCACCCATCAGCCTTCGTAGAGAACGAAAGACAAGTCACCATTCAGGATAGCCACAAATTTGGAAAGCTTGCTTATGTGGAAGTTGGCGCCCTATGCGTTGGCAAAATTGTCCAGACCTACAGCCCAGCCGTTGAAGCGCAGGTTGGCGATGAAAAAGGCTATTTCGAATTTGGCGGCAGCACACAAATTTTGCTCACAACTAGCACGGTGGAACCAAGTAAAGATCTTCAGGACAATACTCGAAATGGATTGGAGACTTTAGTTCAACTTGGAAACGAAATTGCCTCACTTTCTGAGAAGAAAGCTGAAGATTAAAATTTTTCAGGGCGCAGGACTTCAACTTCACTGACAAAAAGAATCATCGCATAATTGTCATAATACACATCTTTTAAATGATTAATGACCTTGCCGGAGAGCTCTTCACTGCAAATCACTTCTATACGAATGTTTTTGGTGGCATCCCAGTTTGCACTTCGCAAACCATTGTGACCACTTCCCCTAGCATCCAAAATTGTGTATCCCTTGGCTCCGAGCTTCTCCAGATCATTCTCCAACGAACCTTCAAGAGCTGCCTCAGTAATTATAGTAAGAAGTTTTCTTTGAGTTGACTTCATGAGTACTTATTCCTCCAAATCCTAGATTCAGCCTACGACTTTATTAGCCAAAATAAAGGACAGTTAAATAATAATAAAAAGGGATACCCACCACCACGTTAAACGGGAAGGTTACGCCCAGGGATGCTGTTAATGATAAAGTTGGGTTAGCTTCAGGAATTGAAATTCGAACGGCAGCTGGAACCGCGATGTAAGATCCACTAGCCGCCAATGTCGCAAGAATTGTGGTTCCACCAATTGAAAGCCCAAGCCATCCACCTAGGACAATTCCAAACAAACTTCCCACTATGGGAGCACAAACGGCGAAAACCACCAAGAACACTCCATATTTCCTTAAGGATGATAACTGTTTCGAAACAACCAATCCCATCTCAAGCAAGAACAAAGCCAGGACTCCTTTAAACAAATCAAAGAATAAAGGCGAAAGTGGCTTAAGCCCTTCAGATCCAACGATCCAGGCAATAGCCAAACCACCTACAAGAAGTACAATGCTCTTACCAAAAAACACTTCCTGAAAAACGAGCTTCCAGTTCGTATTCTTCGACAGACCCTTGGCGAGTAAAATCCCCACGATGATGGCAGGTATTTCCAATATAACGACGAAGAGAGGAACATGCTCTTCAAATGGAATTTTTCTAGCTTCGAGATATCCTAAAGCAACTGCGAATGTCCCCACACTAACAGATCCATAATGAGCCGCGATTGAAGCCGCGTCTGCTTTCTTAAGTTTGCCCAGGTACTTTAGAACTGGGTAGAATATGAAAGGCAAGATGAAACCCAAAAGCCCCACTCCGACAATCTGTGGCACAAGCGGAAGAAAGTCCTGCCCGTGCAGCTCAACCCCGCCCTTAAGACCGATCGCAAGGAGCAATAAAATGCTCAGTAAATCATAAATTGCTGGAGGCAAACGAAGAGGCGTCCTTAGCAAGCCAGCCGCCAAACCCAAGACAAAAAATAGAATTATGGGATCAATCATCGAGCCCACACTAGCCCAAGTAGGCGCCCCCATAAAGGCCAGCACCCACTCAATAGTTCATTAGATTGCGGGGATTTAGAGCGATTAAGTACGGCTACATATCTAAAACAGATCGCCCGCATTGAACCTGAAATTCTGGCAATCCCGCCTTGCCGAGCCTTGAGTTCTCAGCTATAGATATGGGCTCGGTCGGCGGCGCGTAGCGCAGTCTGGTAGCGCATCTGCTTTGGGAGCAGAGGGTCGCAGGTTCGAATCCTGCCGCGCCGACCATTTTTTTGAAGTTTGAAATCGCAAATTCTAAAAAACCCAAAAACGCTAACTACTTAAAACCATAAACAGAGCCATTCAATCTGATCTCGATAATTTCGTGAAACGTCACGAAATTTCTGGAGTTTGCTCTTTTTTGCTACTTGATTTGCTACTTCGCTTTGAACCGAATTTTCAAGATCGCGTTCCTTGAGCCCATGTGTCCTTTTTCGGATGCGTGGGCTTTTTTGTTTCTCCCGCGGACCGGGCTTTGTCCTGGGTCCTTGGGCCTTTAAGGGAACCCACTAGAGCAGAGTTTATCGCTTCAGTTCGCTTGAGCTGGGAAAATGATGCGTGGCGGACAGATCAAAAGGATTAATTTTTGGTTAAGCCCATTAAAGATCTTTATTAATGTTCCGATTGTCTTGTAATATGAAATTGATGAAGAATAAATTATCTTTATATGTAACTGCGTTAACCTTAGTTTTGCCTGGCATTGCCTCGGCTACATCAGGTCATGGAAAAAGCAATGTGAAAGAGTCAGCTTTAAGCATCTATCGCACTCCTTCTTTTAAAGACATTGCACAAACGAAAGGCAAAATTGGAGAGATACTTAAATCCTCAGCTAAAAATGGTGATGAGGCAAAGCTAGAGGCTTATTTAAAACAATTCTTTAATGAAGTTGTATTCGAAGCTTGGGGAGAAGGCGGCGATGGCCTAGGGCCTTACGATAGTGGTCGAACATACTGCCCGAAGGCAGCTGGTGAGGTCTTTAATGGTGATATTGAAGAGGCCAAGAAGAAAATGAACAAAAAAGGCAGCGGTTGCTTTGAGTTGATTAGAAGATCCAAAGGAATCAACGTGGACTGGGACAAAAAGCAAACCTCTTATCTAATAAAAAGCTTAGAAAATCCCAACCCTCTAAAAAACGAAGACAAACCTGTTTTTACAACCGTTTGGTACGAGTCTAAGGATTGAAGCCCTAGAAATTGGATTTAACGCCACTCGGAAATATTGGCACTTCATACACAAAACCCCTCTCGGCTAAGCCGCGAGGGGTTTTGATATTCATTCCCTAGCTATGACGGGCATCAATGACCTGCAAGACTAGTGTTTATTTTTGAAATTAACTTTCTCAGGAACTCTAGATTTTTCTTTAGTTGGGCACTTTAAGTCGAATAATTTTATCAATTCATGTCCAAGAAAATAGTCTTCAGAAACGCTGGAATTAACTACAATTTCACTATTGGAAACTCTATTAACATTTATAGCTACAAGCTCATGCCTTGACTCGATATCACTAGATTGATCAAAAATGTCAGAATTTATGTAATCAGCAGGGATCTCAAGCAGCGGTCTATCCGTAGCTGCTTCTATGTTGCTTTGGGTTCTGGTTTTCTCATTAACGTCAGACCAAACAGGGTACATAAGAACATTGCCATTCTCTCGTTTAACAAATTTCATACCTAACCCCGCATAAACCCCGTCCCGCATATTACGGGTAGAAAGCTCGCGAATTTCTTTGAATGAGTATTTGACTTTGCTGTTGGGCTTTAAAAGAAAGCTCGTTTGGTCTCGACTCAAGATGGCCTGCCTGATCAATTCACTCGAGGGTGCTTTGAATGGAATGCTCATGCCTTTTTCTTCTTCTAATTCTCCACCGTCTATCTGTTGAATACTTGAGCGCCCGATAGCTTTGGCCATAAATGTGTTTATGTTCTTTTCCAAACTATACTGGCGAGCAATTTTGGAGTCCCCGTCCTTGGCGCGAGTTGAGCAGGGGTTTCCACCGATATCTAGCATGCGACCAAGTGAGGCATGTGCGAGGTAATCAGCAGAGACATTAGTTGAAAAGAAGAGTGAGGATATAAGGAAGCTAGTAAACAAGACGATAAAGCGCATATTGATATCTTAACTCATGAATTTACGGCGAATCTACAAAAAATACTGACACTTTAAAATCCAATCCTTTTGATCTATCCGGCGCGCATCATTTTGCGGGGTTTGGCGCTCAGAAGCTCAAAATTGTGCCTTAGCTCACAGGGATTTTGAGGTGCTGATTTCACAAAATCTTTTGAAATACCCCGACATCCCTATGTATCAGGGAAGATGACACCTAGATTTTGGCACGCTCTTGCAACCTATATATGTGTCAGGTTTCAAAACCTGCGGAAGGGATACCTGGACACGTTTGTCCAAAACCTTGGTCACGGCTGTCCAATTCGGTCAGCGCTGTCCAAGCAAAAGTAGGACTTTAACGAAACTTCAAGCCCTTAGAGCTGGCACTTCACTCGCACTAAGGCTCTGCAGAAAAAAAGAACCTCGCAAGGAAGGAAAAAAATGAAAGCACAAATACCAAAATCAAATACGTGGGGCGCTACAGCGTTTCGGCAAAACGAAATTCTAGGCCATCTTGCTCGCTACGGAGTCATGCGGCTCAAAACCTTAAAGCAACTTGTGAACGACCCTATCAGCATGTCGAGTTTGCAAATGACTGTGAAGCGACTTGAAGCCAGTGGGCTTGTGGTCAACACCTCAGCACGCATTGGAGGAAGTCCTGTAGGCTACTGGATGCTAAGGCCTTGCAAAACAGTTTTTAAAGAAGTGAGCAGTCGCACGGGCTTAGATCTTTCACAATTTCGCAGCAAACGATGCCACTGGTCGATGGGGCCGCATGAGGATATCTGCACCATCTTTCAAGCATCAATCGAACGCTTTGCACCGCAGATCAAAATTTTTCGTGAGGCCACAAACAATTTTAGAGAATTGCCAGGTCACTTGCTCAGTGATCGTATTCGGGAGAACGGCTACACACCCGATATCTGCTTAGGGGTGCCTATAGAGGGGCGTGTTTCACAAAGTAATACGCCCCTCTATAGGTGGATTGCAGTCGAGATTGATCGCAGCTACAGAAGCCACAAAAGAACATCAAGTAGAGCTAACATTTACTCACGTCATACGGCCTTTGTAGGGCTTTTGTATCTTGTGCCGAGTGAGCGAAGGCAGGGCATTGTGCGTAAAATTTACAGTGACCGAGGAGCCAAGGAAAGCCTGCGCATTAGTGGTGGCTCGGAGAGTTTTTTAGCAACGGGCTCCTTGCCTCAATCTCTTTTTGAGCCTGATAAGTTCACACTCAAATGCGATGAGCATGAGCTTAGCTTGAGTCAGTGGATGCAACTTTTTGCGACATCAGAAGTGCGGCAGAGAGACGAGACTTTACAAAAAGTTTGCGCTAGCGATACGCAGAACGAGGGCGCTTGAACGCGTATCTGACTTTGTCATTCGTGCGACTGAATTGTCACACTCTGTGATAATTGGAGTCCAAACATTGAAAAAATATAAATGTTTTAAATGACTGCGGAATTTGCGCGAGCAGCGCTCCTTCACCCCCTCTTTTTCAACCTGACCTCACTATCTCTCCGACTAGGTAGTCTTAAGAGACAGTGAGGTCAGGTTGGAGGGGGTTACGGAGCTAGGAGGTATAAAAAAATTGGGTGAGAAAGATATGAAAATAGAAATAGGGATGAGGGAAAAAATACAAAAACAAAAATCTGGAGTGCAGGCTTTGAAAGGTAAAGGCAGGCAGCTTTTTAAAATTATGTTCGAGGGAGGTCAGATTTGATCAAAGAAAATGAAAATACAAAAACCACGGCCCTATACTGTAGGGTTTCAACAGGCAATCAAGGCACAGGGCTTGAATCACAAGTGAGGGCTCTAAGGGCTTACTGCTTTCAGAGGGGTATAAACAACTTTTTGCTCTTCCAAGATGAGAATCAAAGCGGGGTGAAATCCAGCAGGCCAGCTCTCGACAAAATGATGAAGTCCGTTCGCTCAGGAGAGATCGACCGCGTGATTATTTACAGCTTTAGTCGCTACGCCCGAAGCACATCGCACCTGCTTGCGGCACTTGAGGAGTTTAAAAAGCTTGGTGTGGAGTTTGTCTCCATCAGTGAAAATATCGAAACCAATTCGCCACTCGGTGTGGCCATATTTGCAATTCTTGGGGCAGTGGCACAGCTGGAGCGCGACATCCTCATTGAGCGTGTCAAGAATGGACTTGCAAACGCCAAGGCCAAGGGCGTGAAGCTTGGTAGAGCCAAAACAAGAGATTCAGAGCTCATTAGAAAACTCTATTTGACGGGTGTGACCTATCGAGAAATCGGGCGCATTGCAAAGTGCTCTAGCGGTGCTGTGAGCGCCGAAGTGCGCGAGCTCAAAAGAGAATTAGAAGAAAAGAAAGAACTAGAAAAAGTCTTAAAAGAGCGTGAATACGAGTCGGTCAAACAAGAGCTTGAAAAGACAAAGTCTAAGATGGCTTTCCTTGAGAGTAAGGTGCCTCAAGAGCACAAGAAAGTACCTTCTGATGGCGGGGCTTCGAGCGAGGAATCAGCAAATGCTGCAGCTCAGCCTATGCCAATCATCATTTAATTTTTCGCTAGAGGAGAAGTCTAGAAATGGATATAAACGCAAAGGACCTGTTCTTTGAAAATCGGATTCAAAGCGAGTGGCTTTCAACAAAAGAAGCAGCTCATTTTTTGTCTTTGTCAGAAAATGCACTTCGGATCATGGTTCATCGTGGCCAGATCAAAGCGCATTACTTCGGGCGAAGGCTAAGATTTAAAAAGTCAGATTGTTTGGCTCTCTTCTAAAGAAAGAGAGTCTAACAATGTCGATCAAAAGCTACATCGAAAATGAGAAAAAATACTACGAGGTCTATGTAAATGGCTTCGACGGACAAGGGCGCAGAATTCAGCGGCGAAAAAAGGGCCTAGAAACTCTTCGCAAAGCTGAGCTTGCAGAGTTTGAGTTTAAGCGCGAGCTACATGAAGCCAAAAGCGGCCGCACGACTCCCACTTGGTCAAACTGGCTTGAAACCTGTATCGAGCGCATGAGGCTCACCAATAGGCCATCAACCGTTGTGAGTTACGACAAGCAGCTTCGCAAGTGGACAATGGCCGCATGGGGTGCGCTGGATCTTGCACAGATTCAAGGCGCTGACATTCACAGACTTGTCTATGAAGAGGTTTCACCAGAGCTAAGCCCTTACACGAGGCGAACCATCCTGAAGATGATTCGAAGAATCTTTCAGATGGCTCTTGATGAGGGACTTGTCACAAGAAACCCTGCAAGCGGCATTCAGGTCAAAGTCCCCGAAGTTGACGCCAAGGTGCTCACCAATGAGGAAGCCAAGATTTTCCTTCGTGAAGCGCGCCTTAGCAATCACAGGTTTTACCCCATGTGGTTTGTGGCACTGGCTACAGGGATGCGCTCAGGTGAGCTTATGGCCCTTAGCTGGAGAGATGTTGATCTTGAAGCACGAACAATCACTGTAAGCCGCCAGTGGACTTCAAAAACGGGCTACGCTCCAACCAAGACGCAAAGATCGCGTGTTGTTCCTGTTGCCGATGATTTGGCTCAGTTCCTTAGAGAGCTGAAGCTAAAGCGCGGCAGCGAGGAGTTTGTTCTTCCACACCTCAAAGAATGGGAAAATGGTCAGCAAGCTCAGGTGACCCGTGAGTTCTGTGCAGCGATTGGTGTAACGCCTGTGAAGTTTCATGATTTACGGGCTACCTTTATCACCAACCTACTGAGTCGAGGGGTATCACTTGCGCAGGTTATGGCTGTCGTTGGCCATAATCAGCTCAAAACGACGAACTCGTATCTTAGAAAAGCGGGTGTTGAAGTAAGGGGTGTCACCGATAGGCTCGGATATAAACTCCCCGAGGCAACCAAAGCAGCGCAGGTTTTTCAAATTGCGAGAGACTTGTGAGACCCAGAAATGTCTTTGCTACTTCTTGCTACTTGCGAAATTCGATTTCAAATAAAGTCGAGGGTTTATGGCCAAAGCCGTAGCCCCGACCAATTTTTGAATCCTACACTTTGGCTCGACATTCCTGATGTGGTAGAAGCCCGGATCTCAAGATATAAATCTAAAGGTTAAGTAGGGGTGATCAGGGCCAGTACAGGTGCACCAGATAAGTTTTCCTTCGCGTAGGATTTTCGATTCATTGAACATGAGTGCAACAGTGATCCAATACATCACCAAAAACACACCATTCACTGCAAAAAACCCCGTCCACTCCCATCTTCCATACTCTAAAAATCTCAGAGTAAGAATACCAATCATCAACCAGACAATGAAAAAATAACCTCGCATTAAATACCTGCGAGCATACAGATTATCTACCTCATAGTTGCTTAGCACCCACTCAAGGGCCGCCCGATCAACAGGTCCTTTCTGCTTCCATGCTCCTTTAAAGATAATAATAAAAACCACCCCAACTACTATGAATAGAGGCATTATCAGTGCAGCCACATAAGGCAAAAGATCCGCACTCATTTCGAGTGCATCTTTCGATTCTGGGTAGGAAGCACCACTCCAATCGCCAGTAGGTCTTCGCCGAGACTACGTCTCAACACAGGCATTCTGAGTCTTTGTACCTGCTCTTGAGAGAAAACTGGATCATCATTCGACTTAGCTTTTTGGAGCCTGTATTCCTCGACAATACTACAACCTAAACGGTTTACCTCGTTATCGGATTTACAATATTCTTCCCATTTAGAGTCGTTAAAGCTGAGCGCCCTAAGATCCTTCGCCTTGAAGAGTCCTGAGACTAGCAGAGAATACACAACTTGCATTTCGTGATTCTCCGACTCCGGAGAATAAACTTTCTGGGAATGTTTCAAAAGTTTTACTTTCTCATCAGCAGAAAGCTTCGACACTAGGCCCACATTCACCTGCCCACCTTTTCCCTTCTTTGAAGATTTGGAATGAGGACTCGCAAGGGTCAACAACGCGTAGGCTGCATTCATCCTTTGTAGAGATTCCGAAGAAGACATGATCAGCCCCGTAATCTGCCTAGCTCTTTCACTAGTTCGATCGCCCTGCTGAAAAGTCTCCGCATAGACGATCTCATGAACGACTAGCGCCAAGCGGTTCCAATCATCTAAGCGCTTAAATTTAACGTCGCCCTTTTTGATGCCATCCGTCCAAGCGTCTTCTGACATACGAATCACACCATTTCTGTTGATCGCTCCCTGGAGAAGCTTCGATGAATCCACAACAGTGACGGCATCACTAATTTCCTTCAACGTTAGATCGGCAACAATCCACTCATTTTCTAACAACTGTTTTTGGAGAATTTTTGCCAACGCAGGCTGAACACTGTCTGCGGTCTTGATGATATTCACCAAAGAAACCGCGAGCCTCATATCGTCTTTAAACACTGGAGATCGATTCTGGATCAACTTTAAAAGCAAAGAATCTGACGTGTCCAGAATATCAAAGCAAAGTTTTTTCGAATCACAAACTTTGTTCACCTTCATGGAAATTTTTTGACCATTTTTCGGAAGCCATAATTCTGGACCTTCGAGCAACCCCGCCTCAACCATGTCCAAGACATAAGTCTTACCACTGTCGAGGTACACATCCCCACCGTTGCCAATCGTAGTCCCCTCCCCCGCCATCGTTACCAGTGGAGCGACAGTCCAAACGAACACTATTACTTTAGATAAATTTCTCACAAGACCCCCATACTAGTATATACACCCTAACTTATTTTCTATTCTCCGACCCATTCGGTGACTCCAAAATTTTGATGCAATGTCGTCCAATCCATATTTTTGTTGATCCGCTGTTGATGCCACCAATCATCAGAGTACTGAACGTACCCGCCGCCAAACGAGTTGTGAACAAATTTAGTATATTGGAGATAGAACTCTCCAGCGCCTGCATTGTTTTCTCCAGGACGAGGAATGCTCCGAAGATCCACAATCCCTCCATTAAAATGATTGCCCGCGATACGAGTGTGGAGGCTCTCCCATACAGCAAGAGCAAATTTATCATTGCCCCAGAACTGATTGTTTTCTACGTAAGTTCCTCCGTAGGAATTCTCAATAACAAGACCGATTCCGCCGCCTCTCCAATGAGACCAGTTCTCGTAGAAATTTGAATTTTTCACCTCAACATGTAGATTCGTAGTATCAAACCACAAGCCAGGACCAATGTTATTGTATCCAGAGAAATTTTCAACATATACTCCATTTGTAAACGCAACCTTTCCCCCGCCCCCAATCCATTCCGGCTCGACGTGCCAACGTCCATCGTGTTGGTATGTGTAATCCATCCCCGCCCACTTCGGATTGTCGACCCCCAGGTTATTGTGGTGCGAACTAGAATTTGTAATTCTGATGTTACTCAAAAGATTGAGATTGTTGAAGTGAGGCATGTTGCCGCCCACCCCTTGCCAATGGCCAATTGAAATTCCATTCAAATTTCCCATCATCTCAACGCTGTTCAAAGTGACATTGCTAGAGCGAATACCAAGTCCGACAACTTTATTCCACCGAATCAAAACATTCTGCATCTCGAGCGGCTTCAACACCTGAACGGCACTCATCGCCCAATGTCCATCACACTGTAGGCTTTGAATTGTCACATTATGAATCACACTTGCGTAAGTTCCAATACATTCACTAGAGCCGAAAGTGTAGCCGTTAAAAACAACTTCTTCTCTGTTGTAGTTGTGACCCAATCCAAAATACTTTCCAGGGGGAAAGTCTTGAGCTGGATAGGTTCCAGGGCGAATATAGACAATGGCTCTTCCATCAGCCTTCCCCTGGTGCTGAAGCACCGATGATAGTTTTTTAAGAGTTCTAAAAGGACCACATTGGTCGTTACCAACGTCATCATTTCCATTCGGTGACAATTCAAAAGCATCGCCGCATTTGGGGGTCAATTGGGCAGGTTGTGCCACCGAAACAGGCTGCGCAACGGGAACCGGTTCTGCCACGGGCACGGCGACCGGAGGCGGAGAGGGCTGCGCGACTGGAGACTGTACTGGATTGGGCGCCGCGGGCTGCTGCTTCGTCGTCTTGCGGTCAGCATTATGCTGATCACCTCCAAGCGACCTCTTTTGATTCGTCTCGCCAGAAGATTCCCGAGAAGTATCCCGCCCAGCAACATCTCGACGAATAGATGTCGTCAAAGTTGCTGGTTCGATACACCCCCAAAGAAGGCTAGCGATCATGGACCAAGAGAATGTCTTCAATAAATTTTTCTTAACTTCCATACTCTTATACTAAAGAGTTTCAAGAAGGCCTTCGACCTCCAAACAAGTTAGCGAAAAAAGGGAAGGTAGAAAACACTACAAATATATGATTTTACTGTCTTTTATCCGCAAAATACCTGTCGCAAATGCGCGACAAATGAGAGCCCAAAAGGTTATTCTTGCCCACCACTCATAGCAACTAGTTGGGTCGACAAAACGTAAATCTCATCTTTAGGATTCTTATCGCCCTCATTGAGGTCTAAGATTTTTCGATGCGCTTCTTTTAGGATTTCAGATGCCTTCTTATAATTCGCGTTTGACAAACAAACACTAGAACTTCTCAAATCACGTTTATCAAAAGGCAAATACCTCAACTGCTGCTGAACCCTCTGAAGAACCAATCTATGAAAACGCAATACTGAAGCGTTCGGCTGCTCACCTGACCATTTGATTCGCGTTCCTCGAATTCTCACAAACACATCTGCATTTGTTTTTTCTATCAGCCCCATGTGCTGCAATAAATTTAACGAATGCTCAACCTGCTCAGCGGTAACAGGATACCCGAGTCGATCCGCAATGTTTTTTGCTACGGGAACTCTAATATCCAGAGAAAGCATTTCAAGCACCGTCGTGTGAAGCCATGAATGAAGAAACTGGACAATATGAAGTGCGTCTAGTTCCTTGTGAGCCTCCGGCCGAAGACTAAATAAATTCTCCAAGATGATTCCACGCTGTCTAGCGTTAGGCAGTCGACTAAGGGCGGAAATTCCCAGCAAATATTTTTTCTCTTGTTCGCTATAATTTAAATGTGATGACAGTCCTTCAACCAACTCATCCTTAGGGTCGGTATTCCTCTGGAGCAAACGAGAAAGATAGCTTGGATGGTCAAAACCCAAATGTTTCGAAAAGGCTCGAAGTGAATAGGCAGAATTTTTATTCTGCCTATAAGCCAAAAGCTCAGTTAAGAAATCGACGACATCAATGAAGTCGAAAATACTGGGCTCCTTATTCAAGTCTTTAGACATAAGATGAGTATAGCCAATTTCGCGCCAAGATCGACTCTGAACAAAGTTTATTCAAGTCCTTTCCAAAAGGAATGAACCAATGCAGAACTATCAACAAATGCATGACACCCTTCATCGGCAGAAGCGAGCGATGCCCCCTCGAGTAGAACACTTACAACTCCGTTTGAACTAAGAGCCTTATGCGCATTTTTGATCTTGCTCGAACTGGTAACTTGATCACATTCTCGATAAACAAAGAAAGTAGGAAGCATATACACTTTTGAGGTGTAGACTTCTAAAGGTCCTCCAGCATTTGCCGCTAAGACACCCTTTATGCGTGAAGCATGCTTACTTAGAATGACAAATCGCAGCAAAAATCCAACTCCAGCAGAATGCCCAACGACGAAAATTGGCATTTTTGAATCCAAGGAATCCAACAGTGAATCGACACGGGCAACATCGACATTCCGCAAACTGAAATCAGTATCCCAATCGCCAGGGCTGTTACTCGACGGTGCCAAATTTAAAAAACCATTTTCCTGGAAATATTTATAGAAAGCAGACTTCCCAATCTTCCTCTCCCAACCGCGACTGCTGCCACCTCGACCATGGAAGTAGAGAACAATTCCGCTTTCTCGACCAGCTTCAATAGCAGTGACACCAGCTTCGACTCCCCGAGATTGAACCGTGCTCTTGGCGCAAGCATTTATGGAGGCTGAGCAGAGAGCAAACAAAAGTACGATTTTTACGTTTCCCATGTCTAAAATATATCCATTGGAAATCCCCAATCACAGGCCATAATCCAGATCTTCCATGGTTTAAGCCTCAACAAACCGAAACCCCACATATAAACAGGACCTTGCGTTCCTCGAGAGTTGTCGCAGCTTGCGGACACTTTGAAAAAAAGCTAAGACATTAAATTTATTAGTTTTATCCAGCTTCAACGCCACATGAATCCCGGAGTCGAGAATCTAGGTTGGATACCGGAACTCCGAAACCACATACTAAGAACATGAGAAGCACACAAAATAGGAAGAAAAAAATTATCTCCACTATTGGTCTAAGCTTTATACTTGGCCTCATTACCGGCTGTGATCTGGTCACAGAAACTAACTTTAAAAATGAGCCAGGCTTCGAGGCTCAAGGCCGGGACCTCCAACTAATCGATTGTAAGACCTGCTCCGGCAAAGTCGATGTCCTAATTCACAAAGCATCTTCTGCAAAAATTTTAGTTTGTTTCCATGGCAGCGGAGGATCTGCATCTGGATGGACCCAAAAAGAAAGTAAACTAAGCTACATCGAAAGCTTCATTCAACAAGGCTATTCTGTAGCTTGTCCCAGCAGCGTAGATCGAAATAAAAAACAATGGAGCACAGCGCTTAAGAACAATGAAGACGTGCAAAACGTTGACAAGATCTTGGATGCCCTAGGCGCAAATCAAAACAGTGAAATTGTCATTGTCGGACACTCCAACGGTGGCGGCGGTGCTGCTAGAACAAGCGTACTGAGCAAATATAAAAATCAGATAAAAGCGGTTCACCTCAACAACTCGGCGGGGGTCGAACAAATCATCGAGAACGAAAAATATACCCACCCCACTTTCTATTCATATGCGGAATGCGACAGCGTTGTTGAATACCAAAGAATCGAAAACGCCATCAGAATACTTCAGGAGAAATCAGTACCGGTTTCCAGCGTTGAAGGCAGTGCCGACTATCAAGAACTCATCCAAAGAGGAAACACAGAAGCGCCCGTGCAAGCCTGTCATGAAATGCTAGACAACTCTATTGAATTTCTAAATTTTCTCGCCAGCCTCAATCGCCATAATCCGGCACCAGCGCCTGCACCGGCACCAGCACCAGCACCGGCTCCCGTTCCGGCACCAGCTCCAGCGCCCGCCCCCGTCCAACAACGAGGCAATGGACCTACGGAAAGATCAAGAGGTACACATTTCGGAGATCAAAATCAGCAAGAAATCCAGAACCACGCAGC
>Ga0100403_1001399_pt1 | contig 21797 bp, 21 predicted proteins | sample CryGeymet201501t_FD_83663 | JGI IMG/M metagenome (GOLD analysis project Ga0100403, IMG submission 83663) | Groundwater microbial communities from Crystal Geyser aquifers in Utah, USA - Crystal Geyser metaG 2015-01t | ecosystem: Environmental > Aquatic > Deep subsurface > Groundwater | place... | reverse complement strand
GGCCGACTTCAACACATCGAAAAGTTCCGTGGCACAGTTATTCGAGAAAAATTTGTAATCGCCCCCATAAGTCCAATGCAACTCTAAAGCTCGGTAAACAATTCTCTCCATCTCATCACGCGTTGCCTTTAGCGGGATACTATTCAGCGCTCGAAATTGCTCTTTGTTGTAATCTTTCTCTACAAGAGTCCATCTATAGAAAAGCAGTTGAGACTCATAGTAACCAGTGATGCCCCTGATGACACTTGTACTCAATCCAGTAACGTTACCATTAAACGCCATCACGACATGATGGCGAACATCCTTTAAGCAGTCTGGCCCAACCTCTTTACGAGAAGGGGCGCACATCACCAAACGCATTAAAGAATGTCCGAAGCGAGATGCCATAGCCTCCCCAGACTCCGCATTCAAAACATGAATCTCATAAAGTCTTGTAGGGTCAATGTCTTCGTATGAGGAACTATTTTTAATCGCCACCCAAGTATCGAGTTCACAATCAGAACTGGGATAGGGATCGTATCCAAATTTTTCTACAAAGTATTTATTCAAGGCTGGCATTCGACACTGAAAATTTGAGTCTTCAATAAACAAGGCGAAATGCACAGCAAAGTATTCACGAGTGTTAAGAAGAGCATGCTCAACGATTCGATTCGCTCTCGTATTTTTAAGACGCTGTTCACCTTTCCAGGCTCCTAGGTATTGAAATCTAGGATCTTCAGAAACGTTTGTGGACTGCTCTAACAGTAATTGGCACCGAGTGCTTAGCGAGGCAGATCGATCATCTAAAGTTGTTTTTCTAGCGCGATGACTTTGAGCCCTGCGACTCATGCGCTCCAATTTAGATTTTTTACATTGATTGATCTCAAGCAAACGAGCTGCATCCGGCTCGTAACGATAGTCGTAGATATGAGCAAGTTCATGAATCAGAGTTTCTCGTGCCTTGCTAAAATCAAATCCTTTGACTGGGGATCTGCCATTTAAGGCCGGAATAAATTTGTCAGACAAAACTATCCTGTTGAGTTTGGATCGCTTTGATGAGGAAGAGCTTCCAGGAATGTAAGCAAAAGCCTCACTTCCATCGAGAGGCCCGAAATCAACGTAGATCGTCGACTTAATCGTCTGGCGGAGTTTGGGCGGTAACTTATGTTGCACCTCATACAGAAGCCTAGGGAGCTTTGATCCAACCGCTTGGCCACGCAACTCAAAGGAGAATGAATTTGGAGAGAAAGACCCGAGAAGAAACACAAACAGCACAAACACGGATCGCCCCATAATGCGGTGCATTATAGTTTGTCTATAGACCAAGGTCAAGGTCAATTCGGATACATAAGTGACTATAAATAAAAGAAAAACCCCTCATTTCCAAAAGGAAAGAGGGGTTCAAAAGCTTAGCTAGGCCCTAGCTTTAACTAAGTTCTAATTTTGAGTCATTTACTCAGCAGCCAAGGCTTCTTCGATCTTGATCAACAAAAGTTCTTTGTTAACTTGGTCGTCGCCTTCCATCTCACTCAATACACTATTGAGGAGCTCGTTCTCTTCACCAGTCACGATTGAAACAGCAACGTTCTCAAGAACGGTGCGGCTGTAGTCGTCATCAACAGCGTCAAGCATCGTTGAAGAAGACAAGAGTCCAACTAGAACGCCAACAGCGAAAGCATCGCCAGCGTCGACATCGTTGTTGTTACGGTCGCGGTGATCGTGATGGTGCCCACCGCCGCGGTGAGCTTGAGCTGTGCCAGCTCCCATAGATAGTATAAAAAGTGCAGCGAAAATTTTCTTCATATTCATTCTCCTTAATGAGTTGTGGTGTGGGTCGAATGAACTTTTACGGGTCTAGACGCATCGTGTCAACGTCTTTGTTCGAGAAAGCTGAGATAGCGTTTCAAAAACGTAGATATTCAAAACATTGAGTGGAATGGGAACAATAACTCAAAAGAAGAGAGGGTGTGAGCAGGAACGCTTGCCCAGCGGCCCTCTCCAAGTTCCACTCATAAAATCATAAAGATAGGTTTCGGATTTAAAGAAACTATCTGGTGATCGAAATTCAACATAAATTTTTCCTGGATGGAAAGGGATACTACCGAGATCCAAGAACTCAGGCTCCAGCCCCAACTCGACAGGAGGAGAAACCCGTTTGAAGCTATTGAATTTGGAATCAAGAAACTCTAATTCAGCCCCAACCATCCGTGCAGCAACAATCTCTGATTCCAAATCCAGGCTTAGTTCGACCACATTTTCAAGATATTTTTGTGACGGCAGAATTTCTTTGGAATTGAGCTGCACCGACCATGTGTCGTTACGCTCCTGAATAGCAATGACTTTGTTACCCTTTGCATCCATCCCGAGCATCAAAACGCTATATCGGCTATTCGAGGCCTCTTTTAATTTGCCGTTATTAAGGTCTAGTTTGAGAATCTGAAATCGATTGTTGCCAGGATTTTTGAAGTTGAAATAAGCTTGGCCATCAAAAATCGTGACCAAATGTGATTTTTCCAATGCTAAGTTTTGAAAAGCATATACCAATTTAAGTTTATCTTTTTCAAAAGCATCGCCTGCATTTGTGGACTTATAAACACCCCAATACTGGCGATCCTTCACCGGCATCACGAACAACTTAGTTCCACTAACACTGGTTGAGCTACGAACCCATGGCAACCTTTTAAGTCGAGCGGGAATATCTCGTCCTGCACTCGACCACATATTTCGGTTTGGAATTTCAGTCCACGGCTCCCACAAAGCAGCTGTGTCCTTCCAATCCTTCAGAAAAGACAATTCAATTTTTTGAGTTTGGCCTCCCCTTGATCCGAGAGTTTTCAACTCTGCAATCAAGCTATCGCCAGCCATAACAGATACGCGCTTTACGTCCTCAACGACAACATTGGAATTCTTCATCTTCCAACGCAGACTTCTAAAACCAGCCTCCGAATTGGAAAATGCTGTTCCACGAAACAAAACCGGCCAATTTGACTGAGAAGTCCGCGGACTTTCACAGAAAAGAGTCACTTTCCTCAGAGAATCAGTCCAGACTCGGTCATCTTCAGATATTTCACTGTTAGGAGAATCGACCTTTGGCTTTGGCGGAGTCTCAGGTTTCAACTCAAAGGTAGTCTCGGACGGCGAATTTACGCCACACGAGACACTGAAAAGCATAACAAGAAACATTAGACTGAGACGTGTATTCACAGTCCTTGACTTAACGCATCGTAACTGACTAATCAAGAGAATGATGAAGCTGGAACTAGTCCGTAAAGGTTTAATTTTTGGAATGATTCTTTGTTTGGAGACGGCAATTGCCGGAGGAGCTGGCGCGCCGGCTCCAAGCCCTAGACCAGATCGTCCAGGAACAACGGCTCCTTTTATTCTCAACCCTGAGAGTCTTCAGACGGAACTTCTCGAAAACAATTTCAGCTTAGCTTACGGGGCACACGAAGTGCACAAAGCTAGGCTACAACTGGATCAGTCTAGAAATGCCTTACTACCTTCTCTGAAGCTAGGGATGAGTTTCCTCAGCTATGGCGCCGTAGGTCTGGCGTTTTCCTCAGCCGACTTTCTTCTAAACTTTCTAATCCCAAGTCTTTGGTTCGATAATGCGAAACAAAAGTTTGTCATGAAGGCGCAAGAAGACGCTTATTTAAGTTTGAAGCTAAACCAATATAACTCCGCCTTAACAAGCTATTACGGGCTTTCGTCAGACTTAAAACTAAAACAGTTTCTTCTCGAGGAGTATTCAGACGCCCAAGAGATGGCGATCTTGGCCGAAGAAGCGCTACAAAATGGTTTTGGAAACGAACTAGATTTAGAACAGGCTTCGGCTCAAGTTTCTCAAAGTCGAGTCGACTACCTCCAAGTGGACTCTTTGCTTGTGGAGCAGCTTGGCAAAGTCAAACAAATGCTTAGACTAGGGCAGGAACGTGAGATCATTCTGCAGTTTGTGGAACTGCCTGAATCAAGCTTCGAAGACACAACTGAGCGGAGAGCTTTCGACTTAGCCTATGACAAAGCCCCTGAAAGACAGCAGATATCCAATCTCATCCAAGCCTCTAAACAAGCTAAGTGGTCTAGCGTCTTTGCCTTCATCCAAAGCTTCACGGCGAGCGCTGCAACTGGAGCAGACGGCGTAAGCACCGCCTTCAATGATATGACAGGGCGAGGGACCTTTGATTTAGGTTTTACTCAAATTTCAAAAATTCAACTTTCTCAAGCTGAGATATACAGACTTCAAATGCGCGGCGAAGAAGTCTACGAAGAGATTGAAAGACTGGTTTACACGGCACTCAGGCAGATTCGACTAGCCAAAGAAACTTACTGGGAATCAAGCAATGCGGCCGAAACACTCGAAAACGTCTATGAAAAGCAAAAGCTTTTTTATGTGGAGGGGCGGGTCGATTTTGCCAATCTTCTCCAGACCAAAAGACAATTACAAGCCGCCACTTTGAGCAAAATTCAGGCCAATGCCTCTCTGCAAATCCTCCGTGCCAACCTTCTCCGAATGAATCTTGAGGGCTTATTTGGGAAAATCAGTCGCTGCCACGCCTCTGAACTCGAGTACAGGAGATTGACCAAGTTGATTGAAGCTCGTTACAGCGTCGAACAAATTTGCGAAATCTCCCGTTAGACGCGCTTTCTTTCAATTTTGATTTCTGCTAGAACTATCCATAGGACTCGATCTTCTAAGACGGGTACCCAAGTTTATGAAAGAAAACAAAGCAGGACACTCCAAAATGTCCACGACATCGTCTCTCCAACCTAAGAGACTCCATCTCCCAAACAAGAGATATTATCTTATTGGGAAAGGAAGACTCGGTCTTCAGCTTTCTAGATACTTTACGAAATCTCAGATTCCCTTTGCTCACTTAGATCGATCAAGTTTTTCCAACACAAAATCTAAGGACATCTTAGCCATTGCAGCGGCTCCAGAAAATTCGATCGTATTGCTAGCCATTTCTGATCCATCCATTGTCGAGGCTTCAGAAGATCTATTTTCTACTTACGGAGAGGATTTAACCGTTGTCCACTTTTCCGCATCCGTACAAAATAAAAATCTACATTCTAATTTCTACGGCTTCCATCCTCTCTACTCTTTTACGAGCCGCAATCTTAGCTCTGAGGAATTTGAAAAAGTTCCTTTCATCGCAGACGAGGGCCTTTCTCACAAATTCACTGAAATCTTTCCAGAGTTGAGAAACCCCGTTTATGAGTTGAACACAGTCAAAGACCCTCTCTACCACGCCTTGGCTGTGTTGCTTGGAAATTTACCCATCACTCTTTCCAAGTTATCCGCAGATGTCCTTTCCAAAAAAGGACTTCCTAGGGAAGCCCTCATTCCTTTTTTAGAATCAGTTTTAGAAAACTTCAAAGACCCAAACAAAGCAGTGGCCAGTGGACCCATCGCAAGAAAAGACAAGTCCACACTGACAAAACACTTAGAAAGTTTGAATAATTCTCCATTCCTCAAATCTGTCTATTTGTCCTTCATTGAGAATGAATGGCCTAATTTTTCAGCAGAAACTTCAAATCATAATAATTCCAATGCCAGCAAAGTCCCCAAGGAGACATCCCTATGAAATCTATTCACAGCTTCAAGCAAATGAAACAAGAAGGTAGAAAAATCTCCATGGTCACATGCTATGATTCTTGCTTTGCAAAGATTCTAGCCGAGACAGAAATTGACATGCTTCTGGTGGGAGATAGTGTTGCGATGGTTTACCATGGCTTTGATTCGACGATTCATGCCACCATGCCCATGATGGTCATGCACACTGCCGCTGTGGCTCGAGGCGCTCCCAAAAAATTCATCATTGGAGACATGCCTTTTTTAACCTTCAAGAAAGGCCCCACCGTTGCATTAGATGCTGCAGCCGAACTTATGAGAGCGGGAGCAGATTGCGTGAAGCTAGAGGGTTTAAAGGGGCACGAAGGAAGTATTGAAGCTCTCATCGGAGCCGGCATCCCAGTTATGGGTCACCTCGGACTTACTCCGCAATCCGTACACCAACTTGGCGGACACAAAGTCCAAGCTAAAGAATCTAGAGAAGCTGAAATTTTAATTGCAGAAGCGAAGAAGCTCGAAGAAATGGGCTGTTTTAGTCTTGTACTAGAGTGTGTCCCCTCAGAACTAGCTCAGAAAGTTAGTGTCTCTTTAAAAATTCCCTGCATTGGTATCGGGGCTGGAGTAGGGACCGATGGACAAGTCTTGGTTCTCCACGACATGCTCGGAGCCAGCCCAGAATTCAAACCAAAGTTTTTACGACAGTATTCAAATCTATCTGAGAACACAAAAACCTCGATCAATCAATACGTCAAAGATGTGCAGGAAAAAACCTATCCATCAGCCGAAGAATCCTACAAGGCATAGTGGGAGACAAGATGAAGATCATCAGATCCATTGCTGAGCTAAAAGATTGGAGAAAGGGCATCTCGAATTCGGTTGGTTTTGTCCCAACCATGGGGGCTCTTCATGCCGGGCATTTAAAGCTTGTAGAAGAAGCGCAGAAGCAATGCCCCACCAACATTGTTTCTATTTTTGTAAATCCAACCCAATTCAACAATCCTGAAGATTTGGAAAAATATCCCTCAACACTTGAGGAAGATCTTAGCAAGCTTCGAAGAATAGGCGTCGATGCTGTTTTCATCCCGAACACTGCAGAAATCTATTTTGATGATTTCCGCTTCAAAGCCATTGAAGAAGATTATAGCCTCAAACTTTGCGGCAAGAATAGACCAGGTCATTTCACTGGAGTTCTTACCGTTCTCCTAAAACTCTTCAACCTGACTAAAGCTCAGAAAGTCTTTATGGGCGAAAAAGACTACCAACAGTTTCAGTTGGTCAGGGACTTCACTCAAGCTATTTTTATGGATATCGAAATCATCCCGGTTTCGACAGTTCGAGAGTCGACAGGCCTAGCCATGAGCTCTCGAAACATGAGACTCAGTGCTACCGGGAGAAAAACAGCCGACCAATTCGCACAGATTTTTTCTGACGACACTCTCACCATTGAAAAGATGAAAAGCAAGATCCTAGCCCTCGGCATTGAAATTGATTACTTGGAAAATTTAAACGGCAGAAGATTTGCAGCTGTCATCGTTGACGGAATTCGACTCATAGATAACAGACCTATTACAAGTTCAAAAGAAACACTCGTAGGAAATTCATCGACGAGCCCCCGTTCACAGAAAAACTTAGGAGCATAAATATGATTTTAACTTTAGACGTAGGTAACAGCCAAATATACGGAGGCATCTTCAAAGACGAGACTCTTGTACAACAATTTCGTAAAAGCAGTAAGCAAGGTTGCAGTTCTGATGAGATTGGACTTTTTTTAAAACAGATTGTTCAAGAACACGGTTATTCAACTTCAGACATCACAGAGATCGCACTTTGTTCCGTGGTTCCGGATTTGATTCACAGTGTGGGAAGTGCCTGCTTGAAGTATTTCCAGAAACAGCCGTTCCTACTTAGGGCTGGAACAAAAACAGGACTCAAGATTCGCTACCGCAACCCGCTAGAAGTTGGGGCCGATCGCATTGCCAACGCCATCGCCGCGACAACTTTATTTCCCAGGCAAAACCTCATCATTGTGGATTTTGGGACAGCAACAACATTTTGTGCGATCACTGCGCAAAAAGACTATCTCGGCGGAATCATCATGCCAGGTCTTCGACTGGCGATGGAAGCACTTGAAAGCAAGACGGCACAATTGCCAGCTGTACAAATTAGGCGCACATCAATTGCCATTGGCAGGTCCACCACAGAAAGCATTCAATCGGGGCTATATCTCGGGACCCTTTACCAGGTCAAAGGATTGTTGGAGCAAATCAAAGCTGAAGGCTTCAACGGAGAAAAATGTCTCGTCATTGGCACCGGTGGATTCTCCAGACTTTTTGAAGACGAGAACTTGTTCGATCAGATCATTCCCGAGTTAGTCCACCTCGGACTTAGAGATGCCCTTAGCATCAATCATAAATTTCAAGAAAAAGAAGGTGAACGCCATGCAACGAAACATGCTGAAATCTAAGATCCATAGAGCGACCGTTACCGAAGCCAATCTAAACTACGAAGGTTCAATTTCCATTGATACGACATTGTGCGAAGCAGCGGATCTTAAATTTTTTGAGAAAGTTGAAGTCTACAACTGCAACAACGGTGCCCGATTTGCTACATATGTTATCCCTGGAAAAAAGGGGGAAATTTGCCTCAATGGGGCTGCAGCACGCTGCGCTCATCAAGGTGATCTTGTCATCATAGCCAGCTATGCAAATGTCGAAGAAGACGTATTAACAGAATGGAAACCTCAGCTTGTTTTCGTAGATGACAACAATCACATTGCAAAAATAAGCCACACTCCCTTGCTATAGCCGCTCTATCACATCATAATGATTCAAAGGTTCGAAAGACCGATAGAAATCATTATGGTGGTTAAAATACAGTCCTGGCAGCAATTTTTCCTAGCACAAGGACTCTTCTTTTTCGGATTGAGTATCGGAATTCTCGGTGAAACCTGGCACAAAAAAACCAACATAGTTTCTTGGGTCCTTTTGGGTGTGGGTTTGGGTAGTCTGGCTCTGAGTGGTCTTCTATGGGCGCTTCAAACTCAACGAAAATTAAGAAAACGTGTTCGGCACTCAACTCTGCCTCAACCGATGTCTGTATCTCAAAATTTTAAAAATATCATTCGAGGAGAAGGCTCTACCGAGCTTATGCGAGGCTACAACTTCAGCACATCCTGCCGAGTCCTAATTAGTAGCCGAGAAAAGTACACAGTCGAATTAGATTCCGAATGGATCATTCATCACTATGAGGGAGCTCAGATCAAATTGAGCCTTGGTGAGAACTCGGCCATCATGGGACAGGGAGAAATTCTAAGAATTCCTATGTTTCACGAGGATCGAACCCTGATAGTTGAGGAAAATGAAGACATTGAGGGATTGCAGGAAAGGGCGCCTCAATTAATCTTCCATAAGGTTGCTTGTAGAAATCACGTCTGAGCTCTAAACTATTACTGTGAACGGTCCTCAAGAACAATTCAAAACGCGGTATCCTCACCTAGCGAAAGAACCTCTGATCACGAGTCGAAAACGCGGTCATGCGGAGAATCGTATTTGGGCCAAGTTCATCGACATTTGTCTTGTACTTCCGTTGATTTACATTACTCAGTTAATGTTTCCGCTGTTAGTATTACCCCTCTCAATATGTATCTGGGCCTTATTGGATGCTTTAGGTAAAGGACAGTCTCCAGGAAAGTGGCTCCTCGGCCTTCACACCATTGAAGTGGTTAGGGGCGAAGCTTTAAAATTCTATAATGGGATGATTCGAAACATTGTATTTGCCATCTTCTGTACGGCCCTCGTCAAAACGGGTCTTTTTTGGGGACTGGTTGGCTTAGTTTGTGCCATCGGCATTTTGCTAGAAAGCTATTTCATTTTGATACTGCGCAGTGGAATTCGTGTCGGAGATATATTGGGCTACACTAGAGTTTTTGACTACAAAGATATTCACACCCAATTCATCGAACAGTTTCTTAAAAAAGAAGAACCTCAGTAGTTAGCAGTTCCTTGAACTGCTCGGTCGTTAGCAGCTCCTTGAACTGCTCAGTCGTTAGCAGCTCCTTAACGCGACGCACTTAAGTCTTTCAATTCTGACATAGGCAGGCAGCCAAACTATCGAAATTCCGTTAGAGTAGGGGCCTTATTATAAGGAGATTAATGTGAATAAAAAATCACTCATTCTGACCTCTCTATTTGGAATTGCCTTGAGTGCATGCACGGGCGGAAGCTCGCCGGCACGAACTGCAGACCAACTAGTTCGACCACTTGCAGACGACGTCGTCATCCTGGAATACACAGGCGGCAAAATTACAGCCAAAGATATCAACGCTCGAGTAGACGCTCAAGTGAAGCAGTTTTCTGAAGAGCTCATTGACGCCTACAAAAAGAATGCTGAGCAAATGCTTGTCATGCAATTGATGGAAGCGGAAGCCAAAAAACAAGGCGTCGCAAATCCTCAAGAATTGATGGCTCGCGTAGCTCAAGACGTTACTGTGACAGACGAGCAAGTTGCGAAATTTATTGTCGACAACAATCTTAAAGACGGCATTCAAGACCCTCGTACCGGTGAAAAACGTAAAGTGAGCGATGAAGAAGTCAAAGGCTTCCTCATGGAACAAGAAATGCAAAACAAGCAACAAGCGTTCTTTGGTGAACTACGCCAAAAGGCGAATGTGACCATGAAACTTGAGAAGCCTCGCGCAAAAGTTATTAGCAGCGGTAAAGAGCCCTTCAAAGGTGGAGCATCAGCCAAAGTTGTAATTCACGAATTCAGTGATTTCCAATGTCCGTTCTGTTCACGTGGAAATGAAGTTGTGAAGCAAATCGTCACTGAATACGGCGACAAAATCAAGCTTGTTTTCAGACACATGCCTTTGAGCTTTCACCCGGAAGCTGAGCCTTCAGCGATCGCTTCAATGTGTGCCTTCAAAGAAGGCAAATTTTGGGAAATGCACGACAAAATGTTTGAGTTCCAAAAAGATCTCAGTACAGAAAGCTACAAAAAATGGGCTGGTGAAATCGGTCTTAATCAAGAAGCTTTCGACAAGTGCTTCGACAACAAAGAAACTCAAGCCGCTGTTAAAGCAGACATGGATGCTGCAGAAGCCATGGGCGTAAACTCTACACCGACATTCTTCGTAAATGGAAAGAAGATCGCAGGAGCTCTTCCCTTTGGTCAGTTCAAGGCCATGATTGACGAAGAACTCGCGAATGCCAAGTAAGAGTCACCAAACTTCAATTCAAGCACCAGCCCTTGGTCCTCGCAGAGGACCTGGGGCTTTTTTTGTCTTTGAAGGCGGCGAGGGCACCGGGAAGACCACTCAGATCCACAAAATCAAGCGCTCCCTAGAAGAAGATCTCCAAAAAGAAGTGATAGTCACCTGGGAACCGGGCGGCACAACGCTTGGTCAAAAGATTCGCGAGATGCTTTTGGATCCTGAAATTCCAAAAATGGACGCCAGATGTGAGGCCCTACTTTTCGCGGCTGCAAGAGCGGAACACGTTGCCAAAATTATCGCTCCAGCCGTAGCGGAAGGAAAAATTGTTTTGTGTGACCGCTTTTGGGATGCTTCACGAGCCTACCAAGGATCAGGAAGAGCCTTGGGATTCCAAGCCATTGACCGATTTAATGAATGGGGCACACGAGCCTATTATCCCGATCGAGTCTATGTATTTGATCTCGATCCGCGCAAAGGCCTTGAGAGAGCTTCCGCCAGAACAGGTGGAAAGTTGGACCGCCTGGAGCAAGAATCTTACCGATTCCACGACCTCGTTCGAAACTCCTATCTCAAACTTGCCGAAATCAATCCTCGGCGATACCACGTAGTTGAAGCAAGTTCTTCCATCGACGAAATCCATGATGACATTATGGAGGATATGAAAAAGTGTCTTTTGACGCCAAACCTATCCTCGAACGTCTAGCTGTAGCCGAAAGTAAAGGCAGGCTTGGGCACGCTTTACTTTTCGTTTCAACAAACGCCAAACAATCTGAATTCGCAGAATGTATTTTAGCGTTCAGCAAGGATCTTATGTGCGTGAGTCCGATCAATCATCTCGCCTGCGGTAAGTGTGAAAGCTGTTTAGCATTTCAAACTTCAGAAGAAGGCGAGACTTCTCAGATTGATTTCTATCATCTAAAGCCAGAAAAACTCGATGCTTACGTCCTAAACCAAATCAAAGAACTCAGGTCCTTTCTTTCTCTACGAAAGGCTTTAGGAAGAATCAAAGTCATCTACATTGAGGACGCCCAAGCCCTAGGAGCTAGCGGAGGAGCACCTGCCAATGCTTTACTTAAAATCCTAGAGGAGCCACGTAATGATGTAAAAATCATTCTAAGCAGCTCCAGACCGGAAGGCATTTTGCCAACCATTCGGAGCCGGTGTCAGACTTTTCGCTTTCCCATCAATCAGGTTGTTTCAGGATTTGAGTCTGCTCAGCCTGAACTTTTGGATGCTTGGTCTGAGCTTTTCCAATGGATCGAAAGGGGTGCCCCCTTAAAAGATTGGCCCCATTTGAGCCTTCCAGCTGATCGAGACCTCTTTTTCAAAGACCGAGAATCGGCCAGAGATACCCTAAAAACCGTATTTTTGCTGGCCTGGGAGAAATGCCGAAATTCCTGGTCCAATTGGGACCTAGAAGACTCTAGACAGGCCCTGGAATGGTTTTATGCCTTCGAAACTATGATGAGCTCATTAAAGGCCTATGGACAAGCCAGCTTACAGTGGTCGTCATTCAAGTATCGTGCTAAAAGCAGTTAGGAAACTATGGATATTATTGAAGTCGTTCGGGTCCGATTTTTATGGCCCGGTAAAATGTATGAATTCTCCAACCCTGAGAAGCTTCCCTTAAAAAGAGGGCAAGAAGTCGTCGTTCAAAACGATCATGGTGGATCCCTTGTTGGCAAAGTCATGATTGCGCCGCGAATTCGAATGGCAAGAAAAGAAGACAAAAGTCTCAATCCTGTCTTGAGACTGGCAACTGAACAAGACAAACAGTTTGCTTCAACCACTGACGATTTTAAATTGGACGTAAAAAACTTCTTTGAAACGAGACTGCGCGCTCGCAATTTAAATGGCGTAAAGCTCATCGACCTTGAAAAAGCCGATCAAGGCCAACGGCTTATCGTTTATTACAGCTCAGAACAACGGAAATTCTCCGCACGTGAACTTGCTGTGGAGATGGGGCAGAAGTTCAATCTCAAGATCGATCTTAGATCTGTTGGCGTGAGAGATGCGGCACGCCTTTCAGGTGGTATCGGCAAGTGTGGGCTCAGCCTCTGCTGCAGCACGTGGATTCCGGACTTCGCTCAAATCAGCATTCGTATGGCCAAAGACCAAGGTATGTCGTTAGACCCCGACTCCATCAACGGCATGTGTGGTCGCCTTCTTTGCTGTCTCGGCTACGAGCACGATAATTACGTTGAGCTAGGAAAAGGATTGCCAAAGATTGGGAAGAAAGTAGTTACACCGATCGGAGACGCTCGCGTTGTAAAATTGGACATCTTAAAAGGTCTAGTGACCGTCAAATCTGAAGATGGGAAGTATGAGACCTATCCCGGAGACGTAGTCTCCAGGAAATTTGGCCCAGGTGGTGCGACTGAGAATTCAGACGATTCCTCAGAAGAAGCTACTGACACAAAGCCCCGCACTTCATCGAGCAGAGAAAAATCCGATCGCCCCAATAAAGACTCTCGGCCAAGGTCTTCAGCTCGGTCCTCAGACCAGAATTCTCCAGACTCACCTCCGCCTAGAGATCTACTCGCTAGAGCTGAGAGTTCTGCAAAAGGTGCGGATCGTGCAAAATCGGCAGCTCCAAACTCTGAAAATCCTAGCCCTGAAAAACCTGTAGGAGAGGGCAGCGAAAACAAGCGACCGAAGAAACGACGTCGCAATCGAAATCGAAAACGCAACCCAAATGCTTCAGGGACAAAGCCTCCTGCAAAGGATAGTTAGTCAAAATGCGGCTCTTCGATACGCATTGCCACCTAGGAGATGAAAAGCTCAGGGAACATAGCGCAGAATTATTGGAGCAAGCGGTAAGTGCGGGGGTCGAAGCCCTTACTGTCATCTGTGCAGATCCAGAAAACATTCGTGAATTCGATAGCTTCATTCCGAAACTTCGAGCCCTGAACAAGAACATTACTGTTTATCGCAGCGCGGGACTACACCCCCACGAAGCCCAACATGCCTCACCTGAACTTTACCAGTTGATTGAATCCCAACTCCAATCAGACGCCATAGGAGTTGGCGAAACTGGCCTAGATTTTTTCTATGACTTTTCTAAGCCTGATGTTCAAATTCCAGTTTTTGAAAAGCATATTGATTGGTCAGTTCAATACAACAAGCCCCTAATCATCCACTGTAGGGAAGCAGCTAAAGATACCCTCAGACTCCTAAATAGACCCGACGTTATCTCGAAGCAGAATCCTGGCATTCTACATTGCTTCACGGAAACTCTAGACACAGCTAAGCAACTTGTGGATTGGAACTTTATGATTTCCTTTTCTGGTATTTTAACCTTCAACAACGCAACAGACCTCAGAGAAGTCGCCAAATGGGTGCCCGACACACACCTGCTCATTGAAACGGATTCACCCTACTTAGCCCCTAAACCACACCGTGGAAGAACCAACCAACCTGCTTATGTGGCTCACACCTTTGAATTACTCTGTCAGCTAAGAGGACAATCCCCAGAAGAGCTTAGTGAGATCCTTTGGCACAATAGCCAGAAAGTGTTCGGCCTATGAAAAAAACGGGCTCACACAAAATTGTTGATCCTGGCCAGCAGCACATCGACGAATTTTCCTATGAAGCTCCTTCAGACGTCAAAAATGTCCTCATAGTAGGAGCCTCCGGCTACCTCGGATCGGCCTTATGTCTAGGACTTCGAGACCAGTTTAACGTTACAGGAACCTACAACGAGAGAGTGTTTAGACTCGAAGGCATTTTAACCTGTGAAGCTGATGCCTTGGATGCAACGGATTTACTAAATGCGATATCCAAGTCATCTCCGGATATCGTTATTTACTGTTCGGGGGTTACCAGACTAACGGCCTGTGAAGTGCAATACGATTTAGCCGAGGCTCTTAACGCTAAACTCATGTCGATTCTATTTAAGGTTCTGCCCAAACCAACACCGCTGATTTATTTATCTTGCGATCATGTTTTTGGCGAGCGCACCAAGCCCGAGCCCGTCAAGGCCTCGGCAGAAGAGGGGGCTGATTTTGGCACAGAAAAGGCAGAAGCTCCCGGCATCGAGACAAACCATCAAAATTTTTTCCGAGAACACGACGCCTGCAATCCACTCAACGCCCTCGGACAAACAAAACTTAAAGGGGAAAAAGCCGTACTAGCGCAACCTCATCTCACCTGGGTTATACGACTGCCACTGCTATATGGAGAGTCACTTGGATCTCCATTGACTCCAAAAAAGTCCTGGCTCAGATTGGTACAAGAACAGATAGAGCAGGGCGAAACCGTAGAACTACCAAGCGATCAAAAGAGATCGAGTCTTTATGTCGGAGACTTTGTACGAGGGATGAGACGCTTTATTAAGAAGCTTCCCGAAAGCTCTGGTATTTACCAAATCAGCGATAACGATGTCATCTCGCCATACAAAATTGCAAAGACTTACCTTGAAGAGTTAAAGCTAGATACCAGCAATCTGAAAGAAGTTTCGCTTAGCGAATATTTAGAAAAACAAAAAGTTTATTGTGAGGAAGCCGAAAGCTTTCCCATTCGCTCGGATAAATTTAACAACAAATACAAGTTTAGCAGCCAAAAGATCGATGGTGGAATGAAAGAAATGCACCAACGTCTGCTCGAAGGCTATTGTGGAGACTGGCTTTAGACGGCCGTAACCATCTAACAAATTGGATCGATTTATTTGTAACTTTGGCGAATAAATTCAGAGACGAAATAACGAACCACATCCTGTACCTGGATACGTTCGCCACGGTAACTCCAAAAAAGTCTATCAAAAGGACCCCACTGAGCCTCAAGCTCAACTTGTGGATTTTGATTCGGAGCAAACACTTGACCTAAAAACTGATTAAAAACAAAAAGGATGCGGCCTGAACGCTGTCCTGAGACGACAAGCTTTACGCCGTTACGAAATAGCATAAAGTCATCTTCAGTTCCTGATATGTTGTACAAATGGGCGGCGTGGGCCCCTGATTGACGAGCCTCATTAAACATGTCGATGTTTCTTGAGAATTCAGCCCTTAACACTCGAATGTATTCAGAAGTTTGTATTTTCAACAACTCTTGTTTCTTAAAGCTATTGCTATATTCCACCTCTCCACGTCGCTCCATTCGGCGCTCGGTGAGAGCCAAATCGGCTGCCCAGGGTAGATTTCTTTTTTGTGGCTTCTCTGCTTCTTTTTCTCGCGGAGGAAGCGGTGGCACTTCGGGTGCTGAAGTTCCGATGCGAGTGGATTGCATTTGCGGCGCTACTTTAGTCTCAGCAGAAATAGCGGCTTCGTAAGCAGCTGGAGCATTGCTTCGAGTGATCTCTAAATCTTCTTCCCAAGCCTTCCAGAGCTTCGACTGATCTAGACCTGAATCATCATGATCCCATTCTTGAACCGTAGAGGTTGGCATCTGCCTCATGGCCGTCTTTTGCTGAGGCAAAACATGACGATCTTGTTGTTGAAGTGAAGATTTTACAGAAGAGACACTAGAAGAAATTTCAGAGGACCCAGAAATGGAATCCACACGAAAATCTCTCAAACTTCCCCGTGACTTAGAACCACCCATGGCACCAGTTTAGGGGCCTTGCATCATAAATGCAAGCGTCAAAAATCGTGCGAACACCTTAAAGGGGCACGATGAAATAATAAAACTACGGGACACCGCCTTGGCCGGCCGGGGGATCGCATTTTGACCTCTAATTATAGAGGTGGGTGTCCTCATTGCCAGGGGCCCCAAAGGCCACCTGAGCGTTTTACAGGTTTTAGGCTTCCGAATACTAGTCCGGCATGCACACCATCTGTAGGAAGGACTCCCGAAATGAAAATATAGGACAAAATGATACTTGTCCCCCATATCGCACCAGAAAGAAATTCCCGAGCTAATTACAAGTCTACACCCGCATGGGGTTGCGAGAAATGAAAATTTCCATAAAACTATTGTTAATGGCTAAGTCGTCGGATTCTAAAAAGAAAATATTACTTGCAGATGACTCCGTCACAATGCATCGAGCCGTCTCTTTGGCGCTTAAAAACGACGACTACGAATTGATATGTTGTGACAATGGGAAAGACGCACTCAGGCTAATGTATGAACACCATCCTGTTGTGGCTCTACTCGATTTAGATATGCCAGAAAAAACTGGAATCGAAGTTGCACAAGACGCAAAAAGCGATCCCAGCTTATCATCAACTCAACTCGTTTTATTGTGCGGATCATTCGATGAGGTCGATGAGAATGAAGTTGAGAAAGCGCCAGTAGATGGTCGTCTGTGGAAACCTTTTGAATCGAACGTTCTTACCACTTTGTTAAAAACTTTGTTGGATGCTCGCAATCAATCCAATGCCCAAAGTCCAACAGGTCTTGCTACCCCGGAAGCACAAAGTGCTATGGAATCCACGAGTGAGAATTCCGGATCTACCCATGGCAAAGAAAATGTTTTTGAAGCTCCCATAAGCAAAAAAGATGCTCTACTTAAAAAAGAAGAACATCGCGTATCAAAATCACTCGAGCATGAACATGCCCGATCTCAGCATATCAAATCATCTGTAGAACCCACATCAGCTATGAGTGTCGATGATTTGTTTGCACCGAAACATGTCAGCACCGCCCCGACGTCGGACAATCTGGGAGATATTGAATTCAATCCAGCTTCCAACGACATTGAAAGTAATATGGATCTGGAAGATACCGGTGCACGTGAGGCCTTCGAAGAAACCTCATTTGAATTGAGTGAATCGCCACAATCAAGTGATTCGATCAGTGATGATGATTCTGACTTTTCTCGCAGCCTTACAAATGAAACCTTCCACAAGATCATTCATGATGACGAACTACCACCGCCCAAAGGAGCCAAAGAACAATCGGCAGCTAAGCCTAAAGAAGACCCGCTAGCCCAGAACCTTTGGTCGGCTGAAGACATGTCTCCCATGTCAGAAACAAGCCACTTTTCAGACGACGATGAGGAGCAAACTAGAACTGAGTATCACGCGATGGGGACTTCTAATCTCGATGATATTGATTTTGAAATTCTTTCACACCATGAGTCTCCGGCTTCGCCGCCGCCTCAGCTGCAGGACAATGTGCAAGAAAGCGCCAACGACTGGCTTGGGGAACAACATCGGAAGATGGCCACTCCCGAGTTAGATGAAGTTGTGAAACAAAGTGAGTTTGATGCGGCTCAAAGAGTTAAGGCAGAATTAAAATCACCTTCTTTTCAAGATCACCAACGAAACGAAGGCACGAGAGTCGAACTACCAAACGATGAGCTTGTAAAAAATCTAGTACAAGCTGAGGTTCAACGTGTTTTCAACGCCTGGTTAAAAGACGAATTAAAAAGACAACTCGACCAAGTCCTTACTGAGCTAGACAGTGATCTGTAACTGCCCAAGTCGTTTCTTTTGTGGATTCTCCTTTAAGCCATGATTCTAAAAACAGTAAAAGAATGCGATAGCACTCAAGAAATCGCTATCAACGAGATCAAGACAAGACCCAACCTTGATGCTATCTGGGTGCGAAGCTTGAAAATGCTCAAGGGCAGGGGACGGCGGGGAAGAAGCTGGCACTGCCTTGAGGGTAACCTATTTTTGTCGGGCGCCTATCGAATACAGCAAAGTAAGCCCCGGGGGGCCATCCTTGAGTCAACACCGCCAACCCCTCAATGGCCCTTTGTCAGCTTGATCATGGCTCATGCTCTCGCTAAAGGTCTTGAGGAATTGGGCTATTGGAAGGAATCATTTTTCATCAAATGGCCAAACGACCTTTGGAGCCAAGACTCCATTCATGGCTCCGGGAAGATAGGGGGGATCCTGAGCGAAATCAAATCAGGGATCCTAGTCGTAGGTATGGGGCTCAATACCGTTGCCCATCCTGAGAACAACCCTGAATACCCCGCCCTGGACTTAGCCCAGCTAGGTGCTTGGAATGAAGAGGACTCCAAGAAAAACGAGGGTCCCAAAAAGGATCTTCCTGCCGGTGAAGTCCAAACGGCAAAGATCGCCCTGAAAACTTCCGAAAATTTTGATGATGTCTTCAAAGAATGGCTAATAGCCCCTGACGCCATCCAGGCGAAAGTATCTTCAGATCTATGGGAAAGATATATGAAGCCTCTTTCAAACTTCGAGCTAGTGCATCTGGAATCGAATCGACTTCTAAAAGCAATTGGGCTCGATTCTAGTGGCGCATTGAAATGCATATATAAGGACAGCACTGAAGAAACTCTAGTGATGGAAGGAGAGGTCGCACTGGTTTTGTAGATTCCAAGCGCCTCTTCTTCATACATTTTAAAGCCCATTTTTCCCATTTGTGACATTTCTCGCGTACAGGGTGTCTAAGTTCTGGGCAGTTTTCGGCCCCAAACCCACTTCACATAAATGACTGTTTTTAATGGGCTTTTGCCGTAATTCTGTCAATCAAACCGACATGGCACGCTACTTGAATCATCTCATACATCAGCGATTTTGAACCGGATACGTTAGTTGAAGCTCAAGTAGAAAAAAAGATTATTAGGAGATTATAGTTATGAAAAAGCAAATTCAATTTTTAGCAGTAACAGTACTTGCATTCGGACTCTCTGCTTGCGGCGGAAACGACGACGTGCCAGTACAAACCACTTACCAAGTTCCACCTGCACCAACATCAGGTGCCTTCAGTGATGTGACTCGAAGAGCTGTTGAACAACTTCAACACACCTACGGAAACATCCAAACATTGCAATCAACTGTTCTTGGTAACCAAACCTTGCCTCAAGGAACTCACAGCTGGCAAACAGTTTATGATCGTCTTGCTCAAGCAGCTCGCGATTGTGCTTATTGCCAATATAGCGGTTGGGGCGGTTACTCCCACCAAGGTGGACTTTCAAACATCGACATGAACAAGTTCAAAAACTACTTGAACATGAGCATCATCGACAACACAGATGTTCGCTACGAAAGAGACCCAAGCTTTACTTACTCTATGGCACACACAGTTGACACGCTCCTTAGCGTAATGAGCCAGAGTTTTGGATACATGTCCAACTACTGGGGTTACTCTTCATACCCAGTATATAGCTACAGCCCTTACTACTACGGCTACCCACAAAATAGCCTTAGCGTAGGAGTTGGATTTAGCAACGGTAACTTAAGCATCGGTGCTGGTGGTAACTGGAACTTCTAAACGAAGTTCCCGTCCCCGACCCGATCTGATCGAACCCTGAAGCTGAAGTTGTGTTGAAGCAGTATTAAGTAGAAGTTGTGCGGAACCCCCACTCAATTAGCCCTCTCGGAAAAATTTCCAGAGGGCTTTCGGAACCCTTAACTAAAAGTTTTGGACTCCAAACCCTTCCCCCTCACGCAGTACGTTAGTTGTGTTCATTGTTCTGGTTCTTCTTCCAACCCCCTCTGGAAGAAGAACCTTTTTTTATTTCTGGCATCGAGCTATAACCCTAAGCTCATGGGCCGCAAATCAAACACATTCATCGACGAAGAAGGCCGTCAGCCTAAAGATCGAAAATTGACAAGAGAAGGGGCCCTCACCATCGTTCTCCTTCACCCCCGAATTCCCCAGAACACTGGCAGCATCGCAAGGCTTTGTGCAGCGACCGGATCCAGACTCGATCTTGTAAGACCACTCTTTGAGATCGATGACACCAAACTCAAACGAGCAGGTCTCGACTACTGGCACCTGCTAGATGTGAGACATTTTGAGTCATGGGATGCCTGGCAACTGGCCAACCCCGATGCCAGGCCCTGGTTTGTTGAAGTGGGTGGATCCAAACTTCATTCTGAGGCCAACTATCAATCTGGAGAATTTATCGTTTTCGGAGATGAACAAGACGGAATTCTTCCCAGCTTGCTAGAAAAATATTCCGACCGGACATTGCGACTTCCGCAGCAAGGCGTGCGTTCGATCAACCTCTCCAATGCCGTGTCCGTAGTGACCTACGAAGCTTTAAGGCAACTCAACTGGCTAGGGCTAGAAGACTAAGCTCAAAGAAATTCCAAGACTTAAGCTTCAATTTTCTGTCTCCAGAATCCGATAAGTCTCAGTGAGCTGTTTCAAACATATGACACTCAAAGGCACCCTGCTTGCCTTTGTCTTGTCGATTACTTTTGTATCTCCATATAGCTTACAGGCCGCAGAGTCTAACTGGCATATCAAAGCCGCCGATGCAGGAAATACTTTAGTCATTGGAGATATTCATGCTGACGCAAAGGCACTTCTTTATATTTTAAAGGAGTCTGGAGCCATGACAAAGGAAGGGGCCTTCACTCGAAAATATCAAGACATCGTGTTCGTGGGGGACCTTGTAGGGAAAGGCAAACAGAATATTGAAGTGCTAGATATCCTGATGGATCTTGAAATGCACTCAAAAGTTCGAGGCCCAAGAATGCATTTTCTTTTAGGCAACCATGAAGTCTGGATGCTCGATGGACACTTCAAACACCTCTCAAACAAAGATCTCAAACGACTAAAGCTAATGGGTTACAATAGCCCCGAGAAAGCATTTGGATTAAATGGCCGATACGGACGATGGCTTTCAGGCCTAAACACTATGGTTCAGATCGGTCCGGACCTTATATCGCATGCTGGGTTTGGAAGTCTTGATCTTGATCTGACCCCACAGCAGATAAATGAAAGCGTTCGAGGGTGGCTAATCTATCTACAGGGTGGTGCAAAACCCAAAGACGGGCGTTCATGGCTGATTGGTCTTGATCCGAACAACTTAGAGGAATACCAGTCACTTGGACCGATATGGACGCATGCCATGGCACCCGGCAAAAAGAAGCGTGCCCTTGTTGATGATGAAGTTTTAACACCCGGGAAAGTAGACGCTTATCTCAAGAAGCTCAATGCGGAGCACATCATTGTGGGACATAACCCTACACCCAACAATAAAGTCATACTCGAACACAAAAAGTTTGGAGAATCAGTCATACTCATTGATACGGGGATTTCTTCAGCGGTCGGTGGCAACCTAGGTGCCTTAAGCAGAATTGATGGGGAGTTAAAGAAGTTTAAGTGGGATAGGCCCGATGATTATCCAGAATGGATCAAAGACATTCGCAATGCTGTTAAAGAAAG
>Ga0100403_1001388_pt1 | contig 21916 bp, 17 predicted proteins | sample CryGeymet201501t_FD_83663 | JGI IMG/M metagenome (GOLD analysis project Ga0100403, IMG submission 83663) | Groundwater microbial communities from Crystal Geyser aquifers in Utah, USA - Crystal Geyser metaG 2015-01t | ecosystem: Environmental > Aquatic > Deep subsurface > Groundwater | place... | reverse complement strand
CAACTTCATCTACAGCTCATGTTTATAAGGCTTACGCTTATGACGAAAAGCTAGACGATGGAAGCGGTGCAGTAAGAAGAATTGATTGTCAGTACAAGAACGGAGGAACTCCTGCTGGAGCAGGAAGCGACTTCACAGTATCAATTATTCCTGCTGATTACTATGTAACAAACAATGGGGACATTGTTTTGGACACGGAAAAGGCTCAGAATGATGATACAACCAGAACAGGAAGCGTGAAGAACTTACCAACCGTAACTGGTTATTGGGGAGCTTAAACTAGCAAAAAACTTTATTTTTTTCTTTTTATTTTATTTTAAATTTCAGGGAATTTCAGGGAATATGAATGAGAAAGAAAACAAAAAAAACAATAGCATTAGCAGTAGGAATAACATTAGCACTTGTAGCTGTAGCTTTATTAGGCAACTTCTTGCTTTCTGTAAGTGATATAGAAGTGTCGAAGATAAGTATAATTGAAAACGATGATAACTTTTTGGACTTTTGCACTATTAAAAGTCAGTGCCTATTAGTTTTGAATAATAATGGTATGCCTGATAATTATCTAGAAAAAAAAGGTTTGGAAATAGACTGTCAGGGGGGCAAATGTTATGTTATTGAAAAATAAAACTTTATGGTTTGCATTTTTGTTTTTAGTATTGTCAATATCTCTATCTAGTGCAGGTCCGTCTGGGTTTGGAAAAATCGATATAGAGTCTAATTGTCCCAGTGATATTTGTACTTTCTTTGATAATCCTAATGGTGTATGGGTTTTTGAATGGACTGATACAGGATTTACATCTGATAAGGTCTTAGCCACATTTGATTCTAATGACCTTGAAGCTGAGACTGGTGCTGAAGTAGATCAGGATTTCGAAATAGGAATAGAAGGTACAGAAAATTATTGTATGTATGATGTAAAGAGAGAGGCTGATAGATTGGACATAAAGACAATGGATTTGGAGAGATACACTAAATCTTTCTGGGCTTGGGAGTATGATAATAAGGGTCTTATAGGTCAAGCTATAAAATTAGGCAAGGACAAGGGATGCATTCAGTTAGACGATTATACTTATGGTCTTCCAGGAGCTCTCATAATAAGGAGTGGTTTGTCCTTGAAGGATGAGGTTGAGACACTATGTTGGCAAGAAAGGGATAATCTAGGAAAGATAGGTTCATTAGAGAAAAGTAAGGAAATTACTGAAACTAGATTCAAATTAAAAGCTGATGGAAGAAATGATATAACTAGGACTATATCAAACTCTCAAACTGGTTCTGGTAAAACATCTAAACTTGGTGACGATGCCTTAATACAGTGGCTAGGGCTTCTTTCTTCTGGTGAGGAATGCCCTGACACTGATAGAGAATTAACAGCATTTAGCACAGATTATGAAAATAATTGGAGAGTAATAGATAGGGAAAACTATGGCAATTATGAGAATTTCATAAGGAGTGAATTGGATAGTATCGCATCTAATGTCTTCGAAAAAAAGACATCCTTAGATGACGCTGAGTTTTTGATAAATTCTAGAGCTATAAAAGCAATAGCTGAGAGAGATATCTCTGGAAAAGACCCTGTCGTATCTGATAGTTCATTTAGCAACGGTCAACTAAGAGTAGATTTAGATAGGAGAATAAGTTATCCTAGATTTAGATTGTTTGTAGATAGTGATTATTTAACATTAAAAATACCTTCTGGTGAGCCAAAGGTAACTTGCCCCTCTGGTGTAAAATTAAATGAGGGAGATGCAGGAATACTTGAAATAGGTGTTAAAAATGTAGGGGACTCTGCTGGAGGATTTAATGTGAGAATAAAGGATTGTGGTGATGGTGCTAGTCCAGGAGATGGACTTGGTATCACTCTAGCTAAAGGCGAGTCTAAAAATGTAAATCTAAAAATAACAGGACGGACAATAGATTCTAATAATCAAGAAGGAAAATGTACTGTCGAATTGAAAGAGTCCACAACTCAACAAACAGATACTTGTAATTTTGGCTTTAAAATAGAAAAACCTACTGAGTGTGAGATCGGAAGAGTATGGTGTTCATTTTCTGGTGAGCAGTCTGTTATAAAAGAATGCCTTGATGGCACTGAAAAAACAAGAGAATACTGCTCTGAAGATGAGATTTGTGACTCTGATGATAAGGGAAACCCTATCTGTAGAATGAAAACTCCATGGGATAAAACTCCAGGGGATGAAACTAATGAATGTAAATGGTATGATGTCCCATGCAAGGTTAGGACATTCTTCGGAGGCATAGCCGATTTGTTCTCAGGAGCATTCGGATTCTTAGTAGCTATACGATATCTTCTTATATTCATTGGAGGAATTTTCACACTATTAGGGTCTTACAACATATTTGGAGCATTCCAAGTTATAGAAGATAAGACTGCTGTTAAATGGATATTGGCATCTGTAACAGGATTGTTTGTTGTATACATACTTTACTTATTCATAGGAAGCATAATCTTTTGGATAGCATCCATTGGGATTTTATTAGCATACATATTTTATAATATGTTTTTCTCAGATTTAGTAATATATAAAAACCTCAGGAAACTCACAAAAAATAAGAAGAGGTAAGATGACTAAAATAAGAAGAGAAAATAAAGTCGTCAGATACCTTATAATTGTTCTTGCATTGATTCTGGCTCTTCTTTATGTTATAAATCCAGACACAAGGGTTCCAGTAGTGATTAACTTAATATTCTTGGGAATCTCTTTTGTTGTCTATTCAAGCAAAGAATATCAAGACGATTTAATAGGAATAAACCCCAAGAGGTTTTTCTTATATGCATTCTTTGGTTTATTAGCAGGGGGAGCTTTCGTTTTAGCCACCGCATTTATCCCAGGGTTAAGCATAGGATACCCCATCTTACCAAATTCTGTCTCGGAAAGTTTAAGAGGTTTCTTTGTTAATTTTGTATCTCCTTTAACAGAAACAATCTTATTTTTAGGAGCAATATTCGCTTTCTTACATAATTTTGATACTAAGAGAAAGTACACATTATGGATAATTGTAGGAGTTAGTATTTTCTTCGCATTATTCCATATAGGTGCTTATGTTGCAGGATTCTATGAATATCCATCTTTTACAGATGCATTCGGTGCAGTTTCGGCTAACATCTCAGCGTTTTTAGTAGCATTTATATTTAATATGATTGTAGCTTCGATTATGGTTTATACTCCTATGAAAGACCTTGTGTTTGGGTTCTTTTTCCACTTTGTTCCAAACGCAACAACATTCTTCTTATCAGCAGTAACATTCGTGTTTCATTTACCGTTGATACGATGAAATAACTATAAAAAAATTATAGAGATAGTTTATAAGTTATAGAGAATTAAAAATAAAATGAGGAAATAATGGTAAGCAAAAAGAACGGAAAAATAATAAAAGTTATGGTAGGGATGCTTCTGTTAGCAGGTCTTTTCTTTTTATTTTATTTTGGTGGAATATTTGAAAAGATTGCTGGTGAAAGAGAGCCATTAAGCATAGGGGATGTTCCGACTGGATGTAATATTGCTGGATCAGGAACAACAGATTATGAGTTTACTTGTCCTGGCATTTGCGATGTTAATGGATGGAATGAATGTACAAATCGGGTTGTTGTTGATGGAAATGTTGTAGCAAGAACGGACTTAGATTTTTCTAAAGGGATTAAGTATTATTGGTTAGACATTCAGAATTATCTTCAAAAGGGTCACGCTATTCGTGTTTCTCCAAAAGCCCTAAGGATATCTGGAGATGATTCAACTTTAAGTAGAGGATATTTCATCCGTGAAGGGACATCTGTTGGTTCAAATAGTGTGATTCTTTGTAATATAAATCAACTTGTAACTTTTGACCAAACTTTTGAGACAGGACAGAAAATTAGTTTTTGCATTGTAGAGTACGGTAGGGATTATGCTTTATCTTATATATCTCCTGGACAGAAGGGAAGCAGTTTTATTATTTTGTCCCCCTCAAGTAAAGTGGGAGATATTATTCCAGATAGCATAAATTCTGAAAGCGAGTATGCGGAAAGAAATCAGGAAGTTTATTCATCTACTGGGGGATACTATAGTTCAAGTTATCAATGTTCTGAGGATTGGAAGATTTACTCCTCTGGTGGAAGTCTAAAGGACTCAGGATCTTCAACATACTCTTCTACTTCTTCAGGAAAATACCAAACAGGTGTAAAAAGACTAACCTCTGGAGAAAAGTTTAATTTCCCTGGAAAGATAACCTATGCTGTTATAGACTCAACACAGGCATGTGTAATAGATATATGTAATGCAGACAAGTCTTCTGTTATAAAATGTATACAAAATACAAATAGGTGCTTAGTTAAGTCAAGTCAATTAGAAACATGTAATATTGGAGAATTCTGTGTAGATTCTCCTTCGGGTGCAAGTTGTCAAGAACCATTCGATAGTAGTTTAGTAATCGATGACGGATTTACTGTAAATGATCCAATAGTATTTACATACAAGATTGATTCTGATAGGATAAATAGTGCTTATGTGACCTTCAAATTGGTAGACACAAGAGACACCAATAAAATTTTAGCAATAGCAGGTCCAACAAACCTTAATTTTCCTTCAACAAAAACAATAACATTTCCAGCACAGGATTTGATAGGGACTTATAGAATATTAGTAGAAAAAGACTATGGCGGTAACACCCTGACTCCTGAAACTTATGACTTTAGAATTGGAAATCCATTACAGGTAGTCCTAAAGATTCCTTATTCTCCTTTAACTGGGACTCAATTATTTACTGGGGGAGATATTTATGTAGATGTAGAAGTTAATGAGAATGGAGTGCCAACGACAGAGATAGCCAATGTTATCATGAATGCCAAGTTAAAGAAATCTAATGGTGTGACGGTAACATTAAACACTCCAAACCCACAGATAAAGAATGATGCGTATAGGTATATTTACAAAGTTGATGAGCCAGGGTTATTCTCAGTAGAAGCAAAGGCAGATAAATTCGGAGTCATCTCAAATACGGAGAAGAGAGAAGTAGAAGTAAGAAGTCCAAGAATAGATATAGGTTTCACAAACATAGGATCCTTGGTAAAATCACAGCCAGGTACTCTAATTGTTAAGTTTGAGACAAAGAACTACGCAGGTGATTACTTAGACACTCAAAACACAATGAAACTCATTCCAGCAGGGGCTAGTGTTGGAAGACAAGACATAGATGTTTCAAGTTATATTACAAGAACCGATACTGGTAAATATGAAATGAGTTACAACTTTGAAGAAGGGACTTATATAATAGAAGTTAAGAGTACTGCATCCCAATACAACATAATTAGCGAACTGAGAAGTCCAAGTCTCGATGTTAAGAAGGAAAATGTAGTTCCAGAGTGTACAAGCTCAGAACAATGTGGTGCTGGAGAGATATGTTTGAATAACCAATGTAGTGTTAAAGACCCTCCTGTAGGATTATATTTTGCAGTAGGAATAGTCAGTTTGTTTGTAATTATCCTATTGTTAATAATTATAAACCTAATTAGGAAAAGTAAAAAAAGTAAAATAGATGCGGGATTTGGTTATTAGGATGCAATGCAAAAAAGGTTACATTAAAAAAGGAAAAGAATGTGTGAAAGGAAAGATGAGTAAAAAATCAAAAAGCGCGGTGAAGGTAACATCTATAGTGATAATCAGCATAATCTTGACTGCTGTGTTAGTTTCGCTAGTAAATGTTGGTATGGGCATCTTTTTAATGAGACCAGACTATACTGACTATTGCGACATATTGACTCCTCCTGTAAAAGATGTTGCAAGAGAGGTAGACACACAATGTTATGATGATTATGATCATGCCTTAAAAGATTTCAATCAGTTTAGATTCTATATCTTTACAGGAATAGGATTCGTTTTACTTTTAGCTGGATTATTCATATCTGATATAATCTCCAAGGTGACTGGACTATCTTCTGGAGGCATTTTGGTAATTCAAGGTGTAGTGATGAACTTACAGAATAAGATTGCAGTATTCATAGCATTACTGGCTTTATTTGTAATCTTCGGATTTTTGGGAATTAAAGTTGTTAGGAGGATGCAATGAAATATCAAAGATTTTTAAGCATTTTCTTATTGTTTTTGCTTTTGATTAGTTCTGTCTCAGCTTTTATGCCTACTACTCATAAACTGATAACTAAGAATTCTCTGTCAAACGCACAAGAGTCGGAAGTTTATAGGAGTGCAAATAAGTACCCAGAATTAACTTATACTGGAAATATATTGACGGATATTTCAGTTATTTGGTATTGGACTGAAGGAACAAAATATGCAGTCACCCACGAGCCTAATTTCTGTAGGGCTTTGTTAAGTAATGCTAAAAATGAGCAGGAAATAGCGTGTGCTGTCGGAGGGTGTATCCATCAGGCACAAGATATAGTCTCACACAATAATCTAGTCCCTTTCTCAATAACCCACACAGGTTTATCCAATTTCATAATTCATGTTTTTGCAGAGCAGAAAGTAGACAATTGGGTCGTCGATAGTTATCCTGGTATAAAAGCAGAAGCTCTTAATGAATTATCTGACTTTGAAACATGTGTTCCCCTATTTAAGAGATCTCTTTTAGGTAATGAAGAATATTCAGATATTTCAGCCGAAAAGATGGATGATTTATTCGAGAAGTTTATTTATGAAATCCAAACATCTCAGACAGGGTATGATACCGCATTTAAAGACAAAAGCGTTGCCGTAAACTTTAAAGCAATTCCATTTTCAGTTATAGCAGGATTTAGTTTGATTATGTTGTTTTTCTTCGTGATAACTCTGCTTATGATACTTAAGATTTTCAAGAAACAAGCTACTGCTAGACACTATATCGGTTTGGCATTCTTTTTAGCAATCTTTTTACTTTTAGCTTATGTCTTTATATCTAATGCTCAGGGAAGTGCATTTAAGGCAGTAATTACAATAGCAACACCGATCTCTAACTTTGTACCTATTGGAGCATCGGCACAATCCTATGTAAACCAAGCAGTTACAAACACGAATGAACTACTAAACCAAGGAGAAATATGGTTAGAAAACTCCGAAGCTAGTGGATTTACATCATTAGATACGGCAGACAGAAGGATAATTTGGTTTGATTATATACTCTTAACAGTCATTGTGGTATTACTAGGACTTTATACATGGTATTTGATTAGAAAGAACAAGGTCAAGGTTAGAGACACATTTGACTTATAAGATGAAAAGAAAAAGATTTTACAATAACAAGATTTTACTGGTAATTGTAAGCGTAGTTTTGCTATCCTTTTTAGTCTTTTCATTCAAGACATTTGTTTTAAACGAGAAAGTTTTGCCAAGTGGGTCAGATAGAGTGTTATTTTCCATAGGAAATAGTGGGGGTTATAGCGAGACAGGAGTAGATGCTCCAAAAAACTTTCTATCTATCTCAGAAACATGCTCCCCAGAAGGAGATTATGATAAATGTTTCCAATATGAAAAAAAGGAGAGTTATAGTGGTGCAAACGCAAGGGCGTATGTAAAGATATTAGGGGTTAGTTCATTAGGGATTTATAAAAGCGGTTATTATGTAGGGGATGTAGAAATTCCAGTTAAATTTGAAGGGGATAAATTCTATTTGTATAAGAACGCAGGAACATGGAGCAATCTTTGGAATAATATTGCAAATTGCGATTCAGAAGGGTGTAGGAATTTTGATGAAAAACTATCTAAGACTGATAGTATTCTTTTAGCAAGTCCAGGTGAAGAGTATATTGGATGCCCTGTATTTGTAGCTTATGATTTTGATTGCGATGGGGATTGTTTCAATGATAACTCGAACAGTCCATGGGCATGGGCTTATGTAAGTGGTGGATGGGGATGGATGGGGGGTGATAGTTGTCTAAATATAAAATCTGTTGAATGTTTTGATGATTCTGATTGTGGAAATAATGAATTTTGTGATAACTCTGCTGATTGGAAGGATTGGAGTTGTAAGCAAAAGGAGTGTAATGTAGACTTAGACTGTTCAGAATTTGTAGGAGATTCAGATAATTACTGTTCTGATAAAAATGTATACAAGATTCACACTTCTGCGACATGCTCAAACAAATATCAGTGTATCAAAGAAGGCAATCCTGTTTTAGTAGATGAGTGTTATTTGGGATGTTCAGAAGACAAAGGCATTTGTAATGAGAAAACTGGAGGATACATTGCTATGTTTTCTATTATAGGATTGTTCGCATTATTCCTAGTATTTGTATTTTTTAGGGTCATTTTTAAGAGGAAGGGAAAAAGATGATAACTCCCTAAGATGCGACACTCTCATTAATCATTTATTGTTGCGTTAAAGGGTCTTTTCCAAAAATATTTAAAGGTGGGGATATTAGTTATTTTATGGGATTTAATAAATTTTGTAAGGATATAAATGGAGAGAGAACAGGGAAAAACAAGTGTAAAATTGGAAAATTAATCATTAAAAACGAACCATCATTCTTTGGGCATAAAACACATTCACAAGAGTATAAGGTGATGAGTCCAAAAAAATTTTTAAAATTAGTTCCACCAGAGCCATTTAAAAATAAAGAACATCAAGAAAAAATAGTTTATAGCATTAAAGAAGGAAAACCATTAGAACCCGCCTTTTTAGATGTAGATATAGATTCTTGTAAGGTTTTAGGTCATGAAGGCAGGAATAGAGCAATAGCAAGTGAAAAATCTGGAGTGAAGAAATATCCCGTAATCATTTATAAGAAGGAATTTGATAAGAATGCAAAGGGGATGTTTGGAAGTAAGGGTGTTTATTTTTATACAGAAAGAAAAAACAGATGTAAAAATTTTCAAAGGCAAGATTTTTAAAAGACCCTTTAATGCAGCACCATCATGAGCTGTTAAGTAAAAGTCACCTGAATTAACTAAAAAAATTAAAAATTACTTTTTCTTTTACGACTGCAAAAAAGCTTTTTACCTTCTTTCTCGCATTTCACATAACCTTTTTTTTGTAATTCCAAAATCCTATTCTTCGCAGTATTAGGATGGATTTTAAGATATTGGGCTACTTCTGAGGGGGTTATCTTTTTATTAACATTATTAAAAACTTTTGCTACTGCTTCGGTAGTAGGGTCTAATTTTTTAGATTTCTTAAAAAACTTAGTCATTTTATACCTCTCTTGAATCTTATTGAATATTTATCTTTTTCTTTTAAAGGAACTTCCATAATAACAATATCGCCCTTTTTTATTTCTAATTCCCTTACTATTTCCTTAGGTATCTGGATAAAATACTGTCCAACCTGTCTATTTTTAGGTTTGCTGACTTGAACTTTTACCTCTCTCTTAATATTTTCTATAAACTGATTTTCCTGTGAATTTTCCATAAGATATAGTAGCATTACATCTTTATAAATCTATCTATTTTTAATATTACTTAAATTCATAAACGAAAGGTTTATATAGTAGATTATCTTAGTAATATTACATTATTTCAATTATAGAAATAAATAAAATAAGTCGGCAGGAGTGCCGTCGCAAAACATACACTCCCACCAAAATGACAAGTGAAACAACAAATAAAAACCTATCGCAAAAGAAAAAAATCAAATGTAGATTTTGCCACTCAGAAAACTACATTAAAAAAGGATACAGGAAAACAGAAAACAGGGGCAAAATCCAAAAGTATTACTGCAAAGAGTGTCATAAGTTCTTTACAAATGACGAAGGTTTTTATAGAATGCGTTACTCTACTCAAACAATTACTCTTTCCATAGATATGTATTTATCAAATCTTTCTTCGAGAAAAATGAGAAATCAATTAAAAAGACATTTTCAAACAAAAGTTTCTCATATTACTATTTTAGACTGGGTTAGAAAATATAGTTTAATGGTTAATAATTTTGTAGAAAAATTAGGGTATAATTTAGGGGATAACTTTTATGCAGATGAAACTTTTATTAGAAGAGATAAACAAGATGATAGATTTTGGGCTTGTGTTGATTGGGATACAAGACTAATAACAGGAGTTCATTATTCTATTGCAGGGAATATTGAAGAAGCAAAGATATTTATTGAAAAATCCGTTAAGAAGAAGAAACCTAAATTTATACAAACAGATTCAGCACAATTCTATCCTAAGGCATTTAAGAAGCTGTTTTATAAAAATAAAATAGGTGGCTTGATTGTTGAACATAAGATACAGAACTATCAAAAAACAAGAATACATAACTACAAGATTGAAACAGTGTTTATGAAAATTAAAGATAGAGTAGACGATTTTAGGGGGCTTAAAGCGTTATGGTCTGCACCTATTATTATGGTCGGTTTAACAATTCAGCATAATTTCATAGAAGAACACACAACAACTAAGGAATACCCCTGCTCTCTTGCAGGACAAGACTTAGATTTAGGAGAAAACAGGTGGTTAGGTTTGATTAAATTAGCAAGTAAAGATTAATTATCTTTCCATCCAAAAGCAATTAAAGAAGCAACAGCAACAACAATAAACACTAAAAAATATAATATCGGAAATGAACCAGATGATAAGGTGCAAGTTCCATTAATACAAGAAGAGAGATAAGAAACAAAGAGAAACATAGCAATAACCGTTATTAACGAAACAATTAAAGATTTAATAATAGTTTTTCCTTTCATAAATTAATCATACTTTCATACTATTTAAATGTTTATTTTTAAAAAGTGACGCTAACTTAACAGCTTACGCCATCACAACATTTAAATAGTATGAAACACTCATAAAAGTATGAAGAAAAGACTCACTATTTGCCTTGATCTAGATGTCGTCGATAAGATTGATAAGGCAAGAGGAAGAATATCTGTTTCCGCATTTATCAATGATATTTTTTCAGAGAGGTTTGATTTAGTGAGAAATGAAAGGAGGTCAAAAAAATGAAAAATAAAATATTAAGTCTACTATTCTTGTCTATGTTTTTATTAGCAATAGTTCCAATGGTTTCAGCCCAAGATGTTGTTTTGAACTATGATTACAACAATATCACATCTGATGTTTACTTGGATAAGCCAACCATACCAGAGGATTTTTACTCATTTATCACGATTGATTTAGGAGAGGGAACCTTTGAAGATCCTGCCTTAGATTTAAATTCACTACAAGCTGAATTATCTTTAGCTGTTGTCGGAGGAACAGGCGAACCAAATTTAAGAACCTTCTTGTTACCAGATCAAGTTATAGATTTGGACAATGATAGTGTTGCTCAGATATACACTTATCCAATAGGAGTGTATGTAGACAATCAGCTTCCAACACTCGCTACTGGGCAGAGATATAACTACTCAATAACTAGTCTTGTAAAGTCTAACTTACAGAATAGGTCTACAAGGTACTTAAATTTGCGACTTGAAGATTTAAACCATAATGGGATAGTACCTAACGAAAAGCAAGACAGCGGGACACTTTATGTCGGTTCAAACAACGACCAACTGTTATTCGGTTCAAGTGAGCAGAACTCTGTGGATGATTATAAACCCCACCTCACAATAACAATGAACCATGTAGATCCATCTAACATAACCGTCAATCCAAATGAAAATGTTATCCTTCCACAGGTTGAGTCAAGTAAATCTCTTGATTTGGAAGGTTTAGAAAGAACATACCTTAAATGTACTTGGCAGATAAATGGTCAAGGAGAAACATTTATCGATATGAATTCTAATATGTGTCCTGGAGAGGCAAAAAACCACACATTTACAGGTAGCGAAGACTATGCAGTGATGATTAACTACTTAGATATAGCATATAATACTAACACCCAACAGTGGGATGTAGTAGGTAATGGAACATCAGGTCAGTTAGATTATCACTATAATATGATTCTACCAGAGCCAGATCAGTCGTGGTTAAATTCCGTATGGGGTTCTATCTGGAACAATGTGAAGGGTTTTATATGTGGACTATTCCCTAGTTTAGGTATGTGCAGTTAAATTGGAGGTTTAAATAATTTTATAAACTTCCATTTCTTTATTTATTAATCTAAAAAAATGGAAACACAAAAGATATGGATTTTATTGGGGGTTATATTGTTTTTTCTAATTCCATTCGTTTCATCTTCTGTTGTAACATTACAAACCGCAGACACAGAAAATCTTGCAGATTCATGGTTGACATGTAGGACTCCTGGAGGAGCTGATTGTTCAACTAATTATGGAACTGCTCCCGAGATAAAATTAGGAAACGCAACTTACAGCGGAAACAATTACCAAGATAATCAAATTTATATGTTTAATCTTTCTTCCATCCTATCTGGCAAGGATATCATAAGTGCCAAATTAAAATTATATGTTTATAATGATTTAGATAACAGTGAGGAAGGTTACAATGTTTCTTTACATCGTATTTACCAATCTTTTTCTTGGAATGAAACAAATATTACCTACAATACTGCACCTGTAGGTGGCACAGATTACAATGAGACGGCAGACTCAGATTTATACTTTTTCGGAGGAACAGGCGAACCAAGTGGGTGGCAGGAATGGGATGCTACTGATTCAGTTAAACAAGAAGTTGCGGATGTGAGCCAAAATATCTCATTATATCTTCTAGGGCATGACTCTTTCGGAACTCTTGCAGGGGTTGACACATTAAGGACTCCAACTAAAGAAAATTCAGACACGAGTTTAAGACCGATTTTAGAAATAGAATACGCAGAATACACCTTGAATGATTGTGGTGTTGTAAATGATACTGGAACTTGGCTTATAAATTCAAATATTGCACAAACTTCTTCAAATCATTGTATAAATATAACTTCTAATGATGTTATCATAGATGTAAATGATAATGAGATAGGGTTTGGGAATCCTACTGGTGGAGGTGTAGGTATAATTGGTTATTCTCTTTCAAATGTGACTATAAGAAACTTTAAAGTTAAGAAGACGGTCACTAACGGAAACGCAAATGCAATAGGGATATACGATTCTGAATATATTTATTTACTAAACTTCAATGTGACAAGTAGGGGAACAAATTCAGGGAACGATGGAATTTATTCTTATGGAAATAGTCATGTATGGATGGAGAATGGGGTCCTTGACACAGAAGTAGATGCTATCTCTCTTTATACCCCCTTTGAACACAATGCAAATAATATTACTCTCAAAGATATTAAAATAACGACTGGATATATTGGGGGAGAAGGAGTCTATTTAGCAGGTTTAACTGGAGGAGTTTTAGATAATGTTACTATGATAAATGTAACAATTAATACGACAGATGAGGCTTCTGAGGGGATATTTATCTCATCTGCGAGTACTGTTCAACTTATAAATATAACTATTGATACTTACGATGTGAATTCAGAAGGTATTTATGCAGAGGATGATGCATGGAACACACTCAATCTAACTATGACTAATGTTCATTCAACTACACATGGACCAACCGCAAGTAACTTTGACCCACAGGCTTTAATAGTGGACTCTACAGGTACAGATACATATTGTTATAACTCCGTATTTGAAGGGGTATTATCAGATGTAGAAGGTGTTGGTGGAGATGTACAATTAGGGGGGGGCTACGATTACTATTTCTTCAATTGTTCTTTTTCAGACACTACTGGGTCTACCGCAGACATATTTCAAAATTGGTATGTAGACATAACCACACTTTACCAAAATTCCACGCCTGTGAATGGGGCAAATGTTACCATTACAAACTCTTCTGATGGAATTGTGTCTTCTTATTTGTCAGATTCTAATGGGCTAATACCCCAACAAAATCTGAATCAGGGTGTGACGCCACATACAATAACAGTAACTAAATCAGGTTCTCCTCAAAACTCAACATCTTATACGATAGACTCTAACAAAAATATTACGATGTACTTAGATCCTACTGATGACCCTCCATCTATCAGCATCATTTATCCTACCGCTACAACTTATGATTACACAATAACTCATTCAAATATTTCAATCACTGATGATGGAACATTGGACACGTGTCTTTATACTTATGATAATTATCTGTCTAACACTACATTCACATGCGGAACAAACATAACAGGTTTGGATACTGGAGAAGGGACATTTACAGAAAAAGTATGGGCAAATGATACAAATGGAAACGCAAATTCAGCATCAGTTACATTCACAGTTTCTTATGAATCTCCAGTTATCACTTTAGATTATCCAACAGACTCCTTATATTTAGATTCCCAAACTGTTTACTTTAACGGAACTGCTACTGACCCAAATGGAGTAGATTCTTGTCAACTTTACGGAAATTGGACTGACACATGGCACAGTAATAAGACCATAACTCCTATAACTAGTGGTGTTCAATTTTCCACATCCCAGACAATTAATGACGGAACTTATAAATATAACCTTTACTGTAACGATACCTCTGGAACAGCAGGTTTTAATTCCACTACAAATCTAACTTTTACAGTAGATTCGACACTTCCTTACATAGGATCTAATAATATTGGAATAACGACAACTCAAGGAAGTCAGACTGTGAACTTCTCAGTTTCTTCTTATACTGAACTGCATTGTAATCAAACATTTTACTCTGTATATAATTTAACTGGAGGAATAGAAAATAGTTTAGAAAACGCCACAATGACTTGTGGGAATATTTTAGATACATTCGTTGTCTCAGATTACAATACCTACACATTAAGAGTTTATATGCAAGATAAAGCAGGTAATGAGAATTATACAGATAAAAACTTCACAACAAGTCAAATTCCAGCAACTACAACTCTTAGTGGTGGCGGGTCTTCATCTCCATCCCCATCAGAGCAAATACCTGTTATAGGTATAAAAGAAGTTTATGGATCGAGAGTTTACAATGATTTAGCGAGAGAAGTATTTTACGCAAGGATAAATGATAGATGTTCGGAATTAGAAGGAAATGGAGACACATTATCCATCTCAGATTTTTCAAATAATTGTAAACTATCAAATGCTGATTTAGATATAATACTTCAAGATATTACAGATCAAGGATTCACAGTATTTTTACAAGATTTGGAGAATTTTTATCAGGCTTACAAAAGCCAAGACATCTTCCAGGGATTTGAAACAAGGTCAACAATAAGGTCTTATTTGTTGTTTACAAGTGTTCTTGGAATACCTAATCCTATGAAGATAAACCCACAAAGATTAGATAGACCTTTCCTATTTGCAAAAAGCGATGGAAATGTTACACTGTCATGGATATTCACGGTAAATAAAAATATAAGGGATTGTAGCGTTATATCTGAAACAGAAGAATTAGATTGTGTTATGATTAGTAATAGTTCATTTAGAGTAGATTATTTTGTAGAAGATACAAACTTCTTCTCAGATATATTTAGTGGCAAGGTTTCAGTAACATCTGATGCCGAAAAAGAATTTTTAGAAGTGAAGGATGTAACGGTAATTATGAGGGCTTATAATTTCGGCAAAAAATATGTTGGAATCCCTGCATGGATTTTGTTGATAGGTGGTTCATTAATATCAATTATAATCTTAGTAATATTAGTAAGAATATGGAAAAGAAGAAGGAAGCGATAGGTTTGACCGTGCTTATGCTTTTGGTGTTTTTGTCTTTTGGCGTATATGGAGAAGCATTAGACAGAGAGATCTGTGAAAATTCCTATTATTTTATAATTTCTCATCTAAAAGAAGGAAATATATTATCTTATAACGAATCTGAATTAAATTCATTGTCAGAAGATATTTATGACTACTCTGGAGAAAAAATCCAAAATTTAACTTATCTTAAGGGTTTTGTCGAAGATTATACATCAAAATGTAGGAATGTAACTCCAAACATGGCTATACCAGAAGTTACAATAAAAGTCGGTTTTATAGGTAATGGGAACAGCAATCATACTGAATGCGATGTAAGTATCGGAAGAGATTTCTTATTTTACGATTTTGACTGGAGCATCCCAATCTACGATATTTATGTTAATGGATACTCCTGTGAAGATATATCAAGTAAAAAATATTTCTTAAGTTATGAACAAATAAGCGAAGAGTCTTTTCTATTGAATGGTATAAGGGTATGGTGGATTTTAGGGGCGATTTTGTCAGTTTTAATGATAATGTTCATAATTATAAATATTAGGGTAAATCGTGCCTTATCAGAGTTAAAAAAATGATAAAATCCTCATTTATAAAATCTGTAATTTTCGTTTTAATTTTATCCATAATTTACATAATTGGGATTAATTTTTTAGCTGTCTTATTATCTGTAAATTCTGTGGGTAATGGACAAAATGGATCCAATTTAGAAAATGGAGGGTTTAACATAAACTTTGGCATTTCAGCTTCATCTAAGGTAACTGTAAGGAACAATATCAGATTTATGGGTATTTGGGTAGGGATAGCCCAAGGAGATTCTGAGAATCGCTTATTTAATCTTTTTGATAAGGTTTCTATACCTGTTTCAAGCAATGGCGTAAGTTTTAAATTCTCCCATTATCTATTTATTTTCAGTATGGTGGCAATCATAATCATCTCTATTTATAGAGATATAAAACTAAGAAATGAAAGGGGGGAAAGATACAAATGAAATGGTTTTTGAAGGGATTAATAATCTTCCTAATTGGAGCTGGTTTTTATTTATTGACTGGTGATGGAAGTCTTTCAATGTTCCTTATCCTAATCGGATGCCTTGCTGAATTTAGGTATTTCAAGAGGGATAAACCTTTTAGATAACTATAAAAATTTTATAGCGAACATTTAAAAACTATTCAATCTTAAATAAAACATGGAAAATAAATCTAAGGCAATATACTCTGTTTTGGGTTTGGTCACACTCGGTATGGTTTTTTCTTTAGTCGTCGGTTTACAGGGGTTTAACAGCCAGAGTAACTCTGTTAGAAATGTAGAAAGTACAGGGATACAATATGATGCGTATGTTTGTAATTATGTCACAAGAGCTGATGGAACAGTTGAGGATTTGGGCTGTTCCCATAATCTTTTGTATAACGACGGAAAGGATTTGATAAAGACATACCTCGGAGATACTGGGGGAAGTACTGATGAAGTTGATCAGATTTCTCTATGTAATGCAACGGCTGGATGTGGTGTACCTGTTGCTGGAGCAAGTGAGGACTACAATGAGTTTACAGCATGTGGTCTTGCAGTGGGTACTGGAACATACAGTAGTTTAGGTGTAGGTAATTGGAGCATCTTTAACACATTTACATCTACATGTGATAGTGTTGAAATAAATGCTACTAGGTTAAGGAACACAGCATCAACTAATTTTGCTGGAAATACATTTACACTAGCCACACTGCAAACGAACGACCAGATCACAATAAACTGGACAATCGCAGTTACATAGATTTAAACTTTGAAGATGTTAGGAAAAAAAAAATAAGATTGCATCTTTGAATCTGTTTTTTCTATTCTTCTTTATTTTATTTCTTTCTAAAGTTTTATTAAGGGGGGATTAATTTAAATAAAATGAATAATTTAAGATCAAATACCTTAATATTACTAACATTTCTATTCTTCTTTATAATCTTGGGAAGTGTATATGTAGGAGGAATCGACTTAGGAGATGGAGGTATAAAAGACGCACCCAAAGATTACAAAACTCTCCCAACAACTTATGCTCCAACCTATGAAAAAACCTGCACTCAAATAGATGCAACAACTTACAGATGTTCCAAAGTTCAGTATTCAGGAATTAGATTTACGCAAGAAGATAACACATGGAAGAAAATAGAAGACGCCCATTCTTTAAAGGGAAGTGGGATAGATGTTGTTGTTACAAAAGAGTTTCCAACAGACCCTGATGTTACCGTAAAAGATTATAACTTAACATCCATTACAATTACAAACATAACTACAGACAAAGACATTCCCATAAAATATTACGAGAAGAATGCCAGTGATGGAGGATTATCTCTTGACGATTCTAAAACACAAATAATAGATTCTAATTCTCTGACAAAAGACACAGAGATTAATTTAGATTACTCATTTGGCGATGAGATTCACTTAGGAGAAAGTTCTACTACAATAAGTTTAAACGATTCCTTCGTGATTGATGACTTTTATCTATTAACTACAGGAGGAACATTTTCGGACAATAACTTTAACAACGAGAGACTTATGATTAGAAGATTGGGCGGTGGTGACGCAAACCAAACATTTGTTATACGATTTGATATATCTTCACTTCCATCAGATGCAGAAATAATAGACTCACAGTTCTATGATTATCATTATGAGTCAAATAATTTTGATGGAGATGAATATTATAATGTAACCTTGAGAAGAATTTATAATAATGCTTCATCAGAAACTGAATCTACAGCAACCTATAATAACTTTCCAAAATGGTATAATTCAACAGCAGTAAATCAAACAAACTCTGTAGAGAATTATATTAACATAACGGCAAACAGGTGGTTTAACTGGACAGTAACTGATTTTGTTCAGGCTGAGGTAGGAAGTAATAATGTAACCTTCTACGCCTTTGCAACCAATGATGACCAAGTTATAGACGCAACAGGTTCACCAATAATTAGATTTACATCAAGTGAGTATACTACTTCGTCTCTAAGACCATATCTAAATATAACTTATGAAGTACCAGTAAAACCAATAATTGAATATGTAGACCCAACAAATCCTAATAATACAATAAAAGACCCATTTGGAGCTGTTATAATAAACAGAACCATAAGTGTTCAAACAGGGTATGGAATGTTAGTGATAGAAAATTGGAATGGAAGTCTCTACTCAATATATGGAAATAATGTATTAGGACTGTTCAACTTTGATAATGTTACTTCTTTAGGAGAAAACGCTACACAATGGAAAGATGCAAGTTCATACAACGAAACAGCTAATTGTTATATAATTCCCATGGGAGACCCACCACCACCATTTGAGGAAACAAACCAGTGTCCTGTAGCAACAAGCGTTGGAAAATACAATCGTGGACTGCTATTTGATGGAACTGATGATTATCTTAACATGTCAGATTTAGGATTGAATGGAACAACTACATTTACATTCATAGCTTGGTTAAACTTTACCGATGGATCGACTCCGAATTATCAAGGAATATTTACAAAGAGTGTTGATGACAGCAACGACTTTGCTTTATCTACAGAAAGCTCAAATTTTGCAATAATCTATGGAAGTTCATTTTCAACATCTACTCCTCTGCCTCCGAATGGAATATGGACTCATGTAGCTGTGACAGGAAATGGAACAGTAGCTAAGTTGTATGTTAATGGAACTGAAAAGAGCAGTGTGTCTTATTCCAATCCATTTACGATAGATAGTTTACATCTTGGATTAGACAGAGGAATAGCTGGAAGATACTTTAACGGAATTATGGATGAAGTAAGGATTTGGGATTATGCTTTCAATTCTTCTGAGATAAATCAATCATATATGGGGAGCTTAAACAAAGTAAATGGCTCCGACTTTATCTTATTCACAGAACAGACGAAGAGTCCAGATATTAATTTAGATGTTGGAACATATATTTATCAAACCAGTGTTCAAGATGCGAATAATCAAACTAATTATACAGAAGAAAGAACAATAACCATCGCAAATCCAACCATAGGATTGTCTTTAGTAAGCCCAACAGACTTTTATGTTAATGTTACACAAGGAAATTTCTTTGATGTTACTGTGAATGTTAGTTGCGGAGCTGTTGATTGTGGAGAAGTAAATGTAACTCTTGACCCCTCTCCTGAAACAAATTCTCCTGGAACAATGGATGGGGCATTTGCGACATCCCCATTTAGTGGAGGAAGTTGGACAAATCCAAATAATGCTATGGCTTCAGACGACTCAGATGCAACCTATAGCACATGCTTTGATAGTTCTGCAGGATTAAGAGCAAGTAATTTTGGATTCGCTGTTCCATCAGGAGCAACTATTCTAGGAATAAATGTTAGTGTGGAAAGGTCAAATGATGACGGAAATGGTGTAGCAGACCAATATGCTCGAATAATAAAAGCGGATGCAAGTGTAGGAACAACAGATAAAGCAATAGCTGGAACATGGGCAAGTGTAGATACAATCGTAAGTTATGGAGGCTCTGCAGACTTATGGGGAGAAACGTGGACTTCAACAGATATTAACGATGCTGATTTTGGATTTGCCTTGTCTGTGCAAGATAGTAGTGGGTGCATGTTTCCAATAGCAAGTGTAGACCATATAGGGATAGAAGTTACATATTTAGGAGGCTCTGCTGGAAAGGGTGGAGTTGTATCAATGAATGCGAGTGTAACTCCATTCTATACTAATGTAACAAACCCTTACAATCTGACTCTTAATGCTGGAGAATCTCAAATTATAACTTGGAATGTTAATGCTTCAGGAATAATAAATAACTCTCAGCAATACACTTTCTTTGTTTATGCAAATAAGTCTGCAGACCAATCGATAGGAAATATAACTGGGATTTGGAATGTAACCATAATTGCAGGACAAACATCCCAATCATATTCATTTAATGTAAATCAAGTAATCTCATCGACAAATCTGATAGATAATTTCAAAGGGATATTTAAAGATTCAGACTTATTATTAGCTTTTGTTAGTGTTTTAAAGAGATTGTCGGAATTATTTAGAAATCCTGAAAATGTCATAAACTTAGGAGAAATAATAAATAGGACATTAAATGTTTTCAAAATTCCACTATTACTAATAAACATCTTACCTTCCATATTTTTTACAAGTCAACACAAGGTAAATAATAACCTCAACATCGGTTTAGTTGAAACAATAGAAGAATATCGTGGAGATTATAATCAATTAGATTTAACATTTTCAATTACTGAAAATAAAAACATAGACCTTTCATTTATTAGGTATATTCAACAACTCTTTACAACTTCAGATGATAGTCATCGGTTAATAATATTTGGTAGGGCTGGAGATTTAGTTATAGACATAACGGATTCAATAAGTAATCGGTTGGTGATGTTTAGAGGTCTTATTGAAAGCATGTCTTTCGGAGAATCAAACAGTAATCCAATTTTAAGAATGAGGGATGTTGTTGTTAGTCTTGTGGTTGGAGATACTGTTCAGACAGACTATTATCTGATAAGAAATGCCGACCAAGTTATAAATGTCAATGATTTAATTTCAGAAGGCAAGGGATTAATTAGAAATCCTAGTCAAGACTTATCTTCAATCTTGGCTGTAGAAAGAATCGCAGGTTATAAAAGAAATACATTTCAAACCTTCTTATTAACTCTCATGGGTGAAAATGGTGGAATGTCTTATATAAGGACACTTGATAATTCTATATCTTTATCTGAAGATTTATTAAAAACCATTGGGCTATTCAGAAATTCCAATGCTGAGTTTTCTATCAATAATTACATTCAGCAGAGGTTTGGATTTTATAGACTAAGTAATCAGGATATAGTGGTATCAGTATTATTGGACAGGACAGCCACATTGCTTAGGAATCCTATCGAAGCATTTACAGTAGGGTCCCCATTAGACAGGTATCTATTTTTAGTAAAGAACCCAGACGCACAAATAAACTCATCTCCAATAATAGATATTTTATCTTTACTAAGAAGGCAAGGGATAGTTACTTTCTCAATAGAAGACAGCACTGGAAGAACTCTTTCACTATTTAGATTTTTAACAGATTTGTTCTCTTTAAACATCCAAACTCTATCAGATTACTTTAATATTTATAATAGACCTGTAAATCAAGGAATATCTGTATCTGATTCAAGTGGCAGAACATTAGGTTTCTATAAAACATTTACAGATCAATTCTCATCCTCGCCTTTAATAAATGCACTATCTTCATTATTCAGAACATCAAACCAAGAATTAAATTCCTTCAATTCCGCAGACAATTCTAACTCTTTCTTAAGAAGGTTTACAGAATCTCTTGGGATAAATGAACTTTCAGATGCTTTCGGAGGGATATTTAGAGAATCTCCAGAAACTATCAGCTTTGAGGATGTTTCTGGTAGAATT
>Ga0100403_1001386_pt1 | contig 21956 bp, 20 predicted proteins | sample CryGeymet201501t_FD_83663 | JGI IMG/M metagenome (GOLD analysis project Ga0100403, IMG submission 83663) | Groundwater microbial communities from Crystal Geyser aquifers in Utah, USA - Crystal Geyser metaG 2015-01t | ecosystem: Environmental > Aquatic > Deep subsurface > Groundwater | place... | reverse complement strand
CACCTATTCCGGCGAACAGGTCAATGAAAGTGATTTCTCGGTTTTTATTTTGAGTTTTCGCTCCCATAGTTATTTCATTAAATCGTTAATATCTACTTCAAGTGCTTGCGCAATTTTTGTCATTGTTTCGATTGTCGGGTTTCCGTTGTTTCCCGATTCCAAAGTAACAATGGTATTGAGTGCGACATCCGCAAGTTTTGAAAGGCGATCTTGCGATATACCTTTCTCGGTACGGATTTTTTTCAGGTTCTTCCCAATGTTTAAAATGTTTGGTTTCATATACCGGTAAAATGTAATAGTTACACCGGTTGTATTGTATTGTGTTTGAAATGCTTGGTCAATTCTTATAAATAAATGTTCCGCCGATAGGTGGAACTCCATATATTCCCCTCATCAAAAAAGCGTTTCCGTAGCGTAGCGGAGGAAACACCCTATTTCCCCTTATAAAAAAAATTTGAAAATTTTTTAAAACAATTGGGCGATAACCCAAAAAAGAAAAGGAATATTTCAGCTAACTAGATTATAAACGAATACATTTCGTATATATACTATTTTTTTGTATATTATACGATATATCTTTTTTTTGTTATATCTACTTATTTTTCCACCACCAATTAAGTATATCAAACGCTATTGGTGCAGAAACATCTGCTCCCCACCACCCTCTTCAACAAGCACGGTAAGCGTAATCTCTGGATTATCGTATGGGGCGAAGGCGGTAAACCACGCATGATTTTCTTTTGTACTACTCCACTGTGCGGTTCCTGTTTTTCCCGCACTCGTGAATGGCAACAACGATAATCTGCGGCAAGATCCATAATCTACACAATCTTTCATTCCCAGCCGAGCTTGTTCGGTGTATTCACTATTTACAATGTTATCATTGAGTACTTCTGTTTCATATATCACTTTTTCTTTGGTAATGGGGTCTTCTTCATATTTCATGAGGTGCGGTTTATAGAGTGTTCCTCCATTTGCTATGGTGCTGATGAGGGAATTTATTTGGAGTGGGGTTACGAGCAAATCTCCTTGTCCAATAGACAAATTGTATGTATCTCCTACGTACCAGCGTTCCCCTTTTACTGATTCTTTCCATTCTTTTGATGGGAGAAATCCTGGTTGTTCGCCAGGGATGTCTATGCCAAGTTTTTCGGATAAGCCGTATTCTTTGAGATATGCGGTTATTCTATCAACTCCAAGACCAACAAAATCTTCAAATCCTCCACCGATGTAATAATAAAAGGTATTTACGGACCAGGCAATGGATCTGCGGACGTTTGTTAGACCATGACCGCCTGCTTGCCAATCTGGAAAAAACCAATTACCTATACGTAATCCTCCATTGCTGAGAAAGGTTGTTTTGGCAGTAATAATTCCCTCTTGCAAGGCTGCGGTGGCAATGGCGGGTTTTACTACTGATCCTGATGGATAGGTTCCACCAATGGCCCTATTGAATAGTGGGTTATCTGGATTTTGGATGTATGACTGATATGTCTTTGTATCAATTCCTCCAGAAAAATCATTATTGTCGTAGGAAGGAAGGCTAATCATGGCAAGAATTTCTCCGTTGTTGGGATTACTCACCACAACACTTGCTCTTGTTTTTTGTATTTTGTCGAGATGCTTGTGCAAAATATCTTCTATTGATTCTTGCATTGCATAGTCTATAGTAAGAGTGAGATGTTTCCCGGGAGTAGGTGCTTCTTCGGCAATAACTTTTTGTTCTTTTCCGAGCGCGTTTACTTCTATGCGTTTTCGTCCGTATGTTCCTCTGAGGTAGGATTCATATTGTTTTTCTATTCCTGATTTTCCAATGGAATCTGATGGCAGATAGCCCACATCATATAAATCTCCTAGTTCTTCTGGCGAGAGTTTTCCTTGGTATCCCATGAGGTGTGATAATGATGGTGTTGAGGTATTTGCTTCTTTTATTGTGTAGAGTCGTTTGCTACCACGTTGGATGTGAATACCTGGTAAATCTGACGCTTGAATTTGTATGGATAAGGCGGTTTCATAATCTAAATCTTCGAGAATAGTAATGGATTCATAACTATAATTTCCATATTCGTTTATTGTTGTTCTAATAAATTCACTTTCTTGATTTGTGATGTTGGCAAGTGTTTCTACTATTTTTTCTTTTTCGTCTTTATTTCTTGGTAAATCTTGTGGAATAAGGGCAAGAGAAAAATTCGGGACGTTTTCTGTTAGTTGTACCCCATTTCTATCATAAATAAGCCCCCGTTCTGAAGGAATAGGAATAACTCGTTCTCTATTTCTATCTGCCATGGCGCTGTATTTTTTTCCATTGAGTAATTGGAGTTGAACGCTTCTTCCAAAAATAACGCTTAACCCTAATATCATGATGATAAATAAAAATAGTTGTCTGGTTTTTGTAAAATGGGTTCCAACGTGCATGTTCATGCCTTCTGTTTTTATTTGTCTGCCTTGTTCTTTTTCAAATGCAAAAGAATCCTCTACCCATGCGGTACGGAATTTTTTCTTGAATCCCTTAAATTTTCTTGTTTCCATACTCGGAAACAAGTTATGTTTCTCCATACGGCATTATGAATAGATAATCGTTTTTTGTAAGCGTTTTATAAATAATACAAGAATATTATAGAGAATGGTTACCAAAATAATGGTACATCCCATTTCCCATAAAAATGTTTTGGCGAGGTTTGTGTAGTTGATGGTAAGGTGTTTGGTGGTGAGTATCTGAGAGGCACTGGCAATAAGGGTATAGCCAATTCTATATATCAACAGAAAAATACCAGACAGTGCGGCAGCAGCATACCATGAGCGATTAGTAAGTACGTCACGATGGATCCAGTACGTAATGAGTGTTGCAATGACTGAGGGAAAGAGAATACTCCCAAACGGTGTTACAGCATAAAGTTCCAAAAAGAGATGCAAAATTAGTGATATCCATATAACTACTCCTGTTTCACGAATAACAATAAATAACGTGATAAAGGTGATGATGATATTTATTTTGTTTATTGGTTCAGGAAGAAGAAATGATACCCCAAGATGAAGAAAAATAAGGGCGATTATTCCTAAAATGAGGATTATTGTTTTTAGGATGAATTTTAGCATACCATTATTGTGAAAGTGCCTCTTGGGTAATGACGGATACGATATGTAAGGTTCTGCTATCAATGGCCGGGATGACGATTGCTTCTTGGAATGGTTGGTATGCTTCTTTTTGGACTTCTGATATTTTTCCAATATACAATCCACGTGGTATTCCTTGCTCTAATCCAGAGGTCATGACGGTATCTCCTATGTCGACGTTTTGGTTTTGGGGAATGGTGTTCATTTGTACACTGAGTCCGTATCCTCCTTCAATAAGGCCAATCGTTTTTTCTTCATTTCTTATGGTGGCGGCAATTTTACTCTGTCCGTCTTGGAGCAGGCGTACAATTGATGTGTCTTTTTCTACTTTAGCAATTTTTCCGATGAGAATCCCTTCTTCGGTAATAACAGGGTTTCCTATACTAATATTGTTTGTTTCTCCTTTATTAAGGATTATAGTATTTGCTACTGGATCTACGTTTCTACCAATTATTTGCGCACCTACGTGTTCGTAGGGGGTGCTGCTAAAAAAGAGTAATTGCTTTTGTAATTCTTGGTTTTCTTCTTGGAGAATCTCAAGTTGCATGGTGAGATTCTCTATTTGGATGTGGGTATCTGTTTCAATGTTGTTGTCTAACACACTCACTTGATAAATAGGTTCAGCCCCTTTGTTTACAATTCCACGAAGGAGATGTTCTATTGGTGAGAGCCATCCAATATAGTGGAGTGTAATGAGAAAAAAAATGACAGCACTAATGCTGATGATAATGCGAAGTTTACTTTTCTCCATAGAGGTAGATTAGTTAACGGGTAGACCGTGAACAATATTTTGCAGAGATAGTTTAGTTGTCCCGTGAAGAAGGAAGTACTACTTCTGAAAGAAGTTCGTCGTCTTCAAGTAGGAGTCCTGCCCCTCGTACTACGGCAGTCAGTGGATCATCCACAATACGTACGGGAATTTCGGCCTCTTGTGAAATGAGTGTATCAATACCACGAAGGAGTGCTCCCCCACCCGTGAGTAGTATTCCTCGTTCATGAATATCTGCGGTTAATTCAGGAGGTGTTACCTCGAGGGTCATGCGAATGTGGTCAATGATTGTTTTTACGGATCGTTCGAGGGCGTCTTGAATATGATCATTTGAGATCATGATTTCTTTTGGTAGACCGGTAATAACGTCTCGTCCACGCATGGGGAATTCCAATCGTTCAGTGAGTGCAATTGCTGATCCAATTTTTATTTTTATTTGTTCGGCATGGCTTTCCCCTACCAATAAGTTGAATACTTCTCGTGCATATTGAATGATATTTCTATTCATTTCTTCACCAGCAATAACTGTTGATTTCCAGGTTACTACGCCGCTTAATGAAATAATGGCAACTTCGGTGTTTCCTGCACCAATGTCTACAATCATACTTCCTATTGGATCTTGAATAGGCATACGCGCACCAATAGCGGCTGCCATAGGTTCTTGGACAAGATGTACTTTTCTTGCTCCTGCCGCTATGCTGGCGTCTTCTACTGCTTTCATTTCTACTTCTGTTACTTCAAGTGGTACAGAAATAACAACTCGTGGACGTGGGGCAAGAGAAAATCCGTCCTCATGAACTTTTTCGATAAAGTATCGAAGCATTTTTTCTGTTACTTCAAAATCGGAAATAATTCCGTTTGCGAGCGGACGGGTTACCATGATATGTGGTGGTGTTTTTCCAAGCATGGCCTTTGCCTCATGACCTACAGAGAGAATTTGTTCTGTTTTTGTGTTGATAGCAACAACTGTAGGTTCATTGATAACGATACCCTTGTCTTTGATGTAGACGAGGGTATTTGCGGTGCCAAGATCAATGGCGATATCTTTGCTGAATTTTCCGAAAAAGCGGTTGAGCATAATAGTTCAGGATGTTTTGTTCCTCATTCATGGAAGTTGTTGTTAATAGGATCTGGCGAAGAGAATTTTTCGGCAATCTTCTTTTTCGGTGAAGATGCAGGTTCCTCGTTCGTCTTGTGCGGATAATGGCATGCAACGTGCTGATGCTTTTAGTGATTTGAGTATGTCTTCATATTCTTCACTGTCATCGGCAAAGCATGATACATATCCAGGATTATCATCGGTGCTGAATGCTTGTTCAAATGCTTCTTTTGTTTCTACGTGTTGGCTATTGTTTTGTGTATGCACTAATGCTCGGGTGTAAAGTGTTTCTTGTATTTCATCCAATATACGTACGACAGATGAAATAAATTCTTCGGTTGTTACACTTGTTTTTTGGTTTGCTTCTTGATCTCTTCGTGCCATGAATACACTATTTTTTTCTATATCACGTGGGCCAATTTCAAGCCGAATTGGTACTCCTTTTTTGATATGTTTCCAATTTTTTTCTCCATTTGTTTGGTCTTTTGTGTCTATTGAGGTAACGAGTGGTTGATTGTTATATTGTTGTTCGTCGAGTTGTCCTTTAAGATTTTTGGCAAAGGTTAGTACTTGTTCTTTTTCTTCTTCTGTTTTAAAGATAGGGATGATGACTACATGAATAGGCGCAATCTTTGGTGGAAGTACAAGTCCATTATCATCGCTGTGTGTCATGATAATTCCTCCAATAAGCCGAGTGGATACCCCCCAAGACGTTGTCCACGCGTATTGTGTTTCCCCTTCTTGATCAACAAAAGAAATGTCTTGTGCTTTGGCAAAGTTTTGTCCAAGGAAGTGAGAAGTTCCTGCTTGCAGTGCTTTATTGTCTTGCATGAGTGATTCTATGGTGTAGGTATTGTCTGCTCCAGGAAATCGTTCTGTTGCTGTTTTTTCTCCTTTGATTACTGGCATGGCAAGAATATCTCTGGCAAAGACTTCATAAATATCGAGCATTTGCATTGTTTCTGCTTGCGCTTCTTCTTTTGTTGCGTGGGCGGTATGCCCTTCTTGCCAGAGAAATTCTGATGTACGCAAAAAAAGGCGTGTTCGCATTTCCCACCTCACAACGTTTGCCCACTGGTTGATAAGAATTGGTAAATCACGATATGATTCTACCCATTTTTCAAACATTGCTCCGATAATTGTTTCACTTGTTGGCCGTACAATAAGGGGTTCTTCTAATTCTCCTGCTGGGACAAGTTTTCCATCTGGTCCTTCTTCTAGTCTGTGATGAGTAACAACAGCACATTCTTTGGCAAAGCCATCTACATGTTTTGCTTCTTTTTCAAGAAAACTTTTGGGAATAAAAATAGGAAAGTATGCATTTTCGTGTCCAGTTTCTTTAAACTTTTTATCAAGATGTTTTTGGATGTTTTCCCAAATAGCGTATCCCCATGGTTTTATGACCATGCATCCGCGTACTGGTGAGTGTTCTGCCATGTCTGCCGCTTTGATGACTTGCTGATACCATTCAGGATAATCTTCTTTTCTTGTTGGGGTGATTGCTGTTTTTTGTGACATATTAAAATGATAATTTTTGATACCGTTTCATAGAAAAAAGGAATGAGACAACGACAATTGTAAGCATAACAAAAAGGCCAAAGTTCCATATGGTGAGCCATCCTTTTCCTTGTAAAAATAAAACAAAGATAATAATTGAGGAAATACCACTTGCTTCGTGAAAGCTTTTTTGTACGTGACGAAAGAGTGGCAATTTTTTATTTATGAGGCGGTACAGTGCAAAGATAATGATGGAATTGGTTCCGATGAGGGAAAAGAATAAGGTAATGTAAAAAAAGATAAAGCCTGTGGTATTTCCATCGAAAGGATTGATGTTGATAATAACAAATATCCACGCAACCCAACAAAGAATTGTGGCAAGTCCCATGATTGTGAGGTATTGTTTGAGGTTCATATATGGTAATGGTTGTTTTTCAATTAAGATAATCGTACTAGTTTTTAGTGTGTTTGGCAAGTTTATAAAAATGAAGAAGCCGCAGTTGATATGTGCTTTTGTGAAGCATCAACTGCGGCTTTTTGGGACGGATTGTCCTTGACCATCTAGATGACGGCCTTTTCCACCTGCGAGAAGTCGCGGTCGATTTTGAAAGAGCTGATGTCGATGTCGACGCCATCCAGCCTGAAGGTGACGTCTTCACCCATCAGTTGGCGCACGATGTGCGCCACGATCTTACTGCTGAAGGGGGCGTGCATGAGGCCGTGCCCTGAAAACCCAACCGCGTGGATCAGGTTTTTGGTACCCTGGCTGATGTCGATGATCGGATTTGCATCCGGAGTCATCGCATAATAGCCCGCAGTCTCTTGAGGTTTGGTGGGGACGAAGTTGTCTTCGCCGATGGCGGGGATCCACCGGCTGAGCTCCTCCCAGACGGTGACGAAGTGACCGTCGATGTCGTGCCCGGCGAATCCGGGCGGGATGATGTCCTGGCACTTGTCGGTGAAGTGGTGGTCGGGGTCCACCTCCTTGAGCCAGGACATGAGGAACTTGTCCGTTCCTTCGGGACGACAGTAGGCACCTTTTTCGGTGACAACCATCGGCCAGCAGGAGACATTGACATTCTTCGGCTTGACGAAGTACAGGACTCTCTTGTGCGGCTCTATGGGCAGGGCGGGGACGCCCATGAGCTCGCTGAGGCGGGGTGACCAGGCGTTGGTGGCGTCGACGATGATGTCGACCGCGAGGTCACTCTTCTGTTTGCCGGGATCACGCGGATCCTCGACAACGAGATGAGTGATGACGTCGTTCTTGTGCCGAGCGCCAACGACCTGGGTGTTGGTCATGACCGTGGCGTTGTCGGCGTCTTCCCTGAGACGCCGCACCAGGGTCAAGTAGATGAGGTCCGGGATGAGGAATCCGTCGGTGTCACACCAGGTGGCACCAATAATTTTCTCCGCCAGGAAGGGAAACTGTTGGTGCAGTTCCCTTCCGACAAGGACCTGGGCGTTGTTGAGTCCCCACACGCGTTGGCGGGTGTTGTTCCCGCCGGCGTCTGCGAATTTGTCGAGGTTGGCGTACGGGTAGAGGTAGCCCACCTTGCGGTAGACCGTTTCCTTCAGCCCGTGGACCTCTTGGAACTCATCGTAGTAGCGGCATGCGAAGCGCATGCCGCGGACGGTTGCCTCGGTGGTGAACTGCGCGCGGATGCACGCAGCGCTTCTTTGGCTGCTCCCGTTACCCGGGGTGGCCTTCTCGATGAGAATGACCTGGTAACGAAAATTGCCGTCAGCGTCTCGTTCTTGGGAAAGATCCCAGGCAGTGACTGCACCGGTTGCACCGGCGCCAATCACTGCCACGATAGGGCGAGGATCCTTTGTCTTCATTGTCCGTTTCTCCTACGTGATGTTGTAGTCCGAGATCTCGTTGATCGGGACGATCTTGGAGTCATTGCCGACGCGCGGCTTGATCTCCACATGTCCCGGGGGAGTCCTCCTTCCGATGATGATCTTGTAGGGAATGCCCCAGAGGTCGGCGTCCTTGAAGGACACCGCGGGCTTGATGTTATCCCTGTCGTCGTAGAGCACGGCGATGCCCTGTTTTTTGAGCTCTTGGTAGAGCTCTCGGGCTTCGTCCTTGCGGTTGTCGTCGAGCGGGATGATCATGGCCCGGTACGGCGCAAGCGCCGCAGGCCAGATGATCCCGTCGTCATCGTTGTTTTGTTCGATGACCGCTGCGATGATGCGGGTGACACCGATACCGTAGCAGCCCATGAGGAAGGGCTGACGATTGCCCTCTTCGTCCATGAACGTTGCACCCATGGACTGGGAGTATTTGGTGCCGAGCTGGAAGATGTGGCCGATCTCGATGCCACGAGTGACCTGAAGGTCACCCTTCCCACAATGGGAGCATCGGTAGCCGGCCTGCGCGTTGTGCAGGTCGTGGTACTCTGTGGGCTCCTCGAGCAGGAACCCATCGATCACCTGACCAAAGTTGACGTCCAGCCAGTGGTGGTCGAAGAGGTTGCCGCCGCAGAGGATGTTGGTCATCCCCTTGACGCTCTCGTCGTAGAGAACGCGACAGCCGGTGATCTTGATGGGACCAGCGAAGCCCACGGGGGCTCCGGTGACCTCGATCACGACGTCGTCGGGGGCGAGGTCGACCGACATACCACCGACAACGTTGCTGATCTTGATCATGTTGAGTTCCAGATCGCCGCGCATGCACACGGCGACAGGGAACGACTCCTCCCCCACTCCGGCCACGCAGATGATGGTCTTGACCATCTGGGTGGCGGACATGGTGAAGTGCTTCTCGAGCTCTTCGACCGAACGGATGTTCGGCGTGTGCTCGAGGTGGGCTTTGCTGGTGGGGCCACCGTTGACGCCATCCGGGATCAGGCTGACAGCCTTTTCCTGGTTGGCGCTATACTTACACTGGTCGCACGTGAGCAACCAGTCCCCCCCGGCCTCGGAGATCGCCATGAACTCGTTGCTGCCACTGCCGCCGATGGGACCGGAGTCCGCATCGACTTTTGTGAACGTGAGTCCACAACGCATGAAGATGGCTTCGTAGGCCTTCTCCATGACTTCGTAGGCCTTCCTCATGCCTTCCCCATCCCTGTCGAATGAGTAGGCGTCCTTCATCTCGAACTCACGTCCGCGCAACAGGCCGCCGCGGGGGCGGAGCTCGTTGCGGAACTTGTGTCCGATCTGGTAGAGGTTGAGCGGGAGCTGACGCCAACTGTTGACGTGCTCCCGTGCGAGGGCGGTGACGACTTCTTCTGCCGTGGGGGAAAGTGCGTACTCCCCCCCATTGCGATCCGTGGTGGTGAAGAGGGTCCCTGCGTTTTTGTACTTCGACCACCGGTTGGACTCTTCCCAGAGTTCCCGGGGATGAAGGATGGGCATCTCGATCTCCACCGCACCGGTGAGATCCATCTCCTCGCGGATGATGGCGCGGATGCGCTGGAGGACTCGAGTCCCCAGGTGATTGATGGCGTAGACACCGGGTCCAGTTTGGGTCATGAGACCCGCCCGGACCATGAGCTGGTGTGCTCGGGTGTCTGCGTTTTTGGGATCTTCCCGCCTGGTGGGCGGGAGTTTGCTGACGAGCATGGTGTGCTCCTTGGCTGCGTCCCAATTTAATGGAACGATTTGTTGTTGTGACCTTTTAACAAAAAGGAGATCCTGCGAATCTCCTTTGTTACTGGCAGAATATCATGTTTTTACATAACGTCAAGTGTAGGTGTGCATATTGACAAATTTTTATAAAATATACATTATCTATGCAGATCGGTTTTCTACAACACAAGGAGATATTCCATGAACACGGAATTTCGTTTGTACTCCCCTATCGATCCTCATGTCAGTGGTATGCTTTCTGTCTCTGACGGGCATACGCTGTATTGGGAATGTTCGGGGAATCCCAGTGGAGTCCCCGTTTTGGTTCTTCACGGTGGTCCCGGTGCTGGTTGCTCGCCCAAGATGCGGCAGCTGTTTGATCCGTTGTTCTATCGGATCATCATGTTTGACCAGCGCGGTGCTGGTCGTTCGCGTCCTCACGCGAGCGTTGTGCATAACACGACCCGCCATTTGATCGCGGACATTGAATGTCTGCGTGAACACCTTCAGGTCGGTCGCTGGTTGATCGTTGGGGGTTCGTGGGGTGCGACGTTGGCACTTGTCTACGCCGCCAATCACCCTCAGAAGTGTTCTGGTTTGATCTTGCGTGGAACTTGGCTTGGTCGTAATAGTGACATTAATCATTTCATGACTGGCATGGGTGGTCATAGGCCCAACGAGTACGCTACGTTCGTTCGTCACGTGGGACTTACTCCCCAGACGGCAACGGCTAGCGAGCTTCTGCATGCCTATGCTCAGCGGTTGTTGTATGATTCGTCGTCATCGGTTTTTAATTCGGCGGCCATGGCATGGTTTTCCTATGAGGGGGCGTTTGCTACGGTTGAACTTGGTGATCCTCCTGCACAGGATGAAGAGACGATGGCTATCGCCCTGGCGATGGCGCGTTTGGAGCTTCACTATTTCCTTCACAGCGTGTTCTTGCAGGACGGATATATTCTCGATCGTGCAACGAATGTGCTGCGTGTGCATCAGATCCGGGGAATCTTGCTCCATGGTGAGCATGACTGGATTTGTCCGCGTGATGGAGTGACGGAATTGGCACAGCGTTGGACTCAGGCGGATCTGCGCTTGATTCCTCATGCGGGGCATTCCCGCTGGGAAGCGTCGTTGACCCAGGCGTTGCTTGGGGCGATTGATGAGTTCAAGTCTTCTCTCTAGTTCTTTTTTCTTCCGGCACATTCATCATAAAAATAACCAAGATGAATGTGCGTACCTATGTGTGGAAAATTTTTTCTATAGATCGGTAATATAAAAAAAGAAACCCAAATAGGGTTTCTTTTTGCTTTTATATAAATAAAACATTCTTTATATAAGAGCGAAGAGCAAGGGTGATATAAGATATCTTTCTTACATCCCCTTGCTCTTAATTATCCTTGTTGTTGGAGGAGATCATGCCGCCTTCATGTCTCCGGGAATGTCGCACAGGCCGAAACCTTTGTGACTATTCCTCATCAGGTGCTCGATCAGGGCACGTTGGACGTGTCCTGACCTGCAGTTGATGTCGGTGCACGGGCATTGGTTGACAGGGGTTTTTCCCTGTGTGTAGTCCAACCTTGGCAGCTTCGGCGGGAGAGGCTGCAGTGGCAGCAGCATAGCAGCCAGGGTTTGCCGGGTCTGCACCTTGCGACAGATGTCACAGGTGCAGGTGCATTGCCGCTTGCTGGGAGGGGGGCCAGGGTCATCGTTCATGGTACAACTTCTCCATGATCATGATGTTGTTGGTGTAGTCGGCTAGCTGAGCGTGGGAGTCCAGCTAGCCGGGATAGGGCCGGGATCCTCGATGACGCAGACGGGACACGACCAGGTAAGGCGGATGGCCTCGTCCGTGCCGATGCCGGCGTCGCGGGGGTCGCCGTGGGGGCCGAACCAGTGGTTCTGCGGCGCACCGGTGGTGCGAGCCCGCATGCCCACGTATGTGGTGCCGTTCACGACGTGTCCGACGATGTTGTTCACGAACAGCGGGTCGTTCGACACGACCGCGGCCGTGAGCCTGTGATCGAGGCTCGCGAGCAGCTCGATGAGCTGCTCGAGGCTCGCGTCGTCGAATTCGGTGAGAACCTGGACGGGTCCGAAGACCTCGGTGGTGACGAGTTGTCTCGTCGCCTCGTCCTGGAGGATGGTCTTCAACGGCACGAAGACCGCCGTTGGCTCGAGCGCGCCGTAGCATTCGGGGATGTTGTGCCCCGTGAGTTCCTTGCCACCGAACAGGAGTTCGGCGCCTTCGAGTTCGCAGAGCCTCCGGACGTGATCGAGCATTTGTCGGGTAGTCCAGCTGAGGACGGGTCCGATGGTGAGGTCTTGAAGTGAACGCCGCTGAGCCATACGCTGCAGAGCAGCGATGAGCGTCTCCCTGGGCCAGTTGTTGTGCCAGGCCAGCAGGGACTGGGCCGAACATTTCTGGCCGCTGGCGGCGTAGGCGTCCTGGTCACTCTGGTGGGCGATGTACTCGAGCCACTCAGGGGAGTAGTCGGGGCCCAGGATCTTCCAGTCGAAACCGGCGTCTTCCTTCTTGATGCGGCCGTTCATGGTCTGGGAGACCAGGCCGGCGACTTCGGAGGATCCGGTGAACTGGACCAGGGCGATGTCGTTCTTGTACATGTCCAAGAACTCTCCCATGATCTTCCCCTCGCAGGTCATGAGGTCGATCTCATCGAGGGGGAGACCGCAGGAGTGCAGGAGTCGCACGAACTGGTGGAAGACCACCGCGACGCGCTGATCCACGTGGACCAGGGGGGCGTTGCCCATGAACAGGGCACCCATGACCTGGAGCACAGGGATCTCGAGCGGGAAGTTGAAGGGCGCGATCACCACCACGGGACCATAGGGGTGTCGCTGGTTGGTGATGCGCTGTCCGGCATGGTCGCCGGGGCTGGTCGTCCCGGTGGCGAGGAAGCGGACGCGATCGCTACCGTAGTTGGCGAGAAACGCGCAGGTCACGCGCACCTCGCCACGACACTGGGCATCGGACTTGGGCATCACCCGCTGGATGAGCTGGGTGAAGAAGTCCTCGACCTCCTGCTCGGCGAGCGCTTCTGCCGCCTTTTTACATACCCTTCCGAGCATGAGGTAGCGTTCCTCGTGCTTGCGGGGGTTGTGCCTGCCGCCGAGTGGGCAGTTCTTCAGGTGTTCGCCGAAGGGCGCGAGCTCCTCGATCGACGGCGCAGGGACGTCGATCATGGGCTGTCCCGTCAACGGATCAATGATCCGCCTCGAACGGGAGTTCCCCAACTCCTGCCAGTGTCCGTTGACGAGATTCCAGGCCTCAGCGACAGGCCCGTTGGCGAGGAAGTCGTTGACCCTGAAACCTGGTTTAGCCGGATTGACGGTTGCAAAATCTTTGATTTCCATTTTGTCCCTCGTGGGGTGGAGGTTCCTTTTGTAAGGAACGTGTATATTGAACAACCACCTATCTGGGGTGGCTGTCATTCAAGTGAAAGTGTAGTTTTGTTTATTGAATTTGTCAAGGTATGCTTATGTCCGTATTTGACCGTTTCCTTTGACTATCCATTTATAACTCGTTAATTCTTTTAGTCCCATAGGACCTCTTGCGTGAAGTTTTTGGGTACTAATACCAATTTCTGCACCAAGTCCAAATTGAGCGCCATCGGTAAATGCTGTTGACGCATTGGCGTATACTGCGGCTGCATCTACCGTGTTCAAAAATAGTTCAATGGCTTTTTGATCTTCGGCAATGATTGCTTCGCTATGTTTTGAACTATATTGTTGGATGTGTTCCAATGCTTCCTCTATTGATGAAACTGTTTTTATAGACATTTTGTAATCAAGAAATTCGGTCCCAAAATCTTCTGGTGCTGCCTGATAAAGTAAGTCTGCTGGATATTGATTTTTTATTGCGTTAAAACTTTGGTTGTCTGCATAGACATGAACTTTTTTTTCTGCCAATGGTTTTATTATTTCTGAAAGATTGTCTAGTTTGTCTTGATGAATAATGAGTGTGTCGAGTGCGTTGCATACGCTTACTCTTCGTGTTTTTGCATTTGTGATAATTGCTTGTGCTTTTGTGATGTCTGCACTTATATCAATGTAAGTATGCACAATTCCTGCGCCAGTTTCTATAACAGGGACTTTTGCATGCTCTCTTACAAAGTTGATGAGGGTACTGCTTCCGCGTGGAATAATTACGTCGATGTTGTTGTATGCCTGGAGTATTTCGTAAACGGCTTCTCTGTTTGCTGGTGCAAGAAAGAGTATGTCTTCTGATATAGTATGTTTTTTGAGTATGTTTTTTATATATGACACGATTGCCTGATTTGATTCTTTGGCGTCACTGCCTCCTTTGAGAACACATGCATTTTGTGTTTTGAAACAGAGCGTAAATACATCGAAGGTAACATTTGGTCTTGCTTCGTATATAACGCCGACAACTCCAAGGGGAACACGTATTTTGGTTAGTTCCAATCCACTTGGCACAACTCGCTGTTCGAAAATTTCTCCTATGGGTGATGGCATTGTTGCGATGTTGCGGATATCTTTGGCAATATCTTCAAGTCGTTCTTTTGTTAGTTGTAGGCGATCATACTTGGGATTGGTTGTTTCCATTTGTGCAAGATCTTTTTTGTTTGCATCAAGAATAGTAGGAATTTGTGTTGTTAATCCATCGGCAATATCAACGAGTACTTCATTTATTTTTTCTATTGGGAGTTGTGCAAGTTTACGGCTTGCTTGTTTTACCTGCTTTAGTTGTTCCATAGATTAGGAGTTAAGTTCCGTTGATCTTGTTTGTGCTGCCTGGATTGCTCCTTCTACTGTTTGTGTGAAGTTCTGTTGTTCAAAGTATGCAAGGGCGGCGGCTGTTGTCCCTCCTTTTGAGGTAACCGCTTCTTTCCATTCTGTGGCGGATTTTGTATCGTGTTCAAGTAATGTGGCGGCTCCAATACAAGTCCCCTGTGCAATTTGTGTTGCGTGTTCTTTTGAAAATCCCAGCTTTATTGCTGTTTGTGCAATGGCTTCTGTAAGGAGAAAATAATAAGCAGGACCGCTTCCACTAAGGGCGGTGATTGCATCAATCATATGTTCTGATTGCACTTCAATGCTGGTGCCAAAGGTGTTTAATATTGCTTGAATATTTTGTTTTTCTTCAGAGGTAACGGATTCATTGGCAATCCATCCAGTAACGCCTTTGCCTACTTTGGCGGCAAGGTTTGGCATGGTGCGAACGATTTTTTTTGCGTGTGTTTTTTTTAATGATTCCATGGACACTCCTGCCATAATAGAGATAACTATTTTTTCTGAACAGTCTATTGAAAGTTGATGGAATGTTTGTGGTTTTATGCCAAGAATAACAATATCAACATGAGCAAGCATGTCTTCACTGTTTTGGTAGGTGTGTGTTGCATTGAGTTCATCGAGTTTTTCTTGTGATGAATCACATACATGAAGGTTTTCATCAGTGGTTATTTTTTTTAGGCTCTGGTATATGGCACTTCCCATGTTTCCGGCGCCAAGTATTCCTATGTTTTTGTTCATATTATTTATTTTCGATAAATAAGTAGTCGTAGTGGATGAGCGCTTTTTTTCCTTTTTGGCCAATATATTCTTTTGCTCGTTCTGCATTATATTGTGCCATACCAATGCCAATGTCTTCTTTTTTGGTGTTTTGAATTTTTATAATATCCCCTTTTTGAAACTCTCCTATCACGTCAACAATCCCTACTGGTAATAAACTTACATGATTGGGAGAGGTAAGAATTTCTTGAGCTAATTTATTTACTATAACAATTCCCTTTTCTTGTCCACTTGCCGTTGCTATTCTTTTTTTTATATTTGATACTTTTTTTTCTGCACAGAATGTTGTTCCTATATTCTTTTTTTCTATGGCATCGATAATGCTATGTTTTGTTTGTCCATTGATAATTTGTGTTTCTATCCCTATTTGTGCGAGTCTCCCTGCAACAGAACATTTTGTACTCATTCCGCCTCGTCCAAATGCTGATCGTTGTTGAGTGATGCCTTTTTTCCATTGAGTTTGTCTATCAACAGTATGTATGACTTTGGCATTTTTTTGTGTTGGATCTTTGTCGTATACACCATCGACAGAGGTAAGAATGAGGAGTTTGTATACATCCATCATTGAGGCAATCATGCCGGCAAGTTCGTCATTGTCTGTAAACATAAGTTCTTGTACAGAAACAACATCATTTTCATTGGCAATAGGAATAATGTCGTCATGTAAAAGCTTTGTAAAACAATTTCTCATGTTAAGATAATGTTGTCTATCACGAAAGTCTTCTTTTGTTGCAAGAATTTGGGCGCAGAACATATGGTGTTTTTCAAAAAGTTTTTGGTACGTATCCATAAGTTTTACTTGTCCTACTGCGGCTAACAGTTGACTATTTGTTACGGTTTCTTTTGGTGATATGCCAAGAAGTCCTCTTCCTGCTCCCATTGCACCAGAACTTACCAGTATTATCTGGATACCTGTTTTTTTTAGTGCTACTATTTGTCCAACGAGATGCTCCATGATGGCTATATCAAGAAGTCCTTCTGCCGTGGTAATAACATTTGTGCCAATTTTTATAATAATTGTTTTTTTCATACTATATAAAAAATTCCGCCTGTGAGGCGGATAGCTAATTTATGTATCTATACAAAAACTAGATCATGCCTCGTACACGATTGTATGGCGGGATGACTCTTGATCGTTGTTTGTATACAGATATTTTCATATTACTATAGTTTAGGAAAGATATCTGATTCTGTCAACCTCATTTTTTCCAAGTTTTTCGTTGAGCTTTTCTACAATTTGTGTTTGGTTAACACGAATTTCTTGGGCAAGCGTTGAGCTTGAACAGGTAACCGTGAGTGTTCTGTTTTTGAGAAATAGTGGTTTTGCATGTTTTGCCAGTTCTGGAGGAAACATATCTTCAAAAACCGCAGTGGCATATTCTACGATTTGAGCGGCTTCTACTTGTTTTTTGAGCGGCGAGGTATCTCCTATTTTCTTTTTAAGGGAATCGCCAATGCTGGTGAAACTCATGTATTTAATTACTTTATGCCTACGAGAAGGACATACGTTTGTTATCGATTTTATAGTAGCATGTTCTTTTTTGTCTGAGAAGAGGCTATTTTGGAACTTCGTATAGATACACGTTTTTGTCTGTCTTTTTTGGGGACCAGTTTGGGAAGCTAAAAATGTTACTTACCACTCGACTTCCGGGTTTCATTTCTTTTTGAATTTTTTCTTTAAGCCCTGCCATTTCGCTTTTAATACAAAAGAGCATGAGCACATCCACGTGTGAGATGTCTGTTTCCCAAAAATCCTGAACAATGAATACGGCATTTTTTTTATTGGTTAAGACTGCCATCATTTTTCCCCAATAGCAGAGTCCCCTATTTATTTCTATACCAATGGCTTGTTGTACGCTATCTGCACACATAAGAACAATTCGGCCATCCCCTGAACCAAGATCCATGACGATGTCTGTTGGTTTGAGTTCTGCAAAGGCAATCATTTTTCGTATTTTTTTTCTGCTTGTTGGAAAAAATGGTGTTGGATTTTTATATAAAATATACGCAGAGTACATGGCAAATAAGAATCCTCCCACAGTAACAATGAGTGTAATTGTGTCTTGCATATTTTGTGTTATGTTGCCCTATATTCACAGATATCACGATAGTCGCAATATTGGCAGGTGAATTTGTCTGGTGTTGGCGTAAAGTCGCCTTGTTTAATATTTTCTATGGTTTTAGTTAGTTTGGTTTTTAATTTTTCTATTTCTGCACTTTTTCCGGTGAATGATGTTTGGACATTGTCATTTAGATAGTAAAATGTTAATTTTCCTACGGGGCCAAGGTTTCTGTACTGTGGTAATGATTCCGCGGCAATTTGGTAAATGAGCAGTTGTTCTTTGTCTTCGCCAACGAGTTTTTCTTTTGTTTTTCCTGTTTTGTAGTCAATAATTTCGAGTGATCCATCTGTTTGTTTGTCTATACGATCAATACGACCATGGACAAGGTGATCGCCAACTACAATTTTAAACCATCCTTCTAGAGTGACGGGTATCGTCCATCCACTTTCTTCTTGTGATGTATAAAATGTTTTGAGAATTTCTTTCCCTTTTTTTTGATAACTTTCTCGTTGGGTTTTATTTTTGTACCAGTCATCTATCCATTGGATTTTGTATATCTCAAAAAGTTCGTTGAGGGTGGGCACTTTTAGTTCCCCTTGTTCCACCTTGTTTATGGGAGAACCATTGGGAATGTCAAAAAGAGTTGGTTGTTTGGCACTATTCATTTCTTGGATTTGTTCGTAGAATTTTTGGAGCGTGTTGTGCATGGTGGAGCCAAAACTAAACGAAGCTGCTCCTTTTTTGGGAATATTGAGAATGTGGGAGAGTTTATATTGGTATGGACATTTTTGGTAGCTTTGTATTTGTGAGAAGGAAAAGGCTTTTGGGGTATTATAGGTTACTACTGACGAATCATCCGAATTTACCAATTCTTTTTTTGTTGTTTGATTATTTATTTTGGTTAGTTCACTTTGGGAGGTTATTGCTTCCTTTCCTTTGGATCCGTAGTCTAGTTCTGCTAAGAATCTGCTGATTTTCTTTTTTCGTGAACCACCATAATCTTCTGAACTGATAAAGTATAGTTTTTCTTTGGCACGAGTTGCGGCAACATAGAATAATCGTCGTTCTTCTTCAACATGTTCGTCTCCTTCGGGAAGTTGTTCTCGTATAAGCTCTGTTGGAATTTCTATGTTTCCTCCTCTTCTTCTGGTTGGAAATCGGTCTTCTACCATGTTGATCATGAACACATATTTGAATTCTAATCCTTTACTGGCGTGAATAGTCATGATGTTTACTGAGTCTGGGGTATCGGTTGGCTGATAGAGTTTTCCTTCGTTGCCGGATTCTTTCATGTATTCAAATTGTTCAACAAAGTGAACTACATTGGCGTCTGGAGTAACATCTTCGTAGCGACGAAGGAGGTCAAAAAATTGTTTCAGTTGATAAATTTGTCTGATGGTGTGTTTGTCTCCGACATCTTCTTGTTTGGTAAGGTAGTTCAAATAGCCACTGTCTTCAAAAAAATTGTAGAGGATGATGGACGGTTTTTCGTATCGGACTTGTTTCATCCCTGTGTGAATGAGGGTGACAAGTTTATTGCAGGTGGCAATCCCTTCTGGTGAAAGAAAAAATCCGCTTGCTCGTTTGAGTGCTTCGTAATAGGATATGCTTTTTTTCTTTGCCAGGCCTACCAGTTTTTGCATATCGCTTTCTTTGAAGTTCAAGAATGGTAGTCGAAGTAATCGATATATTGAGGTATGCTCATGATAGTTGTCGAGTAGTTTGAGAAAGTTGAACGCGTCAAGAACAATAGGTTGTCTGTAGAGTCCTGCTGAGGCAAGAAATTCGTATGGAATTTGTGCGGTTTCTAATCCATTGATAAATGGATCGGCATGCCCATTGGCGCGAACAAGGATACAAAAATCATCCCATACCGTTTCGGGGTGTTCTTTTTTTAAAGATTGAATTTCTTGTAAAACGGCACCAACTTCATCATCGATGGTGTATCCGTGGATGTGAGTGACTGCTGATTGGGTAGTCTTTGTTTCCTGTGTGCTGCCAGCTACGAGTTTTTTGTCTATCTGTAGTTTTACTTCAAGACGATCTGGATTGTTGTGTTGGATAGAGGTGTACGCAATATCAAGAATTTGTTGATTTGATCGATAGTTGGTGTTGAGAACAATATTTTTTGCGGTTGGAAAATCTTCTTTGAATCTGAGGATGTTTGATACACTGGCACCACGAAAGGCGTAAATAGATTGGTCATCATCCCCTACCACGGTGAGTTGGTTATATTTTTCATTGGCAAGCATTTGTACTAAAACGTATTGTGCCCAATTGACGTCTTGGAATTCATCAACAAGAATATATTTGAATCGTTGTTGAAGTTGTTTTTGTATTTGTGGACGTTGTTCGAGTAGCTTGACGGTGTAGTAAATAAGATCACCAAAATCGAGTGCACTATTGTCTAGGAGGAGTTGTGTGTAGGTATGATAGGCGTTGGCAATTTCGGTAATGCGAGTTTTTTCATCAATATTCATGTCACCGCTGTTGTCTCGTGTGAGTTGTTCTGCGTGAGCTAGATATTCTTGTGGGGTGATGAGTTCATCTTTGCATTTGGAGAAGTGAGATAATAGGGCGTGAATGTGTGCATTTGGATTTCCGAGTGGTCTATAATAATCAAGATTGAAGTCGTATATATGTTGGCGAACGAGCATCCAGGTATCGGTTTCAATCATTAATTTGAAATTGTTTGGGATGCCAATATCAAGAGCAAATTCTTGTAGCAATTCTTGGCAAAAAGTATGGAAGGTAGAAATTTTCATTTCTGTGTAGCCAATGTCTACGAATTCATCAACACGATCTTGCATTTCTTCTGCTGCTTTATCGGTAAATGTGAGTGCAAGAATGTGTTCTGGTTCGGCAAGTTTGGTATCTACGATGTGAGCTATTTTTTTTGTGATTACTGTTGTTTTCCCAGTTCCTGCTCCGGCAACAATAAGAAGCGGACCGTCTATATAATCAACGGCTTGTTGTTGGGCTGAATTTAGTGGATACTCTGCCATAGTGGTTGCATTGTATCAGAGGTGTTGATTCTGGGCAATTATTTTTCTGTTTGCATTGACGAGAGGTGTTTTTTTGTGTATATTGGCTAATGACTTATTTGTATATTCGTATGTTTACCCTTCGTAACAAATTAGATAGAAAAACAGCAAAGCAAAAACTTCAAATAGAATCTGTCCCTCGTAGGACGGTATCTTTTTATACATACACGCATATTGCTCATCCACGAGCTCTTCGTGATGAATTATTTCGAGCCTGGAGCGTGCTTGGTGTACTTGGTCGTATTTATTTGGCAGCAGAAGGCATTAATGCCCAATGTAGTGTTCCAGAAAAGCATTGGGATATGTTTGTGCAGCATGTACACAGTTTTTCTGGATTTAAACATGTTCCATTTAAGATTGCTGTTGAAGAACCAAGGTTTTCTTTTATTAAACTATGTATTAAGGTACGCAAACAAATTGTGGCAGATGGCTTGACGGCTGATGATTATGATTTGTCTAATATTGGTACCCATCTTACTCCGGAAGCATTTCATGATGCAATGGATGATCCTAATACGATTGTGGTTGATATGAGAAATCATTATGAAAGTCGTATCGGTCATTTTGAAGGAGCAATTACCCCTGATTGTGATACATTTCGGGAAGAGCTTCCCATGGTAAAGGAATTGCTTGCCGATAAAAAGGATAAAAAAATATTGCTGTATTGTACAGGTGGTATTCGTTGTGAAAAAGCGAGTGCGTATTTAAAAAATGAAGGATTTGAAGATGTAAATCAGTTGTTGGGTGGAATTATTGATTATGCGCATACGGTGAAAGAAAAAGGATTGGTAAGTAAATTTAAAGGAAAAAATTATGTGTTTGATGATCGAATTGCGGAAGCGGTAACGGAGGATGTCTTGTCTTCCTGTGATCAATGTGGTGACGTGTGTGATGAATTTACTAATTGTCGTAATGTGGCGTGTAATTTATTGTTTATTCAATGCCCTACGTGTCAGGAAGAAATGCATGGTTGTTGTACTGATCGGTGTGTAGAAATTATTGCTTTGCCTGAAGAAGAATATACCGCGTATCGAAAACAAGTTGGGAGCACAAATTCAGCGTTGTTTAAAAGTCGACAGCGACCTGATTTAAAAAGGCATACGACTGCGTAGGTTATTGCAGGATGTTGAAAATATAAAAGAACTTCTATGTGAATAGGAGTCCTTTTATATATTCTTGTTAGTTTATGGGAGCTTCTTGTGGTACGGGAATTGCTGATCGGTCTATGTGTATCATCTCTTCTT
>Ga0100403_1001383_pt1 | contig 21987 bp, 24 predicted proteins | sample CryGeymet201501t_FD_83663 | JGI IMG/M metagenome (GOLD analysis project Ga0100403, IMG submission 83663) | Groundwater microbial communities from Crystal Geyser aquifers in Utah, USA - Crystal Geyser metaG 2015-01t | ecosystem: Environmental > Aquatic > Deep subsurface > Groundwater | place... | reverse complement strand
AGAATCAAAATAATTATCTTCTCTGAAAACATTCAATCCTGTGTTTTCTAAACTTCTTGTTGCTACAGAATCATGTGTTTCAAAACGACCAACACCCATCTTATTAGGATGATAGAAATTTAGTTCTTTTTCAGTTTTAAGATTTAGCACATTTTCTTCTACTACAAAGTTTGAACCATTTTGGTTTAACAGATCTCTCCAAGGAGTTTCAGGAGTTATTAAGTTTCCAGAAGTTATTGGAACATACAATGATTTATCACCATTAGTAATATCCTTTATTTGAATATTTTGATCAAAATCATTTAGTGCATAATAATTGACAAAAACAGGTATTCCACTAAGTTCAGTATTTAGAATCATGGTTGATTCATCGATTGTTGCCCTAGTTCCTGTTTTAGTTGGAGTGCAAAAATGATTACATCCACAAGATTGATTGGTTACACAATCAGTGGCGCATCCAATTTCCACATTATAACAATTCACAATCTCTTTGTTTAGGTATGTTAATATATCACTTGATATACAAGAATCTATACTAATATTATTCCAACGCTTAATAGGATTATAAACATCAAATGTTAGATTTTGTTGCCATATGAAACAATTTGAGTCACATTCACCAAATTTATATTCCAAAACAGTTTTATCATTTAATAAAAGTCTTGAAGGAAATGGTTGTGATACTTGAATATAATCATACACAATTTCCACCTTATCTCCATCAGTAAAATTATATTTATTTTCAGTTCCAAAACTAAAATCTACCCAAAAAGTAGTAGAAGATAATGGTACTTTTAATAAAAAGTTTGTGGATGGAATTTCGTTTTCATATTCTATAAAACTTATATTTGCACTTTGGGAATTGGACAATGTTACAAAATCTCCACTAGTAGAAGTGACTTCGTTTCCATTGTATAGAAATCTGGTCTTTGTATCTTTTACTAATGATTGATGTCTATATGTTAAATAATCACCAAAATTCAAAATCATATCTGATTCTTCATCTGCATCCACCCATTCTCCATTTTCATCTTGTATAGCTTTTTGCCATGTTGGATAATATGGAAGTTTTACACAATCATCATCTGTAGCAACACCAATTTCATATTTCTGGTTTATCACAAAAAATGGTGATTCTAAATCACAATTATTATTTATAGATCTGTAATATACATATGACTGTCCCTTTTCTAAAACAAAATCATCTCCATTTTGATTTTCCCAAGTTCCTACACCCCATCCTACATCTTTTTCAATTAAAGAAGAAGGATAAAATCTAGCAGAATCTGAACTTTGTTCATAATTTTTCAAATCTCTACCTTTCCAAGTTTTTTTATTAAACAGTGTTGGAAAATCAGTTTCTCTAACAATAAAATCAGGAGTAACACTATAATGTTCTAAATTAGAATTAGTGTGTCCAAATGGTGAATGTTGAATTGCTTGGCAAGTACATTTTTTCCAATTTTCGAAAATCTCTGCATTATTAGTGTTGAAGAAATTTCTATCAGCTAATGATGTAGATAAATCTAAATTTTTATATGCACATGAATCATCATGCTCAAATCCTAAAAATCCTTTAACTTTGTTTATAGAGATATTTTCACCACTCCATATAAATCTAACATAATTTCCTGCATCTGCTTTGAAAGAAATGCTAGGCTGTATTCCCCCACTATTATAGTACCAATTTGTGTAATAAGTTATTTCATCTTCGTTACAAATACATTCACCTTTATTAAAATTAGTATAATATCTAAGAGGAACCGCTTTGAGCCATGCTGCTTCAATCTCTGGTCCACACACAGTCTGATTCTTTATTATAAGATCTGAAGTGGTTAATGTTTCTCCTGCAACCGCACCTGCAAAACAGTCAGGCACACTCAATGATGATAATGAAATTTGTATATTTTTGTTATAATTAAAAAATAATTCAGATTCTACATCATATCTCTGTATAGGAAAATATATCTTATTATCACCTTCTGTTATAGGAATTTGTGTTTGTCTAAAATCATATAACCATGCACCAGCAGAATAATCAGAATAAAGTTTATCTTCAGTTCCATTATCTCTTACATACACTTTATCTGCATTTTTATATTTGTTGCTTGCATAACCATATTCACCTAAAGTTGTTTCTTGTAAAAACATGGATCTGACAGTAGAAATGCTGTCAAAATCATTCCAATATATCTTTGATATTTGAGATTCTGATTTAGAAAAATCTTCTTCTGTTGGAAAGAATTTCTTATCTTTTGCCTGAGTATCATCTAATGATGGTCCACTCCATTCACCTCCAATAGCAGATGTTCCATAATTAGGATATGGAAATTTGAATATTTTTCCATCCACTATTGTTGCAGACATTGTGCTGGATACTGTAGAGTATTTTGTGTCTTGTAACCATGCACCTTGTAAATCATTTCCTATGTTAATGAATATTAAATCAGAAGTGTCTATGGAACTTCCTCCAGTAGCATTTGTCCAATCTATATTATTAATTTTTATGGGTTCATAAGTTCCATCCACAATATCATAAACGGTTTTACCACTAAACCAATAGAAAAAGTTATTACCTTGCTGTATTGGTAAAATTATATTTTGATAATTTTCAGTGTAATACCCACCAGAGATGTATGAAATGTTGGTTGATAGATATTTTTCATATGCAGTTTGTAACAATGAATCTATTGTGTCATTAGATGGTTCACATAAATAAAACGATTCTAATGGATCTGCTTTTGCAGAAAGAGTAGTGGTTATATTGTAACATAAATCATTGAATAAACATGCAAATGGATTTAATTGTTCTTCTTGTTCATAATAATTTGTAGTATCATATAATTCTTGTATTTTGATATTGAAATTATTTGATATTGAAGAAAATTCAGGAGATTGTGTTATTAATGGATTTTCACTAGTGAATTTAGTTTGTTCATTTTTTGTAAAATTCGAAACAAGATTATTATAAAGAAGCTTTTCTAATCCTCCATAAGAACCAACCAAATTATATTCTATTTTTTTGTTTTTTATTTCGCCTCTTTTTTTGGAATAGAAAAGAGCTATTTCTTTAAGCTTTTTTGCATAAAAGGGTATAGCAATACTAAGATCGTTGCTAGAATCAAAATCTAAAGATTTATATCTTTCAAATTCATCATCTTCACTGAATAATATTTGTAATTTTTTAATTAAATTTATATAGTCCTTTTTAAGTCTATCATTTAAATCTTTATTAGTTTTCTCTTTAGCACTTTCAAATGAATTTATATAATTTCTATATTGCAACTCTGCTTCATTAAATGATATTGCAGTATGTGCATTTCTCCATTCAATAAACGATAATGGAGAACGACTACTGTTTGAGGCGATATCATTAGGAGATGAAATCTTATTTAGAATTATAGATGGCATTTTAAGTATTTACTTAACAACAATTCTATCAATAAATTTATGATTAGATAAATGTGGAAATTGAAAAGATTCTAGTTTTATAATAGAAGTTGGAGTATCTCTTATTGTTTGTTCAAAATAGACAGGATTCCAGTTGACAAACCGAACTCCTTCTAAGATAGTATTATCTATAGTATTTCTTGTATAAATTTCGCCAACACCATCAATACTCAATAGTTCAGCATTAAGTTGTTGAACATTCAGCGTGCTTCCTAATTTATTATTAGAAATATTAAAGAATTCTAAAATTTTATTCTGTATATCTTCTTTGATGCTAAACTCACTTCTTTTTGAACCAGTTTTTCTTATAACATATAAATCTGTTTGTGATATATCACTATAATCTATATTTTGTGTTTTATAACATATGTCAAATAATATATAAACAGGATCACTTATTATAGTTTCTGAAGTTAACACTTGTTCACTTTTCATAGAATCTATAATAAGTTGTTTTTGCATAGGAGCTAGATATGATAAACGACTGTTTATAGATTTAGGAACAATGAATGCATATACATTATTAAAGTTACAAGAATCTGCATAATTTATTTGATTAAACAATGCTCTACTTTCATATTGAGGCTTTGTTATTCCAATATTGTAAAAGTATCTTATGTATGAATCTAGATATTCTTTATTGTTTTTAACACTCACATCATGAACAATGTTTGAGAAATTAGTTTGTATAAATGATTCGTATGATGATTTCTTAGTAATATTGAACTGAGATTTGAAATTAGCAGGTGCATTACGCTTTATAGATTGTATAGATTCTGGTTCAGAATAAGATGTGCTAGAAAATTTATTATCCAATGATATATTGAGTATCTGTGTTGAATTCAACACAGATACATTTTCTGATGCTAATATATTTGTTAAGTTTGTAGTAACAAATGGTATCATCTTTCTATTAACTAATGTATTTGGTCCAATTTCTCCACTAGATCCATCACTTATCAAATAATATATTAAAACTTTATCAGTAGATAGTAACTGTTTACCATTTATATTATCACCAAAAGTTAATTCATAAATCTTATTTTCGTTAAAACGTAATTCATACACTTCATCTTCATAATTGTTTATGTATAATGATTGTGTTTTTGTCCATTTTTTCCAAACACCACCTCTCTTCACATAAACATGAATATTAAACGAATCTACCAAATCGTTTTCATCAGAACTCAAATATATAACTTCTTTAGGACTGCCAGCAGGTGTGTATTCTGGATATTCTGTAAAAAACCCTTGATATAAAACAGAATCATCTTCAATTCCTTTTATAGGTTCATTTATTGTGTCTGAAATTTTAGAAAATACTATATCTTTATTAGTAGAGTATTGTAACCCTCCAATAGATATGTATGAGTATCTAGGTATAGTGTATATTCCTGCATCTAGGTTAGTACAAGATAGTGAAAAATTAACGCTTGCAGTTTGATGTCCTATAGGTTTATAATCTAGTTCTTTAACAATTCTGTTTATATTTTCATATATATTTGTTTCGGAAAACTGTCCATTAACAGAGTTCTGGTTCAAATAATACATCAACAATGAAAATGACATTGCAATAGAATCGTTTATTGCTGCCAAATTAGAACCTTCATAGTTCTGATCTGTGAATATTCCAGTTTGGTTCAATCTATCTTTGATTTTTTCTTTTATAGTTAAACCATCGAAAGCGATGTATGAATCTTTTGGTACTGGAAAATCGGTCATAATATTATTTACAATGTAAATCCTTTATACTAAAAACAATATTTTGTTCATTTCTTTTTCTGTTTCAACAAATATATTTTTTATTTTTTTGGATATTTTACCATAATGAACAACTGGTTTGAGTTTATTAGTTTTAGAATCTATATTAGGAAATGAGAATATACAATCAATTTTGTTTTTTCCAGAAAATCCAACATCTTGAGAAATTCTACCTATTTCTGGTTTTAAAACATTGTTTTGTAAAATAAATCTTGCTTGTTCAGAAACCCATTCCATTAGTTTTAAATAATTCTTCTCTGTCACATCAGAGTTTGGTATATTGAGAATTTCTTTATGTTCTGCAATATATGCAGCTTGTCTAAACAGCATAGTCTCGAACATTGAAGGTAATTTGTTTATAAAAATTTGTCTTATTGTAGAATTTGCATTATAATGTTTTAATGTATTCAATAATGGAGTAGCCCATTTGTTTACAACTTTTTTGAACGTTTCTTCATCTGCATCTCTATTCAAATAAACCTTTACCAAATAATCTAATGTGGAACTACTATCAAATACTCTATAAACATCTGTGACAAGTTCTTCAACAATTTGATCTTCATCCATTTTTAAAATTCTATCAGTTAAAGTCATTGATATTATTAAAGGAACAGAATTGTTGCTATTAGCACCATGTGTTGATGCATTTATCGCTGTTAATAAATCTGTTGTGACATATATACTGTTGGGTATTGATTGTCTAGAAGGTTGATGTAATCCTGCAAATTCATCAGTTTCCCATGCTCTCTTTTTTGGAGAAGTTATTAGACCCTGTTTTAACACAGATCTTAAATTATCAAAATGTGTGCCATGAAAGAAGATATGTTGGCTTTTTTTGTAACCACCATATCTTTCTAAATACATTTTATAATATTCACTATAATTCATATTAGTATTTACAAATCATGTTCAGACCATAATACTTTTTCATCATCTTCACTATCCCACACAATCTTTCCCATATTATGTTCAATTGCAGAATCTATTAATGCTTTTAAAATTTTACCAGAAGGTTTATATACACTATTATGACAATATACACTATCTCCATACCTAGTTATTCTGCACCAACCCTTTGTGAAAGCAGTTTCTACCACATCAATATGTCCTCTAGGAATATCTAAATCAATCATTCCCTTTCTTCTCATATATCTATACATCCATGAATCATGAGTTTCCATATTAGGAATGGGAAAAAATTCACCAGATGGTGATAACCAAGAATAAAAAATGTTTAAATTAGAATGATCATTATTTTCTTTGACAACATTTCCAATTAATTCATTGGATTCTGAAAATAAATTAAAAAAAGATTTAAAAGATAACCTTTTAGTTGTTTCCATTTTTAGTAATAGTGCCTTTAGGTTGTTGGCCATTATTATATTCATTATCTAAAGTTTTGGACTTATCTATTCTATTTTTTTGCACAAGATCATCATCTATAGGTTGTTGATGTGCAAACATAGGATCTGTTATGGTTTTAAGAATACTAGTAGGAACTGTTATAGGAGCAGAGTATAAACCGGGTGTGTTGTGTATTACCAAATCAGCTTCTTCAAAATTATTTGGTGCTGTTTCTGCAATATATGATGAAGTAGGTTTCACTATTTTTAGTGCAGAAACATATAATGGTTGTTTTTTACCTGCCAATATTTTTAGATTTTCTATAAATGCCTGTCCTCTTTTGGCCACCAAATCTTTCAAAATATCTTCGTTTTTTAAAGCCTCTGAATCTATTACTACAAAACTACCACCTCTGATGGAAGCTGGATTGTAATGTTCTAATATTGGGTTTATGATATTTGCGGGATCATATTTTTCTAAAATGCTTTTAATGCGTTCATTCATAATAATACTTACTTATTCATATCTTATAAGTATTATTGTGATCACTATATCTAATTTAACAAGTAAATCTGAAAACAAAAAATATGTGTTTTCAGATCTGAATTTAAATTTTGAAAAACAAAAGACTTCTGGCAACAAAAGAAATGCAGATGTGGCTTTTGCAAACGATGTTGTAGTGGATGTGGATATAGATGCAATCAAAAATTCTATAAGAAATATATTATTCCAAAAACGTCATCTAGTTGATTTGAATATAAATTTGAAACAATACATAGGATCAAATATTAGCCAAGAGCAAGGATTGATGCTTGGTGAAGAAATAGATAAAGCATTATTCTTATATGAACCAAGAGTGAAAGTTGAAAAAATATTAGTAGGAGCTAATATTGATCAGGCATTGTATTATATAACTTTAAAAATAAAAATATTAAATTTTTCTGAATCTGTATTATCATTAAATGCACTTCTTGATAGTGCAGGAGCTTTTCAATTCATAAATACATAAATGATTACCTTATCACCATTATCAGGATTTAAAAATGTTACAACATTTTCCTTTGAAATATCTCCTTCTGCATCAGATCCTATAATAGATTGGAACGATGATACATTTTCTTACACGAACACTGCTACTCATATCTATTCCAACATTGGTCATTACAACGTTATTGGTGGAAGTTGTTTATCCACTTCATCTTTTTATGTTAGTGTTTATGATGGAGATTATTTTACCAACAAAATATCAGTGGAAAGAGATGCAATATCTTGCAACGTTTCAACACATTTCAATTTCAATATTAACCTTTCATCAAACCAAGCAAGCAGCACAGTAATATTATACTCTAGTGGAAGCAATTCATATCCATATTTAGAAAAGAGAACAATTTGGAGTCATTTAAATCCTGAATGGGAATTTAAACAAAATGATGTTAATATTTCACAACTTTGTATGACTGGAACTCCAGTGTATTCTGGAACAAATATATTAGGTTATACTGCATGTTCTTCTGTCACATATTTGGATGATATGCCGGGAAATCCTGTATTATTTTTCACAGTAGCTCAAACAGAACAGGATATTCCTGTAAACTCTAGAGTTTATTCTGCATTTACTCATTCGGTGTGTGCTGTTGATCCTGATAAATTGTTTATAACTTCTGATGGATTGATACCATTAAACAGTATACAGTGGAGTGATCATAATATACCATTTGTTGTTAGTGTAGGAAGTTCTGAAATAACCGCATCCAATATTTTACATTATGTTTCAGGAAGCATAATAGGTGTTCAATATCCATCAGATTGTTATGGTCAAGCACTAACCTCTGCTGAATATAATGTGGCGAATATAAATTTAACAGATGATAAATGTTTCAAAACAGGTGGTTATTCATTATCAACCTTTTTCATACCAAATTCAGCATTGAATGAAGAATATAATGTTAGTAATTATCAATCATGTAATTATGATCCTGAAAAATTAGAATTTTATAAAAACAGAAAGACTCCAAAGAATGTAGCATTATCAGCAACAGCATCAATATCTTATCATTCAAATAATTACACATTAACTGGAATATCAAATAATTTTGATGTGGTATCATTTGGAAATAGACATGAATTTTACCGAAAAGGAGAAGATGTTACAATTTATGATGTATTAAAAAATTCATTACCCTTTGATGTGACTGAATATGTTAATTTCAATAGTTATCTATCTGCAATAGCAGGTGAAGGTGATTCGTTTGGAAAAATATATGATAAAATCTTTAATTTTAATATAGATCATTCTGACATAGATTTATGCTCTTTTGATTTCTTAAAATCGAAAGCAGAGAAACTTGGATATAATATAGATGATTATGGATTATCTTTTCCTGAAGAACTGAAAAGAGTGTTTAATTTTTCAACAATTCCATTACAAAAATTGATAGGAACTCGATGTGTTTGCAATACAAATTTTATTGATTGTGAAAACTGTGTAGATACTAACATATGCAAATTATGTAATTATGATAAGAAAAGTAATTTAGGAGATCAGTTATTGTTATCAGATTATATAACAGCAGGAGATGTGATTTTATATAAAGAGGATGGTGGAAAATATTTCAACTTTTTTGCAGTTCCAGAACAAGATTCAATAGTGTATAAAATATCAACATTATCTGCTGAACCATTCAACACAGTAGGAATTAGGTCTTTTTGTTTTTACAAATGGAACAGTGCTCCACAAAATAATCCTATACAAAGTTTTGTAAATTATAAAGATGAAAGAAATTCATTAAATCCTGCACTATCATCAGAAAGTGATTGGTTTGGTGATAATGGTGTGATTGAAGAAATATTCAATTATATTCTAACAAAAAATCTAATCGATAATTGATAAGATTTATGTAATTTAAAAACATAAATAATACTATGCAATTTAAAGATTATTATCAGTCACACAATGTTATAGATGTGACTCCAAAAGATCAGATCAGCAAACCTTTATATCATGGTAACAAAGGTGCAGGAGTTTTTGTATTCTGTTCCAAAACAAAAAGGTTTTTATTAGGTCTTAGATCAGAAGGTGTTGACGAACCTAATACTTGGGGAATTTTTGGAGGAGCATTAGATGAAACTTTGTACAATTCAAAAATAAAACAAAGATCTGTTGATATTGAGACTCAGAGGTTAGCATTTTATAAGGTGGTTATTAAACACAAAATTTAAAGTATGAACTTTGAGAACTTATATAATATTATAACAGAAAATCCTGATTCACCACAATCTAACTATGGTGAAAAAAGAGGATATGGACCATTTGATATATCAACAAAGCCATACACTGTAATATCATTTCCCACTATTTCTTTCTTTGAAAAAAGCACTACAGACACTACACATTTAGATTTACTTTTAGAGTTGTATAATCATTTATATAATGATGTTGAACTTTCTGATAATATTAAAATGACTAGAAAAATGACTTTCAATGTTAAGAAAGAGCTTATAACATATTTTTCTAAAGTAGAACGAAGAAAAATGAGAGATTTTTTTGCTAATAGTAATTTCTGTATATTGAGCAGAGTGTTTAACGAATTAGAAATTGTATCGTTTTGGAATGAACTGAAAAATATCAAAGTGGAGCCTTTTTATTCATTATTAGATGTTTTAGAAATGCTGCAAATGGAATCAACAGATGTAGAATATGATGTGGATGGAACAGACACTGTTTTTAATTTTGCAGAAATGTTCAAAATTGTTCAAAAAAATGGACAATTAGAAACACCTTCTGTGGAAACTAATGATGTTAAAAATATACCAATTCATTTATTATCTCCAAATGATAAAAAACAAGAAATGATTAAAAGAGGAATTAAGCCTAAAAAACCAATGGGCTTTAATAATCTGTATAGATATGATGGAGATTAATTAAATAAACATATGAAGTTTGCAGATCATTATAAATTATTATTAGAAAAAGATCATCGAAAGAAAATTACAAAAATGGGCATGCCTGCAAATGTAGCAAATTACTTGCATACATTTGATGACAAATATTCTCTTTGGTTTGCTGATAAAATCAACAAGATGCCTGCTTACAAGCATTATACACAAGATCATCAAAAACTCATGTTTGTGCATAATTTAGAAACAAACATGACTAGTATTTTGGACTGGATAAGAAATACTCCAAACATATTAATTAAAGAATATGATTGGCAAAGTGCATTAGATGCAGCAAGAGAATATCATGATAATATAGAAATCACAAACATTTCAAGAGAAACCAACACTATCATGAAAGAATATGAAAATGGTTTTTATTGGGTAGATTTGGAAAGTTCTTATGATTCATGTGAAGAAAGCTCAATGGGTCATTGTGCAAACACAAACAAAGCAGACACATTATATTCTTTGAGAAAGTATAATAATGCAACAAGAAATGTGGAATCTTTCATTACTATAGCAGCATCTCCTGATAGTAACACATTTTATCAATGCAAAGGTAAACGAAATTCTAAACCAAAAGAAGAATATTATGAATATATTGTGGATATTTTAATACAAAATGATATTTACACATTCAAAAGTGAATATGATACAGGTTCTGATTTTACCAACAAAGAACTAATAGAATATTTAAATAATAAAGAATTAAACAAAGAAGAAGAAGCATTTTTAGAAAAGGTGAATGAATCTAGCATAACTGTTGAAGATTTTGAAAAAATATTAAAAGAATACTCTAATTATTTCAAATATTATGATATGTGTATATACGAAGGAGAAGAAACCGATTTGTATGTGTATTATAATTTCTATCTAGAAATAAAAAAAGAAGATACAGATTTACCAATAAGTTGTTTAGATTTGGAAAATAGTGCTGCAAAAAAATACTTTCGAAAAGTAATACCTATATGGGTTAATGATTTGGAAGTGGAAACTTTAGAAGATGGAGGAGTGGCTATCAAAGGAACTTTTGAAGATGATACATATTATAATTTGGATGAAACTGGTTTGGATGCATTTAAGAGTCAATGTGAATATCTTAAAAGAGAAAATGAACAATTTGATTATGAAGAATTTATAAAAGATGATTTAAAAACTATTTGCATATTAGATGATTGTTTAGAATCTCACATGATTAATTTAAAACAATATGTGAAAAACCACCTACATGATTTTTATGAAATAGATAAACCTGATGATCCTATAAGTTTCAACATTGTTACAAGACCAAGTTTATTTTTTGATGTTTCTCTTACACACAATTCTATTATCAGAAAATCACATCATTCTAATAGTATACATTTACCAAAAACAATTGCCAACTTTGAAAGGTTAAATCAAAAATCTGAAATTGAAGAATCTGTATCTATTGATGCATGGTTGTTGAGTGCATTTTTTGAGTCTATTATATCAAAAATATTACAAAATGATAATGATCATTTACGCATTGTGTATGATGAAAGTAAAAAATTGATAACTTTGAGCATGCATTATACATCTGATGAAGAAGAAGAATTTGATGAAAAATCATATTATAAAGAATTGGAATATTTGCAAATGATAAAAGCCAAGTATTCAACTATAACAAATAAATTTCAAAAATACATGAAACAAATTGTAGTGCCTGCTGTTCAAGACACACTACCAATAGATAAAAATGATTTTAGATTAAATTCAAGTTCATTAAAAGATCGTTGTAATTTATTTTTTAAAAATACTTACATCACTTTATTAGATGATTGCGAAATGCCTTCAGATGCTGATTTAAACAGATATATAGAATTGAATCATTTGACTGGATCATACAAACCATTAGACAAGAAAAAGGTTATAAAATGGTTACAAGATAATGTGAGCAAGGAACAAATAGAGTTTGATTCTTTCAAAGATTTTTTCAATGATAAAAATATATGAAGTTTGAAACATTACATTCTTTAATATTTGAACAAAATGAATCTGAAGATATTGCAGATTTTTTTAATTTGAAAAGTAGAGGGATGTGTGCATGCACACATGTTGAATAAAAAATAATAATATAAATAATAATATGAAAAACAAAAACAACTTTGATTCTTTTATAACTAGTATAATTCAAGAATTTTACAACAAAAGTGAAATGATTCAAATTGAAAAAAGAAAAGTTCAAAACATTGTGAGCATGGTTCCACATAAAAAATTCAACAATTCATTTGCACTAAGTGTATTTCAAATAGATGCAAAAGATCAAAATGTGATGAGAAGATTAAAAGATGCTGACTATATAGTTTTATACAGACCTCAACAAGGTTCTGCAATTGTTGCAGTGTTTGATGAGCAATATTCAAAACAAAACATGAAATTGTTCATTAATCAAACAGGATCATGGATACCTTATAATTAAACACATGAAATCTTTCAAACAGTATTATCTTTTACAAGAAGGAAGAAAGCACAAGAACATTATAGTGATTGATGTGCAACCTGAATATGCATTTTATTATGATGAATCAGGATGTAGTGTTTGTAAAGATATAATACAATTTGTTAATCAAAACAAAGGCAATGTGTTGATGTTTGTTAATGCAGAAGAAACTGGTGTTTCATCAGATTTTATAATTGATATAAAAGAGTATTGGCAAGATAATGGATTTGAAAGAGATTGGAATGATGTTGAAATAATAGACAAAGGTTTTGGATATCTGAGAAATTGGATGGATAGTGGTGTGTCTGATGCTGCCATTATAAAAGCAATACGTCATTTGTATGAATTAAGAATATCAGATAGTAGACAAGTTGTAGAAGATTTTGATGAATATGCAAGCACTGAATATTGGAAAGAATATTTAAATGAGGATGTGCCAGAATGTAGTATTAATGTTAATTGGATTAGTGTTAAAAAATTAAAAGAATATGAAAATTCATATTTTGTAGGAGGAGGAAGAAATGAATGTTTAAAAGAAGTGGAATTGATAATGAATGCATTCAACATTAAAATGATAAAAATAGATTCTTTAATTTATTAAATAAATACTATTATTCATGATTATTAAAGAAGATCCAGATTATGTTTTATTTAGAAAAGATGACAACAGTTTTTTACATCTTTCATATAATGATGATGATGCAATAACTTTTGTTATTACTAATGATAATATAATGTATGGTGATGTTGAGACTCATTCTAACATGGTTATTAGTATTATATTAGACAATATTAAAAGTTTTGGAAATGAATATATAGAAAATGATTATGACATGGAAAGAGTAGATCTCATGATTTCTGATTTTTCATTATTTTTTAAACACATCAAAGTTAAAGGATCTATTAATGATATAAAAAAGATGTGCCAAAGAACATTAAATTTTATTAAAACAATTGAGCCTGATTATTTGTATAATTTACAATACATGAAAAGACAAACTTTTTATCAAGCAAATAGTATAGTAAATCCAATTCTTGGAAGATTGTGGAAGAATTCTAAAGTGATTTCTTTTTGGCAAGGACAAGCATTAGTGGTTCCTCATTTGCAAAAAATAAAAATTCTGTTAAAAGAAATGAACATAAACATTGAAGAATGTATTTTTAATGATCATCCATATGATGAATTAAAAACATATGAAGAGTATTTTGGTAAAGTGGATAAAAAAGCAAGTGACAAAGTTGATCAAAAATTTTCCAATGCTCCAATTCATGCTTTACCTCCAGAAAAAAAGAAAAAAGCATTGCAAGATTTGGGCGTTAAACCCAAATTCAGAGATTTCAAAGATTTTTATTATAAACACCAAGGAGATTGAAAATAGATTCTTTAATTTATTAAAGGGATGTACATGTGTACATGTGTACATAAAATAAAAAAAAATAATTTTGAAAAAGGCTTTTTACAAAGTTGCAAAATAATATTATATAATAAACTTCACCACTTTGATAAAGAGAAATGTGTAGTAAAAGAGTAATGCAATGGATGTGGAAAATGAGAAAGAATGTGGAGCATGTTGCATTTGCGGGGGGGCCTGCCAATTGCCTAAGTTTCTTTCTTACTCAATTTTCCACGACTTTTAAGAAATTTTCTCAATTTCTTTTTTATTTTCCTAAAATACTTTTCTAATCTGATTAGGAAGGGAGATGTGGTAAGGCTTAGGAATTAACTGCATCACCTTACCACATTTTCCTATTCCATACCCCATGGAAAAATGTGAAAGGCTGGCATAGCATTAGGCATAGCATTAGGCAATCTGCATTGCAATGCTAGGAGTGCATCCTTAACACTGCTAAAGCCTGACAGGCTAATGTTTAGGCTGGGAACTTTGAGTTGATACATAATTCTAAAAGATTTGAAGTGAAAAAATAAGGAGAATACATTGCCATGCACTAGGGCTGGAACCTAGTGCATGGTCAGTAGCCTCTACTATTTCAAGGCAGCTTCCTTGTCCACATAGAGACGTTTTCCCATCTCAAGTGCTTCCTCCACCTTGAGAGGATCAATCAGCAGATTAAGGAATTGATCCTTATGTTCCGCCGCCATGCCAAAAGCAGAAACGCTTTTCCTTTTGATCTTGCTTGCTTTCTTGCCACCAGCACCTTCATGATGTGTGAAGTATTCAGTGAAGCCATTGAGAAGGTCATACAACGTCTTGCCAGCATTGCCAATGCCTCCCACCATCAGATCACGCACAGCGTTGGAGCGATTGAAAGCATTGGTAGAGAGAACATCAGGATATCCTGCACCGATAGGGTTAGCCAGATAGCCAGCAGTGATGAAGCTTGCTTGAGTGGGAGTGCAAGGACATTGAAGCAGGAAATTGAGAAACTCCATTTCCTTAGCACGGTTTGCAAACACTGCTTGCAGATATTCTGGCAAGTGTTTAATCTGACTGGCAACGTTCTTAGTGTGGTAGAACTTCACTCCAATCTCGCCAGCAGTTTCTCGGCTCCAGCGAAATGTGTTCATGCATACAATGCGTGTGGAACTGTCATATGCTTCAAGAGCATATGTTCCATCATGGCTAGTGATGAAGCACATATTATTCATGAATGCATCACCATTGGCAACCTTGAATTCAGGATTGCCAATGTCTACATTCAAGAAGAACTTGGCCAGATTGTTCAAAGTGCCTGCTGCTGTCACTTTGCATCCAAGACCTTCAAAAGACCTTTTCATCATTTCATACACTTCTGCATTTGAAATGACTTCATAGCTGTCTTTTGGAACAGCCAAGGGATGCCAGTCGGTTTCCACATCTTCACGATGGCGAAGATCAGCAAGCAGCAACTTGCGACCATCCAACTTAATGATGCTGCCATCAGGAGCTTCGATGCTTGGCGTTCCTGACACCACATCAAAGCAAAGTGGTGACATTTCAGCATCACCAATTTGCTCAAATTGAGTAGCCAGACCATGCCATTCAGTGCCCTCAGTGCTCAGCACCAAGTCTAATTCTTCAATTCCATGCATATTATTCTATTCTTTCTTTTGTTTGGGTTAGGTTAGGATTTGACTCACTTTTTGATTCTTGCCTTGTCACAAGCAGTTCTTACTTTCAATTTCAGAACTGGGAAGCTTAAAGCCTAACATTCTAGTCACCTATCCAAGGGTGGGAGGGAAACGACTTCCACAAGCGATATTCTCAGCTTGCTACTCTGCCAAAGAGCCACATCACGTTTGAAAGGAGATCTTTCACTCAAGCAACCTGCTTGTTTCTGCTGACATTCCCAGCTTAATCCAATCTGGAAGTTGTGCAAGCACTGATTGCACTTTCTTCATTTTTCTTTATTCTGCTTTTAGAGGCTATTCTAGAGCGTTGAACACCTTTCCGGTATGGTCCCAGTCATGCCATGGCTTGAACGCCAAAACGCACCACATCCGGCTGAATGTGGTGCGTTTAGCTTGGCAGGCTTTTGCCTTTCTAGGCTTTCTGGTGGCTGCATTGTACTTGCGACTCTCTAGTGCAATGCTGCAACCTGCTGATATGGCATTGATTAAGCACAGATAGCCCAAGCTGGCATATCCTAACCATGCCATGACTGGAACCACAGTGCCTAGAACGGCACCAATTGCAGTGGATAGCCGATTTCCCTTTCTACTGGCAATTTTCAACTGTTCAGTGATTGGTACTTCGATGTTATTCATAAGGTATTAGTGGGTAGATGTTAAGGAACAAACAGATTGCTTGTGCAATCTGACAAGGTGAATTTAAACTAGAATCAGAAATTGTCAAACACTAGTTTGCATCTTTTTTCATTTCAAGTTTTTGCAATTTGAGGTTGCATTGGGTCTAATCTGGAATATAGTCTTTTCACATGACCAAAGTTTAGGTGAGTCTAGACCACAAACAATCAAGACGAACAGGAGATCAAACTCTGAGGGTAGGGGACCAACACCTGCCCAAATTTTATTTTGTGGTTTTCATAACAAGCAGGCAGATTGGGTGAAATTCACCCAATCTGCCTGCTCTCCATCTCCTCCCACTTCATACTATGTCTGTTTATTAGACTTTCTAATCTCTTTTAGTTGAATTACTTTACAATCTGCTTGCATTTCATTCAAAGTGTTCAAATTGTTACGTTGTGTTCATGCTGCACTGTATCATCATTTAAGCATAGTGTCAAGCAGAGAGATTTGATTTTGCAATGCATCACAACGCTTTTGAAGTTTATCAATCTGAATTTGTTGCAACCTATTCTGTTCTACTAAAGAACGAAGCAACCTGCCATCAATTGATAACAATGAAATGATATTTTGAATAATATTGTTCATAAAAAAAGAAAAAAAGATTCGATATAAAAAAAAGAAAAAAAAAGGTTTATTTGAAAGAAAAAAAAAAGAAAAAAAGATTCGATATAAAAAAAAGATTCTTTAATCAATCATCAATTGCTATGCATGCATGATATGTTTTGATATCCCAATCATCAGGATCAGTTAGAATATTCATTCAAAGTGTTCAAATTGTTCTTTCAATTCTTTATCATTTTCACAAACTTTAAATTTATTCATTGTTTGTTCCACTTCTGAAATAGTAGATTTGCACTTGGAACAACATGTGATTGCACTATACCTTGTGCTGTGATTCTGCATATCATGATCACAAGACACCAACCCAGAATACACAGACTTTGTGAACTCAAGTTGTTTCTTTTTTTCAGTCAATTTCTTTTTGGTGAGTTTGGTTGCCATGTCAGAAGGTAATGCTTAATAAGATGAATGCAAATAAAAACTGCAAATTGAGGCTAAATACTTTGGTACTCTGTACAGTTATTGGCCAAGTCTTGAACCAGAAACTCTGATTGAAGTAAACTCTTTTCCATTCAAATCTGTTTGGTTTTCAAATAGAAACGAAACAATATCTTGTCCCATTGGTCATTCAGAGCAATCTGTAATTTCAACTCTGGAATCGTTTTCATCCACTCATCCAACCACATTGTTTGCCTCCAAATAATAAGTGATCGGCCCGAAGGTTTTCCCAATCACGGTTTCTTTCTGTGTTCGGCACCACCAAAACGGAAACACCCAAACAGTCAGCCGACCAATGGTTAATTGCTTATAGTATCGGAATGGAACAAGGCGAACAAGACGCCATGCTGCACACACTGGGCAATTTGGGCATCTATTCATGGTGTGTGACAGCTTGATCGTTCACTTTAATCCAAATTGTTCTTTTGTATGCCATGATCTTTTTATTTTAAAATTGTTTAAAATCGTCTTGTTCATTGAAGCCTTTCATGTATCTGGCAATTTGCATTTCATTCAAATCATTAACCTTTTCATTGTTATAAGTTCCTTCAGGATACCAATGAGGATCAGCATCACGATGATAGTATGCATCAGCAGCGCCACGATCAATCAAACATCCATGCTGTGTTCCCATGCTACGTTCAACGCTTTTATCAACAGTATAATTAGGTTTGCTCATGTGAAGAAGGTAATGCTTGAAGAGAAGAATGCAAATAAAAACTGCAAATTGAGGCTAAATACTTTGGTACTCTGTACAGTTATTCAAGAGATTTCAAATCTTTTTCTCTTTCAACATCTGCCCAACATTCCATGCCATCCATCTTTTTACACCATTCATTAGTGATTGAAGAAAAGTAAGGTTGGTGCTTTTAGGCAAATCATGCCATTGAACCACATATTGATTGTATCCACTTGCTTGTTTGAAGCGATGCACCACTTTGCCAGTTCTTCCCTCTTTCCATCTTCCATTGCCACTTGCTTGAACCTTTTGGTTAATTCTGAATGAATATTTCTCTTTAACCTTTTTGATTCTAAGAATTCTATCTCCAGTCAAAGCAATTGCATCTGCTTCATTTTTGATTCTTAAAGTGTTGTCAAAGAATGTGGGAAAGTTGTTTGTTGAATCCATGTCAGAAGGTAATGCTTAATAAGATGAATGCAAATAAAAACTGCAAATTGAGGCTAAATACTTTGGTACTCTGTACAGTTATTCTAACAATTTGCCAAACTGAAAAGACCTTGTGTGTATTTTTCAATTTGTCTTTTGGTAGGAGCATCCATCAAGTTGCTAACCATGTCTGCAATCTTCACTTTTCTTGCAATTGGATTTCTTTTAACTTTTTCCAAATAGTCTTTGTATGGCTCATTCTTCTTTTTTGTGAGCAAGACTACTGCATCAATCACTGGTTCTGGCAAATAGTAAGGTGCTCCAAGCTGTTGCAAGTCTGCTATGCTAGTGTTAGTATCTTCTAACACATCATGCAACCATGCAGTCATTTCTGCATGATAATCTGGTTTCACAAGATTTGCAACCTTTTCAGGATGAGTAATGTATGGTGTAGTTTTATCTCTTCGAAATTGATTAACATGTGCAACATGTGCAAAAGCAATCACAGTGTTCATCAAAAATGAATAAGGAGCAGGTTTCATGATTTAAGAATGTATCAAAGATTAAGCATATTGCAAATGAAACATTGAAAGAAATAGAGGGATATGCAAGATTTTTGAAAGCTATTTGGAAAATGGGCTGATTTTATACACTTTAGATCACTTTATTACATTATACACTAATCATTAATGAGTCAAACTGTTTATTCCAAATTTTGCACTTTACAAAGTTTCAATTCAATCAAATCATCATCTCCTTCTGCATCAATGCAAAAACATAGATTCATTATCAAACAGTAATGATTGATTATCTTCTTCTACAAAAGTCATTTCATAACCATAATAACCATCTTTGCTAACAATGTACATTTCAATATTTGGTTTACAAATATCACTAACCAAGCATTTTACAGCATGCACCCATTCATATCCAAGTTTAAACAATTGAGTTTACACAAACTGACTGTGCTGTTCATTGTGTAGAGCAATGCAAAAGTTAATGGAAAGTTTTTTTCATGTTTTTAAAGTATACTATTAAACAAGATTGTCAATTTAATATTCAAGCTGACCATGAAATTTTTCAAAACAACTTTCATCCCAATCATCATGATCATCTCCCACCCTCCAGTAAGACTGATCATCATCAGTTGTTGCAAGCACTATGCCATGATCTGGCTTATAGAATTGCACAACAAATGAATGGTCTGATTTAAAAATTCCAATCCAAGGATAAGTTGGTTTTTCCTTTTCAGGTGCACTCAGTTGACCAAAAGCATTCAATTTAACATTTCCTTGAAAAGCATCAAAGAATGATTCTCTGTAATAATTAGAGGTTTGGAGTCCTTTAGAATCATCAATCCTTTTGCCATGATTTTTTTCATAAAACAAAACAACCATATTTTGGTAAACTCCAATCCAAGGATAGGTTTTTTCAGCAGCACAAGAAGCAAGTTTGATTTTTGGATTCATAGTTTGAGAAGATACAATGCATCAGCATGTTTGTCAATCAATTTCCTTTACTGCATTTGCTAATTTTTCAACAATATCCAAATTGAAAGTTTGACATCCCACCTTGATTCCATCTTTTGACACAACATCAGAATATTCACTATTCAATTGAACAATTTGTTTTTTTGGTTTTTCCATTTGGAAAAGATCATCAGTAGTGATTTCTTCACCATAAACATCAATTTCTTCATCATGATCAGCTTTAGAACCATGCCTCATTTTGAGTTTACTATTGCAACAAATTTGACAATCAGGATAAATGTCATGAAAATCAAGAAACACTGCACCTCCTGAATTCCATGCATATCCTAAATCAAACAGTCTTTGTTGAACAACTTTGCTGTGTTCTTGTGAGAAGATATTAATTCGGAATGTTTCAGGTAATGTTTTTTTCATATTTAAAATATTATATTAGTTTATTAATGTGCAACAGATTTTTTGTGCTCAAATTTCTCAACCTCATCAAAATGTTTCCATCCTGTTTCTTTTTCTACTTTCTTTTGCCATTCATCAAGAGCCATGCGCCAAGGACGAAGAGGCTTGTAAGGCATCCCAAGAAACATTGAGAAGCAATATAAGACGTTGGACATTAATGCTTGTCTCTGTAGAGGTTTCTATGGTATTCATAATTTTTTTGTGGTTTAACTTTAATGTTTTTTGTATGTTACACCATTTTTCAACAAATTCAAGTTTTTACATTCTGCAATTTGCCTAATCACATTCCAATGTGGTTTGAAGTTTTTTGGAGCTTCCCAATCTGACAATTGCCACAAATTTGCTTCATCAGGAATTCCATTCAAAAGAAGATATGCACCACGTCTTGCAGCAGCAACAGGACAATTTCTATGTGATGCATCAAACAGCATATTGTAAATATCAGAACAATCTGTAACATAAAGTCTTTCCAAACGGTTTGAAATGGTTCTTGTGCAATATCCAAACCAATCTTCATTTTGTTTTGGTTTGATTTTCAACAATGGACCATAGCCTAAAAAGCATGCAGTGGTTCCACATTCATATTTAGCCTCTTGCAATGTAAAACTATTCCTTGAATCACAATTAAAATCACTAATATCAAATTTTGGTGGTGGCACACTGTATCGCACTCCCAAACTGAGAATTGCAATGTTGCGAAATTGTGTTGGAGTGATGCCTAGGCTTTTTGGTGTTTGCGTTTTCATATGTTCATCTTAGCAGGTTAAAATGGGTTGTCAACAAAACTTTTCAAGTCCCCTACTATCTTTGGAATGAATCATATTATTGTTAGAATCATATTCATACCAACGTTCAAATCCATCACTATCTTTATAATAGATCAGATTATTGTTAGAATCATATTCTTTCCAATATTCATATTCACTACTATCTTTGGAATGAATCAGATTGTTGTTAGAATCATATTCTTTCCAATATTCAATTCCATTACTATTTTTGTAATGAATCAGATTGTTGTTAGAATCAAATTCTTGCCAAAATTCAAATCCATTACTATTTTTGTAATAGATCAGATTATTGTTAGAATTATATTTATACCAATATTCAATTCCACTACTATCTTTGGAATAAATCTGATTATCATTTGAATCAAATTTCAACCATTCTTCCAATT
>Ga0100403_1001382_pt1 | contig 22026 bp, 32 predicted proteins | sample CryGeymet201501t_FD_83663 | JGI IMG/M metagenome (GOLD analysis project Ga0100403, IMG submission 83663) | Groundwater microbial communities from Crystal Geyser aquifers in Utah, USA - Crystal Geyser metaG 2015-01t | ecosystem: Environmental > Aquatic > Deep subsurface > Groundwater | place... | reverse complement strand
AAGATGGGGAATGGATTGGTGAAGAAAAAGAAGTTGATGAATTTGCTTTAAAAATAAAGCAAGTAAGAGATAGATTACACGGTAACTATAATCCAGATAAACCTTTAGCATTAAGAGAAAAAGCAGGTTTACAAGCACTTGCACAGTTTAGAACATGGATGTTTGAAAGTTTTGCTGGTAGATTTGAATCTGAAAAACCTGATCAATTGACTGGAAAAGTAGTAAAAGGTAGATATAGAAATGGAGTTTTTATGATAAATTATACTACACCAAAAGAAGGAGTAGAAATGAATTTATTAGAAACTAATTTATTTACTTTGAAACAGTTAGCTAGAAAGTTAGTTGGATTTAATACTAAATTTGATGATAGATTTAATGAAGTAGATGCAGCAAATTTAAGAAGAAATTTGACAGAAACTGTTATACTAATGGGAATGATGATGGTAGGTGCAATGTTAAAATATGCTATTAAGGATGAAGATGATGATACGAAAAGAGCAGTATTTTATACATTGTTAAATTCAATGACTAGGATACAATCTGATATAACATTATATACCAGTCCAATGGATTTAGAATCTATATTAAAACGACCTGTTCCAGTATCAGCTTTAGTTGTTGATACATATGAATGGTTTAATGCAATTGGAAAATACATGTTAGATGATGATGAAATAGAAGGTGGAATATATGATAATCATAGTAGATTACTTCGAGAAACAGCACAAATGTTTCCTGGCACTACAAAAATATATCAAACTTATTCCACAGGTCAAATTTTGTATTAGAAATAGTTATTTTATATATTTCACTACTTATAATAATTAAGAAATGGCATTAATATTTAAATTTCAAGTAGTAGAAGTTGTAGACGAAGATATTATACAAGTCTATGATAATACTAAAGATGATGAAGATGGATGGGGAGTAGATACAAATCCTAATCGTGTAGATAGAGCATTATTATTTATTTCAGAATATGTAGATGAATATGGAACTTCATCATTTTTAGAACAATCTACAAATTTAGTCAGTAGTAATAAACTATTTGGTATTGTAAGTGGAGTAGGTTTTTCAAATGTTGAAAAGTCTTTATTTACTGTAAAGAGTTCAGGAGATGGACAACATAATTTTTACATGGCTGCTATAGAAAAAGATTCTACAAAAGTATCTGGTTCACAAGGAGATATGTATTATAATACAGACGATAATTTACCATATTATTATAATGGTACGGCTTGGGTAACAATAGAGGATGCTTTATTATCTACAATTGTAGCATTATCAGCTTTTCAAAATATATATCAATTACTTGCTAAAAGAGCAAGAAGAAAATTAGCAGAAATAATTAGAGATTTATATTCTGTAGAAGATGGATATGATAAAAGATTAGCTAAATTAAAAGAAGATTATAGAGATCGACTTGGACTAGCTAGAGAAACATTTAATTCTGGAAATTATTCTAGTGGTAGAATATTATTAGATAATCTTAAAAAATATAGATTCTAATGATGACATTAAATGAAGAAATATTAACATTCATTAATAAATTACAATCATGGATGGCAAAAGCAGGTGTAGAACTTGCAAAGCTTGATGATGAAGGAATGATATCTGATAAAGTAGTAGATAAAATATTACAGGATACCTCTGATGTAATGGATTTAATGGATACACTTTATGTAAGTGATATAGATTTAATTGATGAAGATGGTAACACTAAAGTAAATTATTTATTAGATAGTGATTCTGATATAAGAAAATTAATGAATGATTGGAACCATTATCTAAAATTAGATATGTTGCCAACTAATCAATTACCATTAGATAACTACTATAGATTAACATCAGAGTCAACCAGTGGAACAGGTTTTGGGTTGCCTAGTGGTGGAGGTGTAAATTATATATTAGGTCAGGATTCTAGTGGAAATCCAGCATGGATATTAAAACCTACATTATTTGAAATGGATATAACTGTATAATAATGCAAGCATTAAATAGAAATCAAATATGGAAAATACCATTTATTCCTGATCGGGGAACAAGTGCAGCATTAAATGCAGATAATATAACTTTAGACTTTGGAAGATTGGTAGTAGAGCTTCATTCTTCTGGAAAAGTTAGATTAAAAATAGGTAGTGATGGTACAAAAAGATTTAGTGAAGAATTTTATGTTAATGATGGAATAATTACTAGAACTGATCCTATAACAAGAGCGTTTGGAGAAATACCTGCTGGAACAGTATTAAGTGATAAATCAATATATGAAGCTTTACAATTAGCTTATTGGGCTTATCAAAATATTGTTTTGAATAGTGTATCTTTAAGTCCTTCACAATTAGAAATAGGTTATGAATTAAATACTAATTTAACATTAGGTTTTAATATATCTAATTCATCTAATTTAGAACTAGGAAATGCTGGAAGTATATCATCTGCTTTGGTTACTAATACAACATTTGATCCTAGGGTAACATTAAATATAGCTAGTATACCAACTACATATAATGTACCAACTACAATTCCTATAACTATAACCATAACAGGAAAAAATAGTGAAATAAGTACAAGAGTAGTCAATTTTTCATGGCTTCCTAGAATAATACATTTATCAAATACAAATCCATCTATTACAGATGCAACAACAATTCTTGCAGCAGGTGGTGGTGGAACAGTTTTATCAAACAGTAGAGCTAGAGATTATAACTTCACAGGAGGTTATTCTCATTTTTATTTTCCTAGTTTTGTAAATATTACAAATATAGGTTTTGCAGATATTGATATTAATACAAATTTACCATTATTTAATTATGCAGTACAACAACAAAGTGATATTGTAATTAATAATGGTGAAATAAGTGTAACATTGAAATATTTTAGAAGTGTAAATTCATTCGGGGGCGCAACTAGGGCTAGAGTATCATGAGTTTAGGAAATCCAACTGTAACCGCGCCATTAAGGCCAAAATATATTACCGATGATTACGGAACTCATGAAGATACCTTTGGAGTTGGTGGATTAAGAACAGTACAAAGTGTTGCTGATCTTAGTGCAATACAATTAAAAAGAAGAAAATCTTACATGATTGTTAACGTTAGGAACTACTTAGGTAGTGCAAGACCTTTCTGGTTAGCTTCTCCTGATGATAATCCTACAAACTTAGCAAATAATGCATACTGGATTCCAGTACCTTTTGAAAATTGGGTAGTAACAGGTCCAAGTGGAGGATATATATTTAAAGGTAAGTTTAATGCAACTACAGGATTAGTAACAACTGGCGATTACGTAGGAGTTGCATTATCTGATACACCTACACCAGCAAACGTTCAACCAGGATGGTATTGGCAAATAGACACTGCTGGTACAGAAGATTTTGGTGGAACTGTAGCTGTAGCTGACGAAGTATTAGATACTGGCGATGCCGTAGAAACAAATTTTACTGGAGCATTATCTAATGTACCAGTAAATGTAGGAACTGTATCAATAACAGATGGTACACAAGTAATTACTGATGATGGTTCTGGAAATTTAATAGGTGATGTAGATGGTGGTGGAACAAATACTATTGATTATAAAACAGGATTATTTGATGTAACTTTTGCAACAGCACCACCAGCAGTAGCTGATAATATAATAGTAGATTATAGTTATGGTGAACATATCTTTAGTATTGGAGATAGAGCTATATGGAATGGTGTAGAATTTGATATAGATGAACAACAAAATGCTTCTAATGATTGGGCAAGTATTATTGGAATGCCTAGTATTATATCAGATATTGGTGATGGTACATTTATACCAGTAAGCCAAACAGATTTTAATACATTAGAAGGAGAAGTAAATTTAAATACTGAAAAATTAGTAACTTTAGTTTTAGGCGCTGGAACTGATATATCTGCAATTAATAATACTGATATTATTACTAAGCAAATGCTTACTAATAATTATTATAATGTAACAGATATAGATATAATTGAAGGTGATTTAATTACTCAAATACAAGCATTACTTAACGACAGTGCAACACCTGTAGAAAATACAGTAGATAGTTTTATAAGTTATGAAGGTCTATTAATAAGTACATATACTTCTTCTAAAATAGAAGATAGATTATTAGATGTATATAATGCAGCAATAGCTGATGCTCCAGGTGGGAATGTATATGCAAATTTAGGTTTTAAAACTGGTATATTAGATGGTATAACATTAACAATAGACCTTGAAGAAAAAGTAGATAAAATTTTTCCCCCTATTGTTGATAATATACCACAGACATTAACTACTGGATATTCAATTGATAATTCAGGAGCAACTACAATAATAACATTTTCAGGTACACCTTCTGATTTTGCTGGAACAAATACTAAATATGAAATACATTATTTAAAAGGTATAGGGGATGCATTAGAAACTGATCCTATATTTACTGCAAGTCAAGCATTTAGTATAACAGCAGCTAATAAAAGTAATTGGACAGAAGCTTATAATAATTATATTGTAAGTGGAAGTTTAAGTGGTACAAATTTAATATTAAGTCAACGTGATGGAGGACAACTAGCAGGAATTGATCTCTCTTCTCTATCGGGGGGTACAGGATTCACTTTAAATCCATTAACAAATAATTATTTATCAAAGTCTAATTTAGCAGGAGACAATTTAACAAATAGTCAAATATTTGATAATGGTACTGATATAGGTATTTTTACAAGTACCGTAACAGATGCTAGTTTTTCTGTAAGAAAAAGTGTTAATACAAAATCATTAGTTTCATTAAGTAATTTAAATGTAGCAGGTACAGTATTAAAATTAGTAGTACCTACTTCTGGAACTGGTAAGTTAATAACTGGATTTAATGGAGCAACAGAAAATTTTAGTGTTGATGCAAATGCTAAAATAACAGCAAATAAATTAACTTTAAATAATCCTGCAAACTATTTAATAAGCTCTCCAAAATTATTAATTTATAATGAAATAACTAAAGAAGTATCTACATATAATGGAACACTAGGCTTAGATTTAATTCTTGAAAATAATAATTCAGCACCGCTTAGGACAGGGATTACAAAAAATTGGAGATTCTTAGACCTTAATAGTACTGTTGGTTTAGTTGGTCATACAAATACAGGAGATTTAGTTAAGGTAATCCCAAATAGAGGATTAACATTTTATCAAAATACTTTAAAACTAGGTGGGGGTTTTGATGAAGATATTTCTTTATCAGGAGATTCTGGAGCTACTTTTAATATATTAACTGATACAGGACACTTTGGAATGAATAATAATTCTTTCAATATTGCTCAAACAAATACTGATGGTGGGAGTAGTGGTGTATCTGTTACAGAAGAATCTGCTGGTCTTTATACTAATGATTTTATTACAACTAATACTTATAATACACAATTATTACTTTTTAAGGATAATATAAGAGTTCAAAGTACACATGCTACATTTAGAGGTTTAAATTATTATGAAGACTATAGTGATCAATGGACAATTTCTACAGGTAGTAGAGAAATACCAGATATAGGTTTTATAGAAACTAATTATTTTAAAAATAGTGGTGGAGCTATAACTGGTAATGTTATACTTGATAATCTTAGTGGTTTAAGTGATCAAAATAGAATATTATTATTAACTAGTACAGGACAAATAACTAATTTAACATTAGGAACAAATCTTAGTATTAGTGGTACAACATTAAATGCTACTGGCGGTGATGGAGGAATAACTACTTTAGTTGGTTTAACTGATACAACTATATCTAGTCCAACTAATATACAATATTTAGGTTATAATGGTTCTGCTTGGATAAATAGACAAATAGCTTATAGTCAATTAAGTGGAACTCCTGTTTTAGCAACAGTAGCTACAAGTAATAGTTATGATGATTTAGATGATAAACCAACTATACCAGCAGGACAAGTTAATAGTGATTGGAATAGTGTAAGTGGACTTTCTCAAATTTTAAATAAACCTACATTAGCTACAGTAGCAACAAGTGGAAATTATAACGATCTTAGTAGTAAACCTACAATTTACACATCATTAGCTTCCTTAGTAGATACATCATTAGCAACTATAGCAAGTAATCATTATTTAGGATATAACGGTAGTGCATGGGTTAATAGACAGATTGCTTATAGTCAAATTAGTGGAGTACCATCTTTAGCGACTGTTGCTACAAGTGGAAATTATAATGATTTATCTAATAAACCAACTATATATAGTACCTTATCTTCACTAACTGACACTACAATAAGTGGATTATCAACAAATCACTATTTGGGTTGGAGTGGAAGTAGTTGGATAAATCGACAAATAAACTATAATGAATTAGCAGGAAATCCTACACTATTAACACAAACTATAGGAACATGGACTCCTGTAGTTTTAGGTGTTAGTTTAGTAATTAGTAGTGGTAGTTATATAAAAACTGGAAATTTAGTTTTTATTACATGGAATATAACAATGCCAAGTACTACAGATACAACAGATTTTGAAATTGAAAACCTCCCCTTTCCGATATCTCCTGCTGGAAATGGTAGTGGTATTTTTACTTTTTGGAACTTAAATACAACAGGATTAACGACAACATATGGTGCTTCTGCAAATAATTTAAAAATACGTCCAAATTATTCTGCTTTTATTGGGGATTTATTAGAAAATATAGATTTTAGTCAGAACTCAATAACAGGACATTTTATTTATCGTTCAACATAATTATATGGAAAAAATAAAAAATATACGATTAAGTCCAGATGCTCAAATTGTATTCTATACAAGTGGAACATTAACTCTGGATTTAAAAAAGAAAACTACATTTATTATAACATTAAATGCTAATCTTAGTACATTAGTAATAAATAATCCTATACTAGGAAAAACGTATGATTTTATTTTTATTCAAGATGTAACAGGTGGAAGAACAGTTACTTTTCCAGCAGAACTAGATGTTAGCGGTGAGATAAATAGTGGTTCAGAAGAAGTTACAGTACTCCAAGCTTTATGTTATAGTTCCTCTTCTTTAAAGGGTGGAACAGCAGATGGAAGTGGAACTGGAACAACAATATTAAAAGCAAATGAAACAGAAGCAGTAGATGCTATTGAGGATACTAAATATTTAACTCCAAATAAAGGTTATTTAGGATGGTTATCATGGGTAGTAAGCAAAACTGTATCAGCATTAAATACTACTTCTAAAAATATTGTAGGTGCAATAAATGAATTACATGCAAGACCAGGATTATCAACAACTAAAAAAATACAATGGGATTGGACAGATGGAATAGAAGTAGGGGATCATCTTGATTTTATAATTACAGGTGTAACAGAAGATAATGAAATTTCAGGAATAAGTTCTACAATTTTACATATTGGATTAGTATATCAACCAGATGGTTATTCTATAGTAACTACAAATTTTGTAAATGATACTTTAAGAATATTAGATAAACAATTATCTGATGAACCTGATAATCCATCTATTTCTTTAGATTATAATAAAAGTGGAATAAGTGCAGGTATAGATGATGCCCCTTTTGATGGAGAAATTAAAGGTAGACAAGATGGTGAATGGGTAACAATAGGAGGTGTCGGCGCAGCAGGACTATTCGAACCAGTCCAATCCATAACAGATGTCCAAGCATTCGACACAACAGATTCAGAAATATGGAAAGACAAATACGCTCTGTTAATCGAAGACGAAGGGCAATTCTATAGATACGACCGACAAAGCGTAGTAAGTGAGGCATTGCCTTATATTATAGCCCCGGACACCGGACCGGGTAGGTTTATTCAAGATCAGTATGCGCAGTTGCAGAGTAAGGCAGATAAAGTAGGAGGTGACAATCAAATAGACTACACCCCAACAAGTCCACCATCATGGTTGTCAGCTATTCTTACAGGAGGAAAAGCATTATTGAGAGCAGCCCTTGATAAGATCATTGCTACGATGGTTGAAAAAACTGATTTTGTAGCTTTGACTGATTCATCAAATACTTTATTGAATTGTCAAAATTCCTATGAGCCAAAGTTGACATGGGAAGTTCCTTTATTGGCAACCGCGCGAACATTGACACTTTCAAACGTACTCGCTGGAAGTGTCGGAGTGATAAAAATTCAAAAAGTTGATGCGGCAAATCTTTCAATCACTCTCCAGGGTACAGGATTAACACACGCAGGCAGTGTCGACATTGATAATAAAATAGTTTTGGTAGGCGATGCTAATTCAGAATATTTAATTTCTTTCATACGAATCGTCTCTCAGATTAACTGGAGTGAAATCTATAGAACGAAATGAGCAATCTATCAATTTTCAATCAATTACGTATAGCAAATGGCAATTCAGTCGTAATAACAAATTCCGATGAATATGTTAGATTGACATATGATAGTTTATATCCATTTGCCATGTCGATATGGTTTTATGTACCAGCTTCCGAATTGGACTCTTCCAGAACATTAATAAAATTCTTCTACGCATCAGGTAATGATCATAGAGTTATAGTGAATGAAAATAGAACAATTACAATACTTTTAAATCCATCGCGTACTACAACCGCCACAGTTAAAGAGGGCTGGAATTTCTTGTATTTTCATACAAATGTAATTTATCTAAATGGCGTATTAGAAACTCCTTCATGGAGTTGGTTTCCCGGTATTAATTATATAGAAATAGGCAATGGATGTAAATTCTACTTAGATGATTTTGTAATATATTCAAGTGGAGCAGATTACGAAAAGCTGTATAATAGTAACAATTTTCGACAATTACTCAAAAGCACTGAGTTGTCAAAGGCGATAATGTATATCCCTTTTAACGACTTTATTGAAGGGTCTCAGCATCTTTTGAAGATGGAAAAGACGCATAGTAATTCTAAATCATATTATAGTAAAGTTGGGTTTTCTCCTGAATATCTTGACAACAGTCAATTATATGCTGACGGCATAAATGACATTACAACATATGATGACGTAATAACATCTGTAAAAAACGGGACTATAGAATTTTTGGCACGTCCAGAGACAATAGGAACTATGCCCGGTCAAACTAATTCAGGTACTGGAATGTATACATTTCAAAACCCTATATTTTTTTCTGGGGGTTATGTGGATGGAATAAATGTGACAGTTGTAATTATGCTTACGACTCAAGGAATTGCTTTCGGTGTCTGGAAACCATTTTATTTTCCGGCAATACTATCACATGCAGTTGCTGTCTCAAATCAGGTGATGACACATTTTGCATTTGTTATTCAAAATAATGTTCCATCACTATACATAAATGGGGTGTTTATAAAAACAGGATTAGCCCCAACATCGGGAGATATTAAGGTAAGATACTCGCTGTTTACCAGAATTAATCCGACTTACCATAAATTTTTTAAAGGTTCGATGAAAGAATTGAGAATATGGACAACCGTGAGAACAGCGCAAGAAATACAAGATAATATGAATGTTCAAATGGATGGCACGGAGGTTGGATTGCATCGGCTCTATAGAGGTGATAGATCACCAAATGAACTCGGAACAACTCTTATCGAAAGGGTAGCAAACAATAACCTGACTTTAGAAAATTATAATTTAACCGATCCACCACAGGCAGCTTTAGCACCACGTAGACCAATAATGTAATAAAATTATGTACGTACTAATACCAAAAGAATACATTACTCCAGAAATAGCGCAAAACTATTCAGTAGTAACGATTGACAGCAATCACGATAAAGTCATAGAAAGTATACATGTTCTTGATGGGATGGGGCAATCTCAGGAAGTAGCAATTAAATGGATAACATTTAAACTTTGCGAAAAAACTAATTGGAATCAAACAGATGAAGACAACTTATTGGCAATAGTAGAAACATGGAACTCTATTCATAATAGTGATCAAATGATGCAATTGAACATAAACGATATAAGAGGAGACGTGGTGTCTATCTCGCAATATCTGGGGAAAGAATTAGAGGTTTCACCATATCAAACGATAGAGATATGAGCAATATTAAACTGGCGTATAATAAAGAAGATGATGTTCAGGTCAAAAAGACATTTGATGTCCTAATGGTCTGGTTTGATAATGACAAAGATCAGGTGCTTGCTGCAATGAATCAAAACCAAATTGCAATCACTAATCAGGTAACTTGGCATTCCGAAATAAACAAGAAAGTCAATATCATTCAGGAATGGGCAATGGATGCTGTAATGGTAAGGGGCAAGCAGTGCAGGCATGAAGGGATTGTTTATAACATCATTCAAACGCATACGGTCAATAATGAAACATTCATACCTCCGACAATCCCTGCATTATACCGCAAAGCTCCTGTAATAGAGCCTGGACAAACTTACCCTACATGGGATAGTATAGGGCTTTTGGATTCTGAAAACTACTGGCGAATGGATGATATTGTCCATTGGAACGATAAGGACTGGCAAAGTACTCATGCAATCAATATATGGGAACCTGGGGTTAGTCAGTGGAATGAAGTGGGTGCTGTAGTTGATCCACCAGTAGACAATCCGTGTGAAGGAGTAGATCCGTGGGTAGGTACACAGCATTGGAGTACTTATACAGTAGGAGACAGGCGAACTGATGGTGGTGGATTGTATGAGCTTCACACTCAGGCATGGGCGCAATCTTACGCTCCATCCAGCGCATACGGCAATTTAGGGTGGACATTTATACAGGCTTGCTCATGATTTACTACCTTCTATTCATATTATTATTCATCTCAATCGACTGGTTCTACATCCAAAAAAGAGATATAGAGGAGCATCAAGAATATTCCTTCCAGAGCAAGTGTTGGCTTTAGCAAACAAAAAGTATAAAGAAGCAACTTGGAGATCAGCATATAAAAACGAAGTTGGTTATACATACTTCTCAGGAATGAATCATCCAAGCAATTGGGGACTATCATGGAGCGGAATCAATGCAATGTTTGCAGCACTACCGATGATGATTTATGAAATAAACGATGAACCAATAACACCTGTAACAGCTAATAAGTTTGGCAAAAGATCAATGATAGTTATTTAAATATAACCTTTTTAAAAAATTTAAAAATATATTATAAATAGTATTTATAAATTAATTAAAAATTGTTTAACTTAATAAGTATATAAGTTTTATATAATAGTATAATAATAATCTTATAAAAATGAAAGTAATGAATGAATTTTTAGGCAGAATTTCTGTGGGAGCAATTTTCTTTACTAGTATTATATCAGTAGCTGTAGAGTGGATTTTAGGTAGTGATGTAATTACTATTTTTGCTTTTATAACAAGTGGGGGAGCTATGATATTGATGATAAGAAAAATTATTTTTGTTGGGTATCAAGATACAATACAAGCTAAAGAACGTTATTTATTTTGGCTTCAAAAAAGAATTAAAAATAGAGAAGATCAAAATAAAAAAGAAGAAAAATTAGAAAACGATAAAAATAATCTTTAAAATGAAAGATTCAAAAAGTTTACTTATAACAAGAATAAAAGATAACGGAGTACAAACAATAGGAACAGGTTTAGTATTAGGTAATACTAATGAAATATTATATGAATTTAAAACCCTAGAATTACCTTGGAAAGATAATCAAAAACGTATAAGTTGTATTCCTATAGGTATTTATAATGTAATAAGATATAAAAGTCCTAAATTTGGAGAAGTATTTCTTTTAGAGAATGTTTCTAATCGAAGTATGATAGAAATACATTATGGAAACTATTTTTCTGATATAGAAGGATGTATTCTTGTGGGAGAAAACTTTAAAGATATTAATAAAGACGGTCATGTTGATGTAACAAGTAGTAAAAATACATTAAATGACCTTCTAGACATAATGCCAGAAACATTTAAATTAGAAATTATAAATAAATTTTAAAACTTAATTTTAAAATCATGGAAGAAAGAACAGGAATGTTAACTGAACAACAAGAACAATTTATTGCAGGATTGCTGGATAAAGCAATAACATTTAAAAATCCAGTATTAGAATCTTTAGATGGGCCTTCTTTTAAAGTATTAGTATCTGTAATAGATAATAATCTTATCGAAAGAATACCGCAAGAATGGCAAAATCCAATTGAACCTATCATTGATGCAGCTATAGCAGGTCAATGGGAAGAGGCAGCAGATAAGATTGCAGCTTTTGCAAATGAAAAAATTGATATTCCAGGTTTAGACGAACTTAGTGAACAATTAATTTTCAATGCAATTCTACAACTTATCCTTGGAGCAATAATGGGACAAGTAGAAGAATTTAGAGGAGCAGCAACAAAAGAATAAGTTAAATTTAAAATTATAGTCGGTTAACTATTATGTTAATCGACTATATTAATATTATGGGAGTAAAACTTGTATTTTTCGGAAGTGATGGAATTTTTGATCGAAATGATCTATTTATGTGGGTAGGACTTTTAGGATTAATATCATTCTTTGGTGCAGAACTCTACGATAAAATAGAAAAAAGTATTCCTATTAGTGATTGGGCATATATAACAATCATAACAATGGTACTTGGAAAAAATACAATTAATGCAATATTCAAACTACGAACGCGAGAATTAAAGAATGAAGAACCATGCTAAAGTTTATAGAAAATAATTATAAAATCATACTTGGTATAATTGCTGGTATCATGATTGTTTCTTTTGTTACACAAGGAATACAAATATACAATCATAATCGTAAATACAAAAGCATTCAAAAAGAATTAGATAATCTTAAAAAATTACGAGAGATTGAAATTAAAGCTCGTATGGATAGTATAGAACAACTAAAAAAGGATAAGATTATATTATATGATTCAATTCGTATTATAGATGCAAAATTAAAAAAGAAAGAAGATGAAAAAGTTAAAGTGGTTTATGTTGTTAAGTCTATGTCTGTTTCTGAACAACAAAGTTATTTCACAGAACGCTACAAACAAAATAGTAATTCTGGACAGCGCAACAGCAGCATTAGTGATAGCAGACTTGGAGATAGGAGATATTTGTTGCGAACAAGTGGAACTTCAAAGGAAAAAAATAACTACTTTAGAAAACGTTATATATAATAATGATGCAGTTGTAGCCCAGTTAGATAGTATAATTGCAACCACTCGCGCCATCTCTAATGCAAACATGCAAAAATTTTTACAAGCTGAGACGGAGATAAACCACCAAAAGAAATTAGCTAGAAAATACAAATGGCAGCGAAACCTAACATGGATAAGTATAGGTCTTGCTGCCGCATCGTATGTATTTATAAAAGTTAATTAATCTCAATCTCGTAAACATGCTTTCGAATATTCATGTCGTTTTGTTTTGATAATCAATGTATTAAGTGGGGTGTTGTTTAGCGTGTAGTTATACACAAGCGGGTGCAGATGTTAATTCGGTAATTTCTCCCTCTTTTTTGTATATCCATCCCATACCGCTACTAAACTTTTCAGCTATACGTTTGCAACCACACTTTACACAAGTAGCAGAAATAGGGTGTTTAGGTGTGTCCCATTTATGCCGCCTATGTATAACAATGGGTAAAACTCCATTGCCTTTTTCTTCGTTTGAAATGTTTTCTATGCTCATACCTTTATGCTTTTAATTAAAGTTATTGGTTCTATTTTGGTCGGTAACGAGAGTTTACCCGTAGCCGTTGCAGCACATTAAAACGATGCTACAACACCAGCTATAAGTAATGCGGGTGTCGTAGCTCATAGGAAGGTTAGGGCTATGCTTCTTTTTTGCCAACGCTCATATAAAGATTCCAAGCCTTTTTATATTCAATGTGCCACTGTTTTTGCAATTCCACATCTCTATCACTCCAATTATGTTGTGCCTTTAATTCAGCGTAGGAATCATCATCCCATCCAGAAATTACTCCATACAGAAATGCAATCATCTTGTCATCGCTACAATCTCTTGATGTGAAAGCGAATACCTCTTGTAATTTCTGTAAGGGATTAGTAGGTATATCCATTTCATCCCTTGTTTGCCATATTAATTTTTCTTCCATTTTTATTCAGTTTATGCCCACGCTCAAAAAAAGAAGCGGATCCTTCTTTTAATCCAAATTCATCCGCATCCTTCAAAACATAAGTAACTTTTGCTAACTGGAAGAATGTCCTCTAATGGCTTCCAATGTGTAATTGGTTTTTCACTACATAAATCCCAACTGGCAAACTCTTCTTGTTCGCTGTAATAAAATCCTACATCTTCAACGCCATCTTCACAAAGCCATTTAATTTTCATACTGCCAATTGGTAATTGGTCTACTGGAATCCAGCCAGCAGCTAACACAGTTCCGTCAGCGTGTAGGGCTGTTTCCTCAGTCCCTACCAAGTCTCCAATTCTAAAATTTTTTGCTTCCATTTCGTTTTTAATTAAGATTTGTTTTAAATATTCCGCACCAGATGGGCGAACGCATAACAATGGCTAAGAAAACATAGCCTATTGGCGTTCGTGCATTGATGAAACGTGATTACAAGGCTACGTTTCTTAGCCAAACCGTTAGCGGTCAGCTTAACGAGCATTCCACCATTTAATAAATTCTACGACTGTATCGAAAACACATTGAAATTTTGAATCATTAGAATTGCTTACAATCTCATTATCTTTCCAATCAAGAATTGAACACCTATTTGGTTCTTTCCAATTATAATGTCCGTAAATATGAACATCGCATTTGCAATCAATCTCAATTTTCTCAATTACTGGCATTAACCAATCCCACGAATTGTTGAATTTGTTTTCATTTAATAAATGTTCAATTGATTTATTCGGTACACTAAAAGCAGGTGTTTGATAGCCTAAATAACCTGCATACCAAATTTGGGCTTTTTGTCCGTAACTGTCATAATAAGATTCTATTTCTTTAATACCCATAAACTCAGCAATCAAAGCCGAACCGCTAACACCAGATATACTCAATGCTTGGCTTTCGGCTTCGATTTTATCTTTATTTGTCATATCGTTACAACATCCACGAAATACAATTTTCTGTTTCACATTTACCCCATACGTGGTTACGTGATGAAGTTCTTGTCCAATGTAAATCATTACCACATTTTGGACATTTAATCTTACCTTCAGTACCTGTCTCTTTTGAAATTAATTTAATAGCGTCTAGTATGTACTTTAAACCATTATTTGATTGTCTTTCTTCTTCATTTATCATTTTTCTTCTTTATAATTAATTTCAAAACCATTAATATCTATTTTACTCAAATTTATCCCTGATTCTCTAGATATTGTTTTTGTTAGTTCTACTATATTGTTAAATGTTTTAGAACTAATTTTAACAGATTGTTTATGTTTACTGTGTATTATTATTTTAGCCATTTTGTTTTTAATTTAAAAGGTGACCAATTAAGGTCACCTTCTTTATTATTAAAACTTCTCCGCTTCTTCTTTTTGATTTATAACTTTAAGTGTACTAACTACATTAGGTAGTTCTGCAAATATTTTAAATCTTTCAACAAGTTTAGTACATTCTTTTGTTGATAAATATTTACCATCAACTACTACATCTATTCTACTTGTTGCTTCTAAAGCTTTACTTTCTTTACGTGTCATACTAATAACATATTTAAAGATTTTTCTACTACACTAGCATTAGTTCCAAATACTGTAGATTCTAACATTTTTTGAGGATTTGTGCTAGTTTTTACATTTTGATAATAACCACTTACAGCATTATATACTCCAAATTTAGTACCTATAATACTGTCTTGACCAACACCTCTATAATAAAATTTTTGCATACTCTTAATAATATTATTTTTTTGTGAAGATTCAAATTTACCAATAGTACACTCTTCTTGTGAATATAACAATTCTTTAAAGAATGTCATAACATCTTTACCAACAATAGTTTGTTTTTTTAAATGTGTAAATATTTCACCTAATTCATTACTAAGCTTATTAGCTATTCCTATTAATTTATAAGCTTCCTGTAGCTTATCATGAGCACTTGTTGTATGTCTAATTCTTATAGTATTAGTCATATTTTTAAGAGCAAAATTAAGTGTATTATTACATACTATTCTTACAGGAGTAAACCCACCAGTAATAGATCCTTTACCATCATGAGTAAGTTTTAGAAAAATATATTTTTCTACTGCTTCCCCAGGTACACTAATATAATCTGGTAATTTAGCTGTAATAAATACAGTTTCACCATTACCTAGAGCACCTGCTGTCTCATAAATAGCTTCTCCTTTACCTACTATTGTATCAAAGAAATTAAAAGCTTCATGATTTTGTACTACAGTATATCTACTCCCTACAATACCAAAAGCTACATTAGTATCTTCTCTATATGTTGCAAATGTATTAGGAACAACTATACCTTCTTTATATTGTGTTTCTATTGTATTACCATCATCATCTGGATATTTTATAAAACAATTTTTTTCTATAGCACTTTGTCTGTCTAAATTTAAACCTACTTGTGCATAGACTGGTGCAAGTCCAACTTCATAATCTAAAGAAGCTTCTTTTAAAGCTTCTTTACTTGTTAATGCACCTTTAACTATTTGTCCAAGACCATGCCATGCTAGAGTTCTAGCACTAAAAAATGATGCTCTATTAAATTCATTTATATATATATTGTGACCCATTATTTTATTTATTTTATATTTAAACCAAATTTATCTTCTGAAAGTTTTGCTCCGTTTACTTCTACAGATTTAGGTGTAAATTCCTTACCTTCTAGTTCTGCTAAAGTAGCATTAGCTTCATTTTCTTTAATTATTTTATCTAAATCCTCTTTAATTTTAGTTTTACTAACAGTTTTAGATTTTTTATAATTTAATTCTTGATCTTTTAAGATTGCTTCATATTCATCTGCTTTCTTTTGATCTAGTTTAGAAATGGCTATTGTAAAATCAACATATTTTAAATCTAATTTTTCTTCATCTATTATTTCTACACCACCTTTACTCCTTCTTGTACTAAGTTTTAAAGTTGGGAATTCTAATCTTTTAATACCTTTTTTGTCTTCTTCTCCAAACAATAAAACTGCTTGTAATAAACTAGCATTCAATCTTTCTTTACTATTCTCAGCAGTTTTTTTAAGATTAGTTAATCTTTCTATTTCTGATTTAAGTATACCAATATGTGAATCATACATATTCATTACTTTATGATAGTTTATACATTTAGTAGATAATTCTTCACGATTAATTTGTAAAGCATTTTCTAAACCATCTGTAAGTTCACCATCTGCTTCTTCTACTTTTGCCATTATATCAAGATATTCCTGCTCGATACTAAATAAACTTTTATTATTACTCATTGTTATATATTTAAATTACCATTTTATAATTTTTTTTTCTTTACTTTCTAGATACATATTGCATTTACTAAAACAATTACTAGCTTTCCAATATCTATTTTCAAATACAGCTTCTTTAGGATGCTCAATTTTAATAATAAGATTATCTTTAGTTGAAAGATATTGTTCTACGCCATGGGCATCTTTACCTATTAAGATATAAACTATATTTGAATATTCAAAGCTTAATTTTCTCAATAATTTAGCTGTAAATGTACTCCATCCAAACTTTATATGACTTCTAGGTTTATTTCTCCTAACTGTTAAAGTTCTATTTAATAATAAAACTCCTTGTAAAGCTAAATATTCAAAAGATGCTTCTCTAGTTATGTTTAGTTCTATTTCTCCAAATTCTTCATAAAAATTTAAAACATCCATAATCTTTTTATTCATTTGATTATTAGAGTTTGTTCCAAAAGCTAAACCCCCGGCACTACCATCGCACCAGGGGTCTTCACCTAAAACAACCACTTTTATAGAATCTATTGAAGTTAATTTAAATGCTTTAAATACATCATTGGAGTTTGGATATACTTCATAACCTTTTCTTTCTTGTGCAATTAGTTTTGCTATATTTACAAAGTATTCTGAATTTATTTCTTCTAAAATAAATTCAAACCAATCTTCTCCAATTCTTTCTTTTATAGCATCATTAAATTTTTCATTCATCTTCTTTTATAAGGTCTATAATTGAATCCATTTCATCTGGTAATATAATATCAGGAATAAATTTCATTTTAATTTCGTAAAAATCAAATCCTTCTAATTCACTATCAATAAATTCTTTATAACTTTTATTAAGTTCATCTAATTTATCAAACAATCCAGAATATTCTTTTGTAAGTTTAGCTATAACAGCATCTCTTTTTTTCAAGTTCTCTTCTCCAACAACTTTAGCTACTCTTAAACCTTTAGAATCCATTACATATTCATAAATTCCATTATCATTAGGAGTCGCTAGTTTTTCAGTTGCTTTCAGAGCTTTCTTTTCTAATTCCTCTGCGTTCTCTTCTTTTTTAATCTTATCTACCTCTTTATTAAAGGGGAATATTTTCTCTTTTCTAAAAGCAGTTATTTTTTTACTATTTTTACTTAAAGCATATGTAAATTCAAATGGTATATGCAGTACTTCTCCTTTTTCAGACAAAGTTTTATTAGCGGCATCTGTTATTCTTGCTTTAATACCTTCAATTTTGTTTTCTAATTCTAATAATTCTATTACTTTCATTTGTTTTTGTTAAGTTTAATTTTTAAATTATTTATTTCTTTTTTCATTTCTTCTATAGTATGACGTAATTTTATTTCTATATTATCAAACTTGAAGTTCTCTTTCCGGATTAATTGGATTTCTATTAATTCTTCATATTGAAGTTTTTTATTTTCTAATTCTTTTATTTCAGGTAATGGTGTTTTTATATTTTCTAAATGAAACTTTTTATGCATTTCATTTAATCTTTCTCTTATACCAATTAATTCCTGTTTTAATTCAATTAGATTTTCATTTACTTCTTTTATTGTTTTTGGCTCTTTTTTCATTTCTTCATATTATCAAATTTATTTATATACATATCCAACTCCTCCTTGTTCATGCTCTTTAATCTTTTATCTGCTCCTGGTAATGTGTATCGTTCTTTTAAGATTAATAAATATAATGCTTTAAATTTTCCAACATAATCTAATGGTATAATTCTGGTAAATCTATTTTTACCTTTTGGTAATTTTGGGAAAAAATATTTCTTCCAACTTCTTAACATTCCAGCATTCACATCTAATAGATTTGCTACTTCACTCTGACAAAAATAAACCTTTTGGATTACATCTGTTTTTAATTTTCCCATAATTCTTTAATTTATTCTCTGCATAATTATATAAATTTTCTATTTTATGATGTATAGTCCTTTTACTCATTACAACATCTGTGAATAAGTACCTTTTTGGAGTAAATGTTGTAGCAAATAAACAATTATTTTTTCCAACAGGTACTACTTTTTGAATATATGCATCATACTTATCCATTACCCATTTCTGTTCTATTGGAAATGTATATACACTAGATACATTTTTAGCAAATCTCGTTGGTACTGATGATTTAACATCTATATATGATATAAGAGCACTTGGTGTATTACTCCATATTAAAAAAGGTGTTGTTTTATCATAAACTGATTTATTAGTATAGACTTCTTCATAAAATATACCTTCTGCATTTTTATTCCAATAAATAATAAAATCTTCTGTATATGTATTTTCTCTTAACAATGTTTGATCTTTATTTTTGATTTTAGTTTTTAATAATTTATCAACTACATTATAAGAGACTGGATCAGAAAGTTCAAAAGTTTTTGCATGCTCTTCATATCCATTTATAAATCCTGCATCCCATAATTCTTCCATATACCATGCAAAATATAGTTCTTCATTACTCTTTAAATTTTCTACATTTATTCTAAGTTTCATATTTTATTCTTTTTCTTCTTTATTTAAATGTTTTAAAAATCTAAAACACATTGCAGCAGATTGTCTAAGTTCATGTTTTATATCTTCAACATCTCCTCTATTATCTTCATAATCTAATATAGCTTTTGCTACTTCTCCTATTTCTTCTGTTAAAATAGACATTCTTCTATGTAAACTTTTTGGATAATTAGGATGTTTTGTTTCTGCATATCTAAGTGCATCTCCTACCGCTTCTATTTCTGGATCTAATTCCATATCATATATATACATATTTCATATATTTATTATTTGTTTTAAAACTTCACCTACTCTTTTTACTCCTGATTGTTTCATATTATCTGTTAAATCTTTAGGTCTACCCTTTGGAAAAAGTAATGGTTGTAAGTTTGGATATTCTAATAATCTTTTAACTGCTGCTCTCATACCGGGCCAATCATTGTCATATAGTATATAGACATTTTTAAATCTTTCAAATAATTCAACTATTAATAAATTATTTAAATGAGCATTTTCTGATTGTGGCGCAATTGCTGGAATATTGTATACATCAAAACCTATAACATCTTTGTAAGATTTAGTAATTACTACATTTTTACCCGTTTTTGGTAAAAACTCATAACCTTGAATACTCATTTGAGATATATTATAAAACCTCTCTTTTGTTCTGTCTGGAAAATATAATTTCCATTCTTTATCAATATAATAACAAAATGCTTTTTCTTTTCCTTTATGGATATATAATATTCTACTATATGTTCCTTTAAAATAGATAGCTTTTTGTAAAGCATAGACATTGAATTTTTTGAGTTGTTTTCCACTAATACCATAATCTCTCCAATACTGTTTTTCTATTTCTGAAAAATTTCTTACAGATACGGTTATTATTGGGATAGCATTTGATTCTCCCTCTAGAAAAGATGGATCATGATATTTATCCTGAACTACTTTTGGAGTTGTACTTATTAAATTAAAATCTTCTGCTATCTTATTAAGAGCTTCTTTAAAACTTAAAGAATGCCTTTCTTGGATTACATCAAAACAATCATAGTTTTTACCTCTTGAAAAATCATTGAACTTTATACGTTGTGTTTTCCTATCTATATAAAATCTACAACCTGGTTCTTTATCATTCCTTAGAGGATTTGTATAGTTTATATTTAATGAAAATGTTAATCCTAAATATTTCTCAAATATATCTCTTTCTTGTACTCTTTCTAATATAAAATCTTTAGTTATTTTTGTTCCTATATTTATATTCATAGAGTTTTAAAAAAAAAGGATAGTATTCTAAATACTATCCTTATAAAAATTAAACATTTAAAATACTTCTACAGGTGGAAGATCATCTTCAAATCCTCCAGTTGATAGTGGCATTGATTCACTTGCATTATCTTGTTCAAAATTTTCTTTTCCAATATATTCTACAAATTGAAATCCATTTTGTAATTTTTGGCTTGGTTTTAATGCAGTATATTCATCATCCATTAAATCATGCCATTTCTTTAAACTTTTTACATAAGGTACACCAAAGAATTTTTTATAGAAATCTTGATAATATGCAGTTGTACCATCATCTTTTGTAACTTCTTTAGCAATAGCTAATAGTTTAACTTGATTATTTTTAAAATTTTCAAGTATATCTTTTAATTCTTTAACATTACCTTTAATAAGTTTTTTTGGATCATCTAATTGTACTACAGCATCTGCTGCTCTTGTATCAACATTCAACCAAGCTTTTAAAAAATCTATAAGTACAGATTCTCCTGCATAAGCTGCACGTAGAGATTCTTTATCCATCCAATCCATTTTAGGATTACTTTTTATAGTTTCTAAATCTTTAGCATATGAATGATTACCTTTTTTATCTATAAATTTTAATGAACCTGTCATTGCTTTTTCATTTTCATCTGATAGAAAAAATGTAAGTTTCCTTGGGGAACTCATTTCTTTACAAGTAACATAAAAATCTAAACGAATAGTATCTGCTCCATTTTGATTTTTTGTTAGATAATCAGCAGCATTATCTTTTGCGTTTGGATTAATTTTTTCTTTTATAGTTTCTAAAGAAGGGTTTATACTTACAACTTTAAAGTCATTTAGACCTGTAAAAACCTTATTGCTTTGTAATACTTCTTTATCACTAGCATTTCCTGATATAGCCATATTATTATTATTATTATGTTTTTTTAATTATTTTTAAATTAGTGTTAAAAAAAAGAAAGCTTTTTCAAGCTTCCTTTTTCTATTTTCTCCCTTT
>Ga0100403_1001381_pt1 | contig 22030 bp, 21 predicted proteins | sample CryGeymet201501t_FD_83663 | JGI IMG/M metagenome (GOLD analysis project Ga0100403, IMG submission 83663) | Groundwater microbial communities from Crystal Geyser aquifers in Utah, USA - Crystal Geyser metaG 2015-01t | ecosystem: Environmental > Aquatic > Deep subsurface > Groundwater | place... | reverse complement strand
GAGCTCCCGCAGTGCCACGTCGACATGACCGCGGTGAACGCGCTCCTCGACGAGCCCACCGTGCTGAGCGACATGTGCGTCGCGAGGACGCTCGCCAGCGCGATTCCGAGCGTCGAGTTCAAGAACGCATCGATCAACGACGCGCTCAAAGCGACGCTGCTCGACGCGCAGATCAGCTGCACGTACAACATCGGCAACTGCGCTCACCCGTCGTCGCTCGACGACAAGTGCCTCAAGTGCGGAAACGCCGTGAGCGATCCGGTGACGCTCGCCGGGCTTGCGACGCTCGATCTGTCGCACGTCGCGGGCGATCAGTTGCTGGCGGCGCAGGCCGCGTGCCGCGCGCAATATCCGGGCGCGCGCGCGCAGCTCCCCGGGCCGGACGACACCAGCGCGAGCGTCTTCGCGCACCCCGAGTGTTACCGCGGCTCGATGGGCGATCTCGCGTTTTCGCTCCGCGGGGCCGCCAAGGATCTCGCGATCGCGCGCTCGTCGTTCGCGGATCACCTCGACGCGTACGACATCGAGATGCGCACTTGCTACATCAAGGTCGCGTCGAACCAGAAGCTCGACGAGCTGCGCGCGGGGCACGACGCGAAGATGCAGAGCCTCCGTGACAGCAAGGCGGAGGCGGACAAAGGCGTCGCGATCGCGAACGGCGTCTTCAACTGCGCGGAGGCCGCGGTCGGCGCCGCGAGCGCCGGAGTGGGCGCGCAGATGGTCGTCGCCGGGGCCGCCGCCGCGGTCGCGTGCGGCGCGGCGATCGCGGTCGCGGTCGAGCAGGTGAAATCGATCGATCTGCAGAAGCAGATGGACGACACCGAGGCCGAGTACCAGAGCGAGATCACGCAGGTCCAAGAGAACACGGACGTTCAGATCTGCATGAACGAAGCGCACCAACAGCTCGTCGGCATGCGAACGGCGTCGCAGCAGATCGAGCGCGCGCTCATCGACTTCGCTCACGTGAGCAGCGATCTGCAAGGCGCGATCAGCAGCGCGCAGCAAGCGTACGACGAGGGGCGCACGCAGCTCGCGGTCGCGCAGGGGCGCACCGTGCGGCCGCCGGCGCTCGACGCATGGGTCGACGCGCGCGTCGATGCGTACGTCGCGGCGATGAGCAAAGCGCGGCGCACGGCGTACCTCGCGGAGCGCGCGGTCGAGTACGAGTACCAAGCGAGCCTCGCGGCGCGCGCGCAGATCCTCACGGCGGATACGCCCGCGCAGCTCGCGCAGGCGCTCTCCGATCTACGCAATACGTCGGGCACGTTGGGCATAAACGGGCATCGCCCTTCGCAGTTGAAGGTCGTGCTCAGCCTGCGCGATCACTTGCTGCAGCTCTGGGACACGTCGCACGTCGCGCAAGGCGAGCAACGGCTGTCACCGAGCGATCGGTTCAAGCTTCTGCTCCAGGATCCGCAGTACGCGCTCTTCGCGAACGGCGCGTACGCGGGGCAGCGCATTCCGCTTCAGATCGTTCCGCTCGGCGCGCTCCACGGCGACACGAAGGGGATCGAGATCTTCGCGACGACCGATTGCGCGGAGCGAATCTGGTCGGTCAACGCGTCGATCCTCGGAAGCGGCACGCTCGTCCGCGGTCAGGCGACGACGTTTACGCGGATGGACCTCCTCAAGTCGAACACGTTTTACAGCCAGCTCTGCAGCGCTCCGAGCGGCGGCAATCCGTTCCAGATCGCGTCGGTCCGTCCGTCGCGCAACTTGTTCAAGGATCCGGGCTTCGGCCTCGCCGGGCCGATGACGAGCGGCGCGCCGATGGATCCGAACGTCCCGAACGAAGTGACGCTCGACAGCCGCGCGCGCATTCAGGCGTACTTCAACGTACCGCGCGACAAGTTCGAGGAAGACGCTTACGCGAACGGCGAAACGTCCGAGCTCGCGGCGCGCGGGCTGTATGGCGAGTACGCGCTGTTCTTCCCGGCCGGCATCCTCAGCGTCGCGCAGCGCGACGGGCAGGGGAACGTCACCGGCTACAGCGACGGCCTCGATCTCGGCGCGGTCGACGACATCTTGCTGCGGATCGATTACGTGTCGGTCGCGCGCTGAAGTCGTACGCGGAGGACGCGGCCGCTGGCACGTCCGCTGCTGTACGCGCCCGCGGTGCTACGATGCTGACGATGTCTTCCGCTCCGAAACGCAAACCGACGTTCGAGGAGCTCTACCGAGAAATCGAGCGTCTCCCGGAAGGCATCACCGGACAAATCCTCGTCGCGGGCGTGCTCTCGACGATGTCGCGGCCCGGTTCGGCGCACGATCGCACGCTCGCGCACTGCGAGCACGCGGTCCACGATCTCGATCGGCGCTTCGGTGACCGGCCGTGGTGGTTCCGGCAGGAGTACGAAGTGCGCTTCCCGGGCGATCGCCTCGCCGTGCCGGACTTGGCCGGATGGCGCGCGTCGAAGTACCCCGAGCTCTCCGACGACAACCCGATCGCGATCGTTCCGGACTTCTGCGCGGAGGTCCTCTCGCCGGGCACGGCGTCGGACGATCGCACGCTGAAGCTCCCGCTCTACGCGTCGACCGGCGTCTCGCACGTTTGGCTCGTGGATCCGAAGCTTCGCACGATCGAAGTCTACGAGGCGATCGACGCGAGACCGACGCTCGTCGCGGTCGCGCGCGACGCGGACGTCATTCGGTTGCCGCCGTTCGATGTCGAGCTGTCACTCGGCGCATGGTGGAAGGACTGGGCATCGGAGGCGTCGACCGCTCCGAGCGCGCCGTAGGCCTCAACCGCTGTCATCCCGAGCCGCCGCATCTGTCATCCCGAGCCGCCGCATCTGTCATCCCGAGCCGCCGCATCTGTCATCCCGAGCCGCGAAGCGGCGAGGGACCACCAACGCGAATACCGGGGTCCCTCGCTTCGCTCGGGATGACAACGCCCTCACGTACAACGCCCTCACGTTGACAACGCCCGCACGTTGACGACGCCCGCACGTTGACGACGCCCGCACGTTGACAACGCCCTCACGTTGACAACGCCCTTACGCGCCGTCACGCGGCCTCACGCGCGCTCAAGCCGCCGGATGCCGAACGCGCGCGACGATCCCGACGATCGCGTACGCCGTAAGCGCGAGGCCGAGCACCGCGAAGACGATCGTCCAGATCTTCGGATCGGACACCGCGCTGATCGTCCCGCCGACGAGCATCACCGGACCGACCGTCACCCCCAAGAACGTCTGCCACAGGAAACGCCAGAAGCTCTCGATCTCCACGCCGTGCCCGCAGCGCACGCACGTGTACTGCTCCGTGCGTCCGCTCGATGAGCTGACGATGCCGCCGAAGCTCTTCGTCACGTGATGCGTGACGTGCGTCACGCGCATCGAGTACTCGCGGCACGTCGGGCACCGCCGCGCGCCCAGGTTTTGCGCCGCGTCGAGCGACGCCTGCGAGACGCCCGCGTCGGCGAGCGCCGCGCGGTGATCGTCGCGCGCCTTCGCCGCGTAGTAACACGCGTTGCACACCGCCCCATCGCCCGTGAGGAGCGCCTGACTCGAGTCGACTCCCTTTCCGCACGCCGCGCATCCCGTCATCATCGAAGCCTCCTCATCGTCTCCGTTCGAGCATCGCCTACGCGCATCCTTGATGCCGAGTACCCAAACCTCCGAAGTTACGTGATCGAGGATGGGCGTGGAAGCGCGCTCGTCCCCCCGGAGACGCAGGGCGACGCTCGCCCTGCTGTCATCCCTCGCTCCTGCTGTCATCCCTCGCGAAGCGAGGACACCTCCTCCTCCTGCTGTCATCCCTCGCGAAGCGAGGGACCCCTGCGACTGCGCGGGCGGTCCCTCGCTTCGCTCGGGATGACAACGTTGGCCGGCCACAACGTCCGCTGGACCCGACAACGTCGGCCCTGACGCAGCGTCCTCTGGAGCTGACAACGTTGCCTCACGACGATTCCTCTGGAGCTGACATCGTCGCCTCACGGCGATTCCTCGCAACCGCGATCGCGCCGGCCCGATGGACGAGGCATGAACCCTCCGTTTGGTCCGTTCTATCCGAGCGAGCTTCAGGCAGCGGTCAACCACGCCGAGCGCGTCGCGGCCCTCATCGCGCGCGTGCGCGCCTCGCCGCGCGACGCCGAAGGAGCGGCATGGATCGCCGGGCGCGCGGAGGAAATCGAAGCCGTCGTCGCGCTCGTCGCAGACGAGTGGACGCGCGCGGGCATCTCCGTGGCGACCGCCGCGCGGAAGATCGACGTCTACGTCGAGACACTTCATCGCGGCCTCGCGCTGCACTTCCCGAACGCATCACTCGCGTGCTGCTCCGCCGCGTTCGCGACGACCGAGCTCCCCGCGTCGCCCACGTCGTCCACCGTCGAAATCGAACACGCCGCGCCCCCGCCCTGCGACGTCGAAGCGACCACCATGGACGTCGACCCCTCGGAGCTACTCGCAGGCATTCCGAGAAGCACCATCTGAGACCTGTCCCCGCTCTCCGGAGCACGTTCTAGCTCCTCGAGCTCGACGACCGCCGCTACGCGCACGCAGTAGGCGTGAGCGGCGGCATGATCGAAAGCGTCCCCGGATGCGACGGTCTGACCATCGACGTCTCGGCATATGGCGGAGATCGACGCGCTCGACAGAGCATTCATCCCAGCGCGCGATTCTCGAACGCTGACACCCCCCCGGCATCACCACGCGTCACCCGCCCACGACAATCCACCGCGGGATGTACGCCGACTCGATCTCAATCGCGATGCCGCGATCATGCGCGAGGCACGCGAGCGCGAGCGGCAGCAACGCGATGAAGCCATCCGGATGGTTGCTCCGATTCGCGATCGATTCGTCCGGCAGCGCCGCGCGTGTCCAATGCGCCCGATGCGCGAGCAGCGCCCGTTCGAGCGCGTCATTGAACGCCGCGGCGTTCCCTTCGTGCAGACGTTCGGCAAGCGCCATTTCGGCGACGAGGAGATCGCGCTCGGTGTCGTCGCGATCGAGCTTCGCGGCTTCGGCGCGCACGCTTGCGAGGAGAGCGCCCGCGGAGGGATCGCGTCGCGCGAGCGCTTGGAGCGCGTAGACGCGCGGGAACGCGTACGAGTGCCAGACTGCGGTGAGCTGCGAATGGTCGAGGACTTCGCGCGTGACTTCCACGAGCTCGCGCATCGCGCTCGCGTGACGAACGGCCGCGGCGGCGCTGAAGGCGTTCATCCATTGGATCGGGTCCGCCGTGCGGTGTTGGCCGGGGATGAAGACGGTGAACGAGACATCTTCGATCGCGAACGTGGTCGACTCGCCCGGATGCGCGGCGAGGCGGAACAGCGCGACGACGGCGTCGGCCATGATGCGCAGGCCGCGCCGGGTGACGACGGGATCGCCCATCGCGCCGGCGTACAAGGCGATGCGTTGGCCGTTCCGCGCTAGGCCGCCTAACGGGGGGATGGGATCCTGCGACCCGTCGAGCTTTCGGTAGATGCGGGCAACCGTCTCCGCTTCCGTAGCGATCTCTTCGCGCGGATTCCGAGCATACGGAGGACGCTCAACGGTCTTCATCGTCGGGGCTCCTGTGGTTTGACGCCGGTATCCACGGTGAGGTCGAACTCGCGTCCCTCGATCTGCGGCGGCGGTCCGCCTGTCGCGTGCGTCTGGATGTACACCACGTTGCCGTCGTTGCGTGCGCGCTCCAGCTCGACGCCCACAGCGCTTATGGTGTCATTACCGCTGTCGCGCATCGCGGCGATCACGTCATCCATGTAGCCGCGCGTTCCCTGGAACTTCACGCCAGTGGGAAACTGCCGATGCGTGTAGTTGACATTGTCCCCACCCTTCGCCTCGACCACGATCGTCGTCCTCCCGTATCGATCCGCCACGCGGTAGACGGCGTCGAATTCGCCGCTGTTCGACGTCCAATTCGCCGGCGGAAAGATTCGCTCCGGCGGCGGCGGCCCAGCGTACCTCGACGCGACGTACGCATCCTTCGCCGCCTCACCGAGCTCGCGGCTCGCAAAGCCCACCCGCGCCCTGGCCGCATCGAGCTGCGCCGCCGGCGCCCCGAGCGCCTTCAACTTCGCATACTCCGCCTTCGCGGCCGTCCAGGCCTTCTCGGCATCGGCCAAGCGATTGTGAATCTGCGCGAACGTGACATTGCGACCGTTCAGACGATAGGAGACCGCGTTCGTGCAAGGCAGCTCGCCCCGCCGGAACATATCGGCGTACGTCGCGAAGACGGGTTTGCCGCGGACATCCTTTATCTGTCGTGGGTCCGACGGGTCGAGGCGCCCGCCGAGATCGTACCTCGCGAGGAGCTCGCTCGTGGGCGTGCGATCGTTCGGCTTGAGCTTGCGAACGAGCGCGACGAATTCCTCGCGCGTCGCATCGCTCCAATGGCGTCCACTCGGGAGTCGCTGCTTCGCTGCGAACGCTTGGCGCTTCGCTTCTTGCTGCGCGATCCACTGCGGCGACGGTCCGGCCGGCGGCGGCACGCGAGCGCCAGATCCGTTCGCGCCAACCGGGCGCTCCGTAGGCGGCGGCGCCACTGCGCCGCGCGGCATCGGCGGCCGCGGCACGTTCGGATGTACGGCAACGACCTGCGGCGGCTGCGTCGTGTCGAAGTGCGTCCGTCCGCGCGCCGCGCCTTCTCGGAACGCGGCGACCATGCTCAGTCCACCCTCCAGCCCGTTACCAGCCTGTCCGGCGCCGCGAATCTGTTCGAGCGACGCGCCGGTCATCGCCGCGTATGCGGACGCGATGCTCCCCATCGTCGTGCCGGGATTCATCGCCGCGACCCTCTGCGCGACCTCGTACCGCTTCGCGTCTGCCGCGTTGGCGAAGTGCAGGCCGTCGTCTCCGAGGACCGGCAACGCTGCGACGGCCGCGTCGCCCGCGCGCTTCTTCTCCGCGAGCGCGGCGTAGTAGCGCGCGAGCATCGTCTGCGCGGTGTCGCCTGCGCGGCACGTCGCGTCGATGCCGGCGCGGCGCATCGCGCGCGTGACGAGCTCGCGCCGGGTCGCTTCGTCGCGATGGATCGTGAGAAGCGTCTCGAGGCCGCCTGGCTTTCGCAGCACGAGCTCCTCGACGAGCTCGCGCCGGTAGGCTTCGGGACCGCCGGACATCAAACGGTCCATCGGGACGACGCCGCCGCGATCCATCCAAAGGAGCGCGTTGGCGATCTCCGCGTCGGTCGCCTTCGTCGGATCGATTCCGTACTGGCCGGGCGGCTTCATTCCCGCCGCCTTCGCGGACTCCACACACCGGCGCTGGCGATCGGCGGCGGTGTCCGCGGTCTGGCCCGCGATGCGCTGGGCCATCGGGACTCGCGGACGCGCGATGCTCAAGTGAACGCGCATGCGCGCGTGCGCCGCCGCGTCCGCGCGTTTGCGCGCCTCCTCGGCTTCGCGTTGCGCGATCCGCGCGCGCGCCCCTTCGTCGATGCTCGCGGGCTCGTCGCCGTACGACGCGTTCGGCTCGTGCACGCCGGAGACGGTCATGGTGTCGTCCTCATGCCCCGTTCATCGAACCGACCTCCGGGCGGTTGCGAAAAAACCGCCCGTCCCGCGCCGATTCACACCCCGCGTCGATTTCCCGCAACCCGCGCTTCGCGGTCCCGACGAGGAGAGCATGAACGCAGCTCCTCCCATCTCCCGCCGCCCCACCACGCACGCTTGCGCGCGCTACGCGCAGCGCGTCCTCGGAATGCAGGTCGGCGAGCTCGACATCCTAGGCAACCCCGCGCTTCGCGGCAGGTGCGCGCGCGGCATCGAGCGCCTCCTCCAACGCGCGCGCTCGTCGTCGCGCGCGGGCGCGTGGTCACGTTGAAGGTCGCGGCGTCGGACAAAGGCTTCTCGAAGAAGTTCTTTCGATGCCTCAGCGAGGGGCGGACGGCCGCGTGACCTGCCGCTCTCCAACTACAGCCTCACCGACCACGCCATCACGTAGAACTTCCCGTCGCTCTCCCAAATCGGAACGGCGATCCCGTGCGAGCACTCGTCGCCCTTCTTGAAGACGGTGACCCACGCGACGTGCTCCTCGGCCCCCGGATCGCGCACGGCGACCGAGCCGACGGGAAACGGCGCCGGCACCTTCGCGAGGATCTTCGGCAGATCCGCGGCCGCCTTCGCGGCGTTCTTGCGATACGTCTCGCCCGCAGCGCCTGCGGGGAGCTGCGCGTCGGTGACGAGAAGCGCGCGCGCCGCGCCGGCGTCTCGGCGCGCGGCGGCCGCGACGAACGCGCGCGCCACGTTGGCCATCGCGGCGTCGCGCGGCGACGGCGGCGGCGCGAGATCTTCCGGCGATGGGCGCGCCTCGATGGCGCGCGCCGGCGCGGCCGGCATCGCGGCCGGGCGCAGAGTGAGTGAATCGCACGCCGCCTTGTACGCATCGACGAACGCGAGGTCGGTGCCGCCGAGCGAGGACGTCGTGCACTCGACGATCGTCTGCGTCGGCGCGTCGAACGCGTAGAGCGTGGCGCTGACCTTGCGCTGGCCGAACATGTCGCCGTCGCGGATCACCCAGGCGCGTGCTGCGTCTATCTTCGTGCGCTTCGCCGCCGGTCGCACGCCGTCCTCGTGCTCGCGCGAATCGATGCACGCGTCGATGCCGCCCGTGCACGCGCTCGCGCGAACGATGATGCCTGCGTCGACGAACGCGACGGCATGGCAAGGGCGATGCTCGACGCGGTCCTGCGCGGCGAGCGTCATGGCCCAGAGCGGCGGGACGTCGATCGACACGGGCACCGCGGCGCCCGACGCGCCGCGCGTCTGCACGCTGAAGTAGCGGCGCTCGGTGCCGGCCGCGGGCGTCGCGGGTGGCGTGAACGGCGCGAGCGTCGGAGCGCTCGCGCTGGGCGCGGCGCTGCTCGCGGCGCTCGGTGGCGACGACGCGCTGGCCGCGACGCTCGCGACGGGCGCGGCGCTCGCAGGCGGCGCGCTGTTCGCGATCTGCGCGCGCGGATCGCGAGAGTCGGGCGCGCCGGCCGCGCAGGACACGATGAGAGCGGCGAACGCGACGAAGCCGCAGCGAGGGCGCATGTCCTCCAGCGTATCCGGCCGCCCGCGGGTCGGTGGCGTGGGGAAAGGTATGGTCGATTTAGACGAAAAAGTCGTTTCACACATTGCGAAACGTCCAAATCGACCCATACTGACCGCCATGAACATGCCGCTCGAGTTGGCCGAACGCCGGTTGGTCCCCGATTTCCTCGTCCGAAAGGGCATTCAGCGCCTGCTCAAACAGCGGCTGCGCGAGCCGGAGGCGCTCGAAATCAGCGCGCTCGACCGCGCCCCCATCGCCCTCGCGACGGATCAGGCGAATTTGCAGCACTACGAGGTGCCCGCCGGCTTCTACGAGCTCGTCCTCGGGTCCCACCTTAAATACAGCTCCTGCCTGTGGTCGCGCGGCGCGACGGATCTCACGCAGGCGGAAGAAGCGATGCTCGCGCTGACGTGCGAGCGCGCCCAGCTCGAGGACGGGCAGCGCATCCTCGAGCTCGGATGCGGGTGGGGGAGCCTCACGCTCTACATGGCGGCGCGCTACCCGCGCGCGCGGATCATCGCCGTGTCGAACTCGCACTCGCAGCGCGAGCACATCCTCCGTCGCGCGCGCGAGCGCGGCCTCGCGAACGTGAGCGTCGTCACCGCCGACATGAACGAGTTCGAGCCGGAGCACGCAGCGTGGTTCGACCGCGTCGTCTCCGTCGAGATGTTCGAGCACATGCGAAACTGGCGCACGCTCCTCGAGCGCGTGCGCGGCTGGCTCCGCGCGGACGGAAAGCTCTTCCTCCATTTCTTCGCACACAAGAAGTGGACGTACGCGTTCGAGACCGAAGGTGACGGCAACTGGATGGGCCGCCACTTCTTCACCGGCGGCATGATGCCGTCGGCGAACCTCCTCCGCGAGATCGCGATCCCGTTCACGATCAAGGACGAGTGGATCGTGAGCGGCACGGAGTACGCGAAGACGGCCGAAGCGTGGCTCGAGAATCTCGATCGCAACGAGGACGCGGCGCTCGCGGTGTTGTCGGGAGCGGACGATCCCGCGCGGCTCGTCCAGCGCTGGCGCATGTTCTTCCTCGCGTGCGCAGAGCTCTTCGGCTTCGCGGGCGGGAGCGAGTGGTTCGTCCGCCACGCGCTGCTCGAGCCGAAGGTGGCGTCGTGAAGATCGCGGTCGTAGGCGCGGGCGTCGTCGGGCTCGTCGCGGCGCATCGGCTCCAAGAGAGCCACGAGGTCGTCGTGTTCGAGGCGGAGCCGCGCCTCGGCGGGCACGCGCACACCGTCGCGGTGGAGGGCGCGGATCGATCGACGCCCGTCGACACGGGGTTTCTCGTCCTCAACACGCGGACGTACCCGAACTTCATCAAGCTCCTCGACGAGCTCGGCGTCGAGACCGCGCCGAGCGACATGGGCTTCAGCGTCCGCAGCGACCGCCGCGACTTCGAGTACAACGCGCGCGATCTCGACGCGCTCTACGCGCAGCGCAGGAACATCCTCAGCCTCGACTTCCACCGGATGGTCTTCGACATCCTCCGGTTCCATCGCGAGGCGCGCTCGATTTACCAAGAGGACGGCGACGTCCCGATCGGCCGGTGGCTCGCGAAGCGGCGCTACTCGCGCGCGTTCGTCGACGATCATCTCGTGCCGATGATCCGCGCCGTATGGTCGGCGCGCCGCGAGGTCGCGCTGGCGTTCCCGGCGCGCTTCCTCGTGCGCTTCTTCGACAACCACAGCTTCCTCCAAGTCGAGAACCGCTCGCCGTGGCTGACGATCCGCGGCGGCTCGAAGCGGTACGTCGACGCGATCCGCGCGCGCTTCCGCGGATCGGTTCGCACCGCCGCGCCGGTCGAGTCGATTCGTCGCTCGGGCGGCGGCGTCGTCGTGCGCGCGCGCGGCCTCGCGCCGGAGCGCTTCGATCACGCAGTCGTCGCGTGCCACGCCGATCAGGCGCTGGCGATCGTCGAGTCGCCGTCCGACGTCGAGCGCGATCTCCTCGGCGCGTTCCCTTACCAAGACAACGAGACGGTGCTCCATACCGACGCGCGCCTCATGCCGCGCCGCGAGCGCGCGTGGGCGTCGTGGAACGTGCACCTCGACGACGAAGGGCAGGACGGCGCGTGCATCACGTACTGGATCAACCGCCTCCAGCCGCTCGACACCGACACGAACTACTTCGTCACGCTGAACCGCACGCACGCGATCGATCCGTCGAAGATCGTGCGGACGTTCAACTACGCGCACCCGATCTTCGGCTTGCGCAGCGACGCCGCGCAGGCGCGTCACCACGAGATGATCGATCGCGACGGCATCTCGTACTGCGGCGCGTACTGGCGCAACGGCTTCCACGAGGACGGCGTCGTCAGCGCGCTGCGCGTCGTCGGCGCGCTCGCGCGTGCGCGCAAGGAGCTCGCGGCGTGAGCAGCACGGGCCGCTCGAGCATCGCGACCCGCGCTTGCCGCGCGAGCCGCACCGCGCTTTACCGCGGCCGCGTCTCGCACGCGCGCACGTCGCCGAAGACGCACGCCTTCAGCTACGCCACGTACATGCTCGCGCTCGACCTCGACGATCTCGACGGAGCGCAGCGCTGGATGCCGCTCTTCGGCGTCGAGCGCGCCGCGCTCATGTCCTTTCGTCGCCGCGACTACCGCGGCGATCCCGCGCGCTCGCTCGCGGACACGATCCGCGACGACGTCGAGCGCGAGCTCGGCGCGCGTCCGACCGGCGCCGTCGTCCTCCTCACGCACGTGCGCGTCTTCGGCTTCGTCTTCAACCCGGTGAGCTTCTACTACTGCTACGACGCCGACGACGCGCTCGTCGCGGTGGTCGCCGAGATCACGAACACGCCGTGGGGCGAGCGCCATGCGTACGTCCTTCGCGCGCAGGGCGGCCGCGCCTCTTCGTCGTTCGCGAAGACCTTCCACGTCTCGCCGTTCATGCCGATGAGCCAGCGCTACGCGTGGGACCTCTCCGATCTCGACGGGCGCGTCGCGATCGCGATGGCGAACCTCGAGGACGGCGCGCGCGTCTTCTCGGCGAAGCTCGTGATGGTTCGCGAGCCACTGACGCGCGCGGCGCTCCTGCGCGCGGCGCTCTCCGTGCCGCTCATCGGCCTCAACGTCGTCGTGTCGATTTACTGGCAGGCGCTCCTCCTCTTCCTGAAGGGGACGCCTCGATTCGTGCACCCGAAGAGCGCGGCGCTCGTGCCCGCGCGGAGGAAATGGTCGTGAGCACATCCGTCGGTTCCACTCTCGCCTTGCCGCGCGTCGAGCGCGCGCCGTTCTTTCGCAGCGCCGTCGTGCAAGCGTTCGACTCGCTGCACGAAGGACGGATCGATCTCGTCGAGGACGGGCGCCGCTCGAGCCTCGGCCGCGGCAACGACGGCCTCGTCGCGAACGTCGTCGTGCACGATCCGCGCTTCTGGTCGCGCATCTTCTTCGGCGGCACGCTCGGCGCGGGCGAGTCGTACATGGACGGCGACTGGGACACGAACGATCTCACGACGCTCGTGCGCGTCATCCTGCAGAACCGCCGCGTCGTCGCCGGCCTCGACTCCGGGTGGCAGCGCGTCGGCTCGATCGCCGCCGGCGTCTATCACACGCTCCGCCGCAACACGCTCGCCGGAAGCCGCCGCAACATTCGCGCGCATTACGATCTCGGAAACGACTTCTTCGAGCGGATGCTCGATCCGACGATGACGTACTCCGCCGGCTACTTCGCGCGGCCCGACGCCACGATGGAAGAGGCGAGCCGCGAGAAGATCGCGCGCATGGGCCGGATGGCGAACCCGTCGTCCGGCGATCACGTCCTCGAGATCGGCACCGGCTGGGGCGCGCTCGCGATGCACCTCGCGGCAGATCGCGGCTGCCGCGTCACGACGACGACGCTCTCGCGCGAGCAAGCGAAGCTCGCGCGCGAGCGCATCGCCGCCGCGGGGCTCACCGATCGCGTGAACGTGATCGAGCGCGACTACCGCGAGCTCGAAGGGCGCTTCGATCGGATCGTCTCGGTCGAGATGATCGAAGCGGTCGGCGCCGAGCACTACGAGACCTTCTTCGAACGCTGCGGCGCGCTCCTCGCCGACGACGGACGCCTCGCGATGCAGGCGATCACGATCGAGGACCAGTCGTTCGCGGCGCACGTGAAGGAGGTCGACTTCATCAAGCGCTACATCTTCCCGGGCAGCACCATCCCGTCGGTGACCGCGCTCACGCGCGCGGCGACGGCGGCGAGCGATCTGCGCCTCACGCACCTCGAGGACATCGGCCTTCACTACGCGCGCACGCTCGCGTGCTGGCGCGAGAACCTCGCGCCGCACGAGGACTGGGTGGTCGCGCGCTACGGCCGCGCGTTCTGGAGAATGTGGAGCTTTTACCTCGCGTACTGCGAGGCCGCGTTCGCCGAGCGGTACCTCGGCGTGGCCCAGATGGTCTTCGAACCTGCGAAATGGAGGACGCGATGAAGTCGAGCGTGAAGTATGTCGTGGCCGCGTTGGTCGTCGCCACGCTGGTGATCTCTTCGAGCGTGGCGCTCGCCGATACGCAAAAGTACACGGGCACCGCGTACGGTCCCGGAGGCGCGGTGCTCTACCGCGAGCAACACGTCGTCATCGAGAACAACGGGCGCCCGGAGCGCTCGACGACGACGTACTTCGACGCGAAGGGAAATACGATCGGCCGCTTGGAGTCGAACTACGCGCGCTCGGCGTACGCGCCCGACTACACGTTCAAAGATCTGCGGAGCGGCAAGACGGAGGCGGCGCGCAAGGACGGATCGGCCGTCGTCCTTCGCTTCGGCGACAAAGAGAAGCGCCAGTCGGTCTCGGCCGACGACACGGTCGTTCTCGGCCAGGGCATGCACCACTTCGTGCGCCTGAACCTCGATCGCTTGAGCAAGCAATCGATGTCGGTCGTCTTCGGCATTCCGTCGCGGCTCGACACGTACACCTTCCGCATCCGCCCGACCGGCACGCCGTCGAACGGCGTCGTGCGCCTGCGGATCGAGAGCGACAGCTGGGTGGTCCGCGCGTTCGCGCCGTACCTCGAGGTCGACTACGAGATCGCGACGAAGCGCCTGCTGCGTTACTCCGGCGTCTCGAACATCGAAGGTCCGGGCGGCGAAACGCAGAACGTCGTCATCGTCTACAACTACGACGCATCATGAGCACCGGCGACGCGCGCATCGGCGCTGCGGCGGGGATCGTCGCGGTCGTCGGAAACGTGGCCGCGGTGGCGTTCCTCTACCGCATGCCGAGCGCATACCGCCTCGCGCGCCTCGACGAGTGGGTGCTCGCGGTGAACGAGCAGCGCGCGGCGACCACCGCGAGCACGATCGCGTTCGTGATCGGGCTCGTGGCGCTCGCGTGGTGGGCGCGTCATCGCGGCGCGCGCGCCGGGAGCGCGGCGGCGCGCGCGGGCGCGTGGCTCATCGCGGTGACGGCGCTCTTCGACGCGCTCGGCACCGTCGCGCCGTTCGTGCAGTCGAGCCTCGTCGCGTCGCGCGCGCCCGAGGCGCTGATGGTCGGACGCGCGCTCCTCGGCATGTCGCTGTCGCTCGACGCGGTCTTCAACTTCGGGATGGGCCTCGGGCTTCTGATGGTCGGCGTCTCGCAGCGCGGCGCGCTCCGCGTCGTGATGATCGCCGCGGGCCTCGCGAACCTGCCGGTGTCGGCGCAAGCGGTGTGGGATCCGGCGGCGACGGGACTTTATGTGTCGGCGCCTTTGTGGCTCACCGCGATCGTTTGGACGAGCATCCGCGACATGCGCGAGGCGTCGCTCGCGCCGAGGACGGCATGACACGAGTCTTCGATTTCGCCGGGAACCAAGCCGCGTGGTGGTGGTGCATCCTGTGCGTCGGCGCCGGTCATGCGTGGCTCGCGCTCGTCGGGCCCGCGGCGTACGTGCTCGCGCACCTCGCGCTTCGCGCGCCCGCGCGTTCGTCGATCGCGACGCTCGCGGTGGCCGCGGCCGCGGTCGGCTTCGTCGCCGACTCGGCGCTCGTTCGCTCCGGGTACCTCCGGTTTCCTGGCGCGAGCACGTCGTGGACGGCGCCGTTCATGATCGCGCTGTGGGCGGCGTTCGGCGTGTCGCTCACGGCGTCGATGAAGTTCTTGCGCGCGCGGCCGGTCGCGGTCGCGGCGGCGATCGGCGCGGTCGCGGGGCCGATCGCGTACGCGGGCGGAGAGCGGCTCGGCGTGCTCGGGCTCGCGCCGCGGGCGTGGCTAGCGGTCGGCGTCGCGTGGGCGGCGGCGCTCGCGGCGCTCGCGCTGGTCGCGCGCAAGACCGAAGCGCGCGAGACCGAAGGAGGCGCGGCGTGACGATCGCGTTCATCGCGCTCGGCGTGGCGGTGGCGTGCGGCGCGCTCCTCTGGATCGTGAGCCTCGCGCTCCGCAACTCGAGCATCGTCGACGTCGAGTGGGGCCCGTTCTTCTTCGTCGTCGCCGCGGTCGAGTGGGGCGCGACGCGCAGCGCGGGCGCGCGCGGGCTGCTCGTCCTCGCGCTGGTCGGGTTGTGGGCCGCGCGCCTCGCGATCCATCTCGTCGCACGCGGCGGCTTCGCGCACGAAGATCGCCGCTACGCAGCGATGCGAGAGCGCGGCGGGCGGCGCTGGTGGATCATCAGCTTGCCGCTCGTGTTCCTGCTCCAGCCGGCGCTCGCGTGGATGATCGGAGCGCCGGTGCAAGCGGTGATGCTCCGCGCGCAGTCGCCGCTTGGTTGGCTCGACGCGCTTGCTACAGTGATCGTCATCGTGGGTGTTTGCCTCGAAGCTTCGGCCGACGCCCAGCTCGCGACGTTCCGCGCGCGCGGCGGAAAGGGCGTGCTCGACACGGGGCTGTGGCGCTACTCGCGCCATCCGAACTACTTCGGAGATTTTCTCGTGTGGTGGGGGCTCGGCCTCTTCGGCGTCGCGGTCGGCGCGCCGTGGACGCTCGCCGGTCCCGTCGTCATGTCGTATCTCCTCATGCGCGTCTCCGGCGTGACGCTGCTCGAGCAGACGATCGTCGATCGACGCCCCGAGTACGCCGCGTATCAACGCCGCACCAACGCGTTCTTCCCTGGACGACCCCGGCATGGATGACGATCTCCTCACCACCGCCGAAGCCGCGCGCATCGCCGGCGTAGGCACGACGAGCGTCAAACGCTGGGCGGACCAGAACCTTCTGCAGTGCGTGAAGACCGCCGGCGGTCATCGGCGCATCCGCAGGCAGGAGCTCGAGAGGTTTCTCCACGCCCACGGCGGCGCTCCGCCGAAGGCGCCGCGCGAGAGCTGGCTGGAGATCCTCGTCGGCGGCGATGCGTTCGACGTGCAGGGCGCGATGCTCTCGGCGCGCGGTCGGCTCGGCGCGTGGTATCGCGTGACCGAGGAGCTCGCGGAGGCTCTCGTCGAGGTCGGAGACGCGTGGCGGCGCGGGGACATCACCATCCTCGAAGAGCACGTCGTCTCCGAGAAGCTCGCGCGCGCGCTCGCGCGATGCAGCGAGACGCTCCCGCTCGCGCCGGACGCGCCGACGGCGCTCCTCACGACAGCGCAAAACGACGATCACACGCTCGGCCTGTCGCTCGTCGAGCTGTGTCTGCGCGAGCTCGGGTGGCGATGCGTGTGGGCGGGGCGTCGCACGCCGATCGACGAGATCATGTCCGAGGTCGCGCGCGGCGGCGCGCTCATGCTCCTCGTGTCGGCGTCCGCGTTCTCGGTGAACCGAAGCGCGCTCGAGGACGAAGCCGCGAAGCTCGGCGATGCGACCCGCGACGCGGGCGTCGCGCTCATCCTCGGCGGAAGCGGCGCGTGGCCCGAGCGGCCGAAATACGGGACGCGCGTGCGCTCGCTCCGCGACCTCCACGAGGCGGTGAAGACCTTGCGCTGACGGTTGCTCGATATCTAAATGGTACCAATATAAACTACCGTTTGGTAGATTAACGCGCATGTCTTCGTACGCGCGTTCGTTTGGAGCTCGAAGCGACGAAATCATCCCCCGCGTGCCGGAGGCCGAGGCCGGCGCGGGGCTCGACGTCCTCGACCGGATCGTGGTCCGCATCGACGTCGACTACCGAACCTTTCGCGGAACGTATTCGGCGCACGCTTGCTCCGGCGTGCTCGTGAGGATCGGCGGCGTGACGTTCGTCCTCACGTCCGGGCTCACGCTCTTGGAGCGCAAGCCGCGCGACGTGAGCGTGACGTTCCAGCGCTTCGGACCGAAGGCGGAGCGCGCGACCGTGCGCATCGCGTCGGTGCACGCGACGTGGTCGCCCGACGTCGGCGCGATCGAGCTCGACGCGTTCGACGAGCGGAAGTGGTCGCACATGTCGCCGCTGACCGACGCCGATTTCGCGCGCGCCGCGCCGCGCGACGGAGAGCGCGTGCTCTTGCTGGGCGCGCTCGGCGGCGATCCGCACGGAGGCGTCGCGATCCGAACGAGCGTCGCCGCCGCGACGACGCGCGGGTTCGACGTGCAATACGGACCGCGCCTCGCGCTGCATTGGGGCGGTCGCACGATCGCAGCGCCGTCGCCGAGCGCGATCCGCGGCGGCCCGGTGCTCTCGTATGCGTCGCGCCCGATGCTTCTGGGCATCGCGAGCGCGATCGCCGGGACCACGCTCGCGTGCGAGACGTCGAGCGCGCTCGTCGAGCTGCTCGCGGCGCATCCGTCCGAAAGCGTGCGGCGCGCGGTGGATCGCCTTTGAGTTGCTAGCGCCCGAGCCCTAGAAACGCCTCCATCCTCGCGATCTCCTCGTCGAGCCCGCGGCGGAACGCCGGATCGCGCGGGCGCTTGCCGATGAAACCAAGATCGACGTCGAGCTTCCCGCGCTCGACGCGCGCGTTTGCCCAGCCGATCACCGCGTCGCGATGCAAGAGCGGCAGCGCGTAATACCCGCGGACGCGCTTCGCGATCGGCGTGTACGCCTCGAAGCGGTACTCCCAGCCCCAGAGCATCTCGAAGCGCTCTCGATCCCACACGATGGGATCGAAAGGCGCGAGGAGCTTCACGCCGTCGTGCTCCGTTTCGATCTCTCCCGGCGGCGCGATCCATTCGCCGTCGCGTTCGAGCTCGCCGCGCTTCAGCAACGCGCGCAGCGCCGCGCGGTGGTCGGCGCGGATGTACCGGCGCCACCAGGCGGCAATGGACAGGAGCTTCCGTTCGCGCGCCGGCGCGAGAAGGTTCGCGACCGACACGATCAGCGTTCGCATGCGCTCGTCCGCCGGCGCGACGTCGATCTCCGGCGCGCGCTCGTACACGCGGATTCCCGCTTCGCGCCGCGCGATGCGAAGGTGCCCCGCGAACTGCAGGCGATCGAGCGCGTCGGTCGTCGCTTTCGAGAAGCCTCCCCACGCGTTCACGACGCGCTTCGTGCCGAACGACGCTTCGAGCTCGCGCGGGTGCGTCGGGCCCGTCACGGCTTCGAGCACGCGGCGATCGAACGCGCTCAGCCGAACCTTTCGCGGATGCACGAATGACCAGACGCGCCGCGGAACGAATCCGTACGCGTAGAGGTAGTCCTCTTCGATCCCGAGCGCGCCGTAGCGCGCCTCGAGATCGCCGGCGCGGTAATCGCGAACGCGATGACGGAGGATCAGATCCTGCGCGCGCGCCGGCGCGCGGATGGGATCGGCTTGCACGAAGCCCATGCGATCGATCGCGCGTGCGAGCGTCGTGGGCGAGAAGAGCGAGCGCGCGACCGCGCGTGTGCGGAGATTCACGACGGGCATCTTCGCACGCTGAGGCGCTCGTGAGACGGTGACGACCGATCGGTCGCTTTACAACCGCGAGCGTGATTCGCGCGCTCACCGGCCCCGTTCTCGTGGCGACGATCGGCGTGATCGCCTGCTCGCACGCCGCCGGCGTCCGCTCCGGTCCGGAGCGCGACGTCCGCCTCGTCACCGACACGATGGGCGTCACACACGTCTACGCGCAGAGCGACGCCGACGCGCTCTTCGGCGCGGGGTACGCGATGGCGCGCGATCGGCTGACGCAGATGGAGATCTTCCGCCGCCAAGCGCTCGGCACGTCCGCGGAGATCTTCGGCGCGCGCGCGCTCCGCGCCGACATCGGCGCGCGCGCGTTCGACTTCCGCCGCCTCGGCGCGCAAGACGAGGCGCGCGCGCGCGCCGAGAAGCCCGCGGACGCGGCGCTCGTCGACGCGTGGTGTAGTGGCGTGAACGCGCGCATCGACGAGATCCGCGCGGGCACCGCGCCGGCGCCGTACGGCGTCCGCATCGGAAAGATGGACGTCCCCGCGCGCTGGACGAGCGCGCACGCGTTCGCGATCGGAAAGCTCCTCGCCTTCGGCCTCTCGAACACGCTCGACAGCGAGATGCTCGCGACCGCGCTCATCAAGCTCGCGCCGGATCTCGTCAAGCGCATGCCGCTCGTCCTCCCCGCGTACGACGTGGCGATCGTCGGCGGCGCGACGCAAGGCACGTCGCACGCTCCGCCGATCGGCGACGCGCGGCCGCGCGACGACGTTCCGCCGCTCGCGTTCCTTCCGTTCGGCGGCGGACACTCGAACAACTGGGCCGTGGTCGCGTCGAAAACGGCCGACGGAAAGCCGCTCGTCGCCGGAGATCCGCACCAGCCGCTCTCTTCGCCGACGCGCTTCTGGCCGGTGCACATGAGCAGCGTCGCCGGAGGAGGAACGCTCGACGTCGTCGGCTTCGTCTTCCCCGGCACGCCGGTCGTCGAGCTCGGTCACAACGCGCACGTCGGTTGGACCGCGACGACGAACTTCGCCGACGTCATGGACATGTGGGACGTCACGACGGACGCCGATCGCACCGCCGTCCGCCTCGCCGACGGCGATCACCCGATCGCCGCGCGCAAAGAGACGATCTTGGTGAAGAACGACGCGGGCGTCGAGACGACCGACGTCACGATCGAAGAGGTCCCCGGATACGGCGTCCTCTTGCCGGAGCAAGTGCTGCCGCTCCCGCACTCGTTCCTCGTCGGCGGCGACGCGATCCTCTTCGCGTGGACCGGCTTTCGCCCGACCCTCGAGCTCTCGGGCTTCTTGGCGATGGACCGCGCGCGGACCGTCGACGAATTCGACGCGGCGGTCGATCTCGTCGAGGTCGGCGCGGAGAATTTCGTCGCCGCCGACGCCGCGCACGTGACGTATCGATCGCACGCGAACGTGCCCGACCGAGGGCGCCCCGGATCGCGGCCGATGCCGTGGCGCGTGATGCCCGGCGCGGCGAGCGGCACGTTCTGGACGGGCGCGACGCTCGGCGACGACATGCTGCCGCACCTGCGCGATCCGGCGCGCGGCTTCGTCTCGTCGGCGAACAACGATCCGTGGGGCTTCACGTTCGACGGCGACGTCGAGAACGACGCCTTCTACTACGGCGCGTTCTACGCGAACGGCTTTCGCTCGGCGCACATCGATCGCGCGGTCGGCGACCTCGTCGCGCGCGGCGGCGTGACGCGCGCCGACTTCGAAGCGCTCCAAAACGACACGCACAGCCCGCTCGCCGACACGATCCTCCCCCGGCTCGCCGACGCGATCGGCGCGATCGCCACCGACGACGCGCTCGCCGCGTACCGCGGGCGCGACGACTTGATCGCGCTCGCCGGCGCGCTCGCCGCGTGGGACCGCCGTATGGATCGGACGCGCGGAGAGCCGGTGCTCTTCACGGCGCTCGCGTGGCTCGCGGCGAAGCGCGTCTTCGCGAGCGCGATGCCGAGCGCGCTCTTCGACGCGATCGCGGCGAAGTCGCCGCCGTACTTGCTCGGTCAGCTCCGGAACGTCCTCGACGATCGCTTCGCGCAGTCGGCGTCGTTCGTGCCTGGCGGAAAGCGCGCGCTCTTGCTCGGCGCGCTCGACGACGCGGCGGCGTGGCTCACGCGCCGGTTCGGCAGCGCGGACGTGTCGCGCGCGTCGTACGCGTCGATCAACCTCGCGCGCTTCGCGAGCCCGCTCGGCAGCGATCTCGATCCTCCTCCGGTCGGCGTCGACGGCGCGTCCGACACGATCAAGGTGTGCGAGGCGACGCTCCTCGCGGCGGGCGCCGCGCCAGCCGACACCGCGAGCTGCACGGAAGTGCCGCTCTACCGCATGGTGATCGGCTTCGGTGCCGACGGCGTGCCGCAAGCTAGCGTCGATTTCGCGCGCGGCGCGAGCGAGGATCCCGAGAGCGCGCGCTTCGCCGATCAGGAAGCTGCGTGGATCGCAGGCTCGCACCAGCCGCTCGCGTTTCGGCCCGAGGACGTCGCGGCGAGCGCTACGTCGAGCGCAACCCTTGCGGGGCGGTGACTATCATACCTGTCTTGGCAACTAGCCTAATTGGCAATGGCCAAACCAATGCGAATTGGGATAGATGCATACTAATGCCCACTCTCGATGAAAACCTACGCGCCATTGCCGAGAAGTTCTGTTACGAGATCGTAACTGCCATCCGGCAGTCCTCGCTCCGCGAGATCCTCGGCGAGGCCGCGATGCCCAAGGTCGGAGGCGCAACGGCCTCGAAATCCGCGGCTCCGCGAAGCGCGAAGCCGAGCAGCGGCCGCCGCGGGCGCGCGCCCAGCCTCTCCGGCGATCAGATTCTGGCGCTGCTCAAACGAAACAAAGGCGGTATGCGCTCGGAGGATCTGCGCAAGGCGCTCGGGACGACCAAAGGACCGATGCGCTATCACGTGCTCAAGCTGATTGCCGAGAAGCGAGTGCGGATGACGGGGACGCGGAATACGGCCGTCTATTACGCGAGCTGATTCGATCGGCCCTCGGGAAGCTCGCAGCTCTCCGCGGTGCAGCGGCCGGTGAGGCGCAGGCGATTCTTCGCGAAGAGGGCGTACGCCGCGTCGAGCACGAAGCGAATGCCCGGCAAGCGCGTGATCGCCACGAGAAGGCCGAAGCCGACCGCGGCGTAAAGCTGGCGGAAGACTTCGACGCCGGTGACGAGCGATCCGTCGGGGAGCCGACCGTGGATCTCCGCCATCAGCTCGGCGTGCGTGCGGCCGATCGCGGCCGGATCGAAGTCGGGCGCGTCGATGTCGGTGAAGCGGATGCGCCCTCGCCCCCGATCGAGCCGGCGGAGCAGCGCGATCTCGCGCCGGCAGAGCGGGCACGCGCCGTCGAAGAAGACCTCGAAGCTCACGACGCGCTCTCCTCT
>Ga0100403_1001379_pt1 | contig 22047 bp, 17 predicted proteins | sample CryGeymet201501t_FD_83663 | JGI IMG/M metagenome (GOLD analysis project Ga0100403, IMG submission 83663) | Groundwater microbial communities from Crystal Geyser aquifers in Utah, USA - Crystal Geyser metaG 2015-01t | ecosystem: Environmental > Aquatic > Deep subsurface > Groundwater | place... | reverse complement strand
TCTTATTTTTTCTTGTTGCCCTAAATTATAAATTCTTTTTTCCTGTTACCTTTGGCCCCATTACCGATGAACAAAAATTTTCTGGGCTTGCCTGGAACAATCAAATAACTTCTGGGATCTACGATTATCTTCCCAAAACTGCCTCCACTGCCGCTAAAACAAAAGCCCAAGAAATTGTTGATGCCGTTGACCCGTCTGATACCGAGTATGTCTTGCAGAACTATCAAAAGGGGACTGACTGGTGGTTATTTAATCTAAAAAATGAATCATTTGCTAGTTTTACTTTATCAAGTCTCTATTTTCCAAACTTTGAAATTACCGACAACCTTGTGCCAATTAGTTACGATATCGAGCCAGAGCTAGGCCGAATTGTCATCAAATTAGACCCAGGTCAACACCAAATTTATTTAAAATTTACCGACACTCCAATTAGGAAATTTGGAAACAATCTTTCCCTCTTTGCCTGGATTCTGACCATTGTTTATTTCTCAAGACAAATATGGAAGCGAAAGAAATAAACCACATCAAAAGCCAAACCACTCACAATGTTTTATTTTTAACCCTTAGAAACTTTGGAATTCAGGGAATTTCTACTCTAGGGTTTTTTTTGCTGACCATTCTTCTTGGTACCGGCGACGTCGGCCTTTTTGCTATCGTAGCCGAATCAATTGGTATTTTAGGGTATTTTTCTGACGTTGGCCTCGCTTCGGCCCTGATCCAACAAAAAAAAGAGCCCAGCAAAACATCCCTTAGAACCACCTTTACCATTCAGCAAATTCTTGTTTTTTCTTGTCTGGTGGTCGTCTCTATCATTTATCCTCGACTTAGTACTGCCAAAGGCTATGGCCCTCGCGAGCTTTGGATTATGCTCTCTCTTTGTTACTCCTTTGCCATTGCCTCGCTAAAAACCATCCCCTCAGTTCAGCTCGAACGTCACTTAAATTTCAAGCTAATATCGACAATTGATATTATTGAAAACACCCTATTTTATTTAATTGCCGTACTTTTCGCATTTTTAGGTTTTGGCACCTATTCCTACGCCATTGCCACCTTTCTAAAAAGTACTGTTGGTCTAATTCTTATCTACCGCTTTTCCTCTTGGCCAATTGGTTTCGCCTTTTCCAAAAAAACTGCCAAAAAACTATTTTCCTTTGGTATTCCCTTCCAGTTAAACTCTCTCATTGCCATGGCCAAGGATCGTTTTTCCAATCTTCTTGTTGCTGGTATTTTGGGTCGTGAATCATTTGGGCTACTATCCTGGGCCCAAAAAGGACCGCGTATCCCTCTAAGTTTTATGGATGCTATTATGAGAGTCACCTTTCCCACCTTTTCTCGACTTCAAGACGAAAAAGAGTTTCTTAAAAAATCACTCGAAAAAAGTACCTTCTTTATTTCATTTATTGTCTTTCCCAGTCTTGTCGGAATTTGTCTAATTGCTCCCGATCTAGTTAATCTAATTCCGAAATACGGAAAATGGATGCCTGCCATTGTTCCTCTATATTTTTACGCCGCTTCTTACGCCATTGCCTCGGTCACTACTCCAATCACCAACGCATTTAACGCCACTGGAAAAATAAAGACTACCACCAAGCTGATGGTGATGTGGACAGTGTTAACCTGGATATTTTTTCCCATCCTAAGCATAAAATTTGGCTACATTGGTACTGCTGTGGCCGCCTTGGTCGTCGGCCTTTCTTCCTTTGTTGTCTGGCACCTTGCCAAAAAATATTTTCAAGTCAACATTCTAAAGAATATCGCCCATCCATTAGCAGCTTCAATTCTAATGCTCTCTCTTCTTTTCCCCTTATCTGCCCTTAAGCTTACCCCGCTAACATCTTTACTAATAAAAATTCCCTCCGCTGTTCTAATATATTCTCTTTATCAATTTGTTTTCAACCGACAAGAATTGCAATGGTTTTACCAACAATTACAAAACATCAAAAAATAGTTTTCTACTTATTTTTTACTCTTTGCTTGGTTATACAAATAATTCCTGTTGTCAGGAGTGGTCTTAACTATTCATATGGAATTGGTTTCTGGGGCCCAAACGGCCACGATGGCATTTGGCACCTGAGTCTAATTAATCACATCACCAACCCCTTTAAAATAAATATGCCAATATTTTCGGGCGAAATTCTAAGAAACTACCATCCATTTTTCGACATTTTGATTGCCTACGCCTCAAAAATTACCACTATCAATTCATCAATTTGGCTTTTTCAAATATTTCCCCTTCTAAGTTCGGGTCTATTTCTTCTTTTTAGTTTTAAATTGGGTCATAAGCTCACTGGCAAATTTTCTACCGGCCTAATTCTTATGCTTCTAAACACCATTTCAAATTCATTTGGCTGGCTTGTCTCTTTGTTTCGTTCTGGCAGTTTTGGTGGAGAATCTCTTTTTTGGGCGATGCAATCTCCTAGCAATCAATTAAATCCTCCATTTATGCTCTCTATTCTCCTTCTCCTAATTCTTATATATCTTTTACACCAACAAAACCCCTCTAAAATTTCCATCTTTTTTACTCTTATCTTTTTGCCAATAATAAAAGTTTATTCGGCATTACCGGCATTTACTATTTTCTTTTTTTATGTTTTAAAGCATAAAAAATATTTCACAACACTTATACTTTCCTTTACTGTCGCTGTATTTCTATTTTTTCAATATAACTCTGCTTCCTCTTCACTGATTAGCTTTCAGCCGTTTTGGTTTATAAATTCCATGGTCGAATCTTCGGATCGGCTCTATCTCCCGAGATTGGCCAATGCTCGATATACTCTTGAATCCAGTGGCAAAATTGGCCCACGTTTGATTGCTTATTACCTTGCCACCATTTCTATTTTCTATCTTGGCAATTTCGCCTGGAGATTTCTTTCTCTCTTTGAAATTAAAAAAAATAAATCAATTTTCATTGCCGCTATTATTTGCAGCGTAATTCCTTTATTTTTTATTCAGAAGGGGACTTCTTGGAACACTATTCAGTTTTTGTACTATGCCCTATTTTTATTAAACATTCCTCTTTCTCTCTATTTAACAAAACATCGCACCCTTAGCTATATTGTTATTTTTTTCAGCCTTATACCTCTTATCGGTTCACTTCCCGGCTATATAGGTAAAATCCCCCCAACTGCTATTTCTACAGAGGAAAGCGCCGCCCTTGATTTTTTAAAACAACAACCCAAGGGAGCTGTCCTAACCTTTCCCTACGACCCTTTTTTGAAAAAGTCATTAAACATTACCCCCCTGCCAATATATGCCTACGAAACCACTTCCTACGTTGCCGCTTATAGCCACCATATAACCTTTTTTGAAGATGAAATGAATCTTGAAAACTCAGGCTACGATTGGCAACCACGTCGTCAGGATTCATTAAGCTTTTTTGAACAAAATGATGTCAATCGCGATCGTGGATTTTTAGTAAATAATCAAATTGATTACATATATTTACCAAAAGAATACGCTAAAAATACACCAGAATTTTCTGATCAAATGTATTTAGATCAAATCTTTGAAAATTCTAAAGTAATTATCTATCAGGTTAAAAGATGAATTATCTACTATCTAAGTAGACACAACCCCTCAAGGATGGTTCAAGTAGTTTCAATTCCCTAATTATCTCTTCTATGGCGACAACAAATAAGGGCTCGTTTGCAAACCAACAAGCAGGAGGAATAAAATACACATATGGTAGTTACAAAGGTTTTATCAATAGACGAGTCAGGGAAAGCATCTTATAGGCACACGTCATTAGAATTTGCTCTCATAGGAGTGGTTATTGAAGAAAAGTTCAAGTCCAAACTCGAGAATAAACTTAAAAAAATTAAAAAGAAGTTTTTTCAAGACGAAGAAATTATTCTTCATTTTAGTGAAATTGCACGAAAAATAGGCCCGTTTAACGTCCTTAAAGATACAACCTTGGAAATAAACTTTTGGTGTGAAATGTTGGCACTACTAAACGACGATAAAATACACTATTTCTTTACGTTAGTCGACAAAGCTAAGGCACAGAAAATAGGCTGGCTTGATATAACGATAATCCAGCGGTCATATTCCCAGCTCATCAAAATGTATGTTTGTGATTTGTCCAGCAATGACAAAGGGAAAATAATCACCGAGTCAGACACCTTTCAAGATGTTTATTTGACTAAGGCTCATAATTCGTTTAAAAACAACGGGATTAAGGAATGCGGATTATCTGGAAGAGAATACATGGCAAAGATAACCAGCCTATCGTTTGTGAATAAGAATAATCAAGACCCTGAGGTACAAATAGCCGATTTGCTTGGTTCAACAATTAGATTGAAATATCGGCTTGAAAACAAAGCCTCAAAAGAGAAATATAATAAGGTCGAAAAAAATAAACTAAAACTATTAAACAGAAAGATCAAGAAAGACAAATCAAACTTCACCATCCTAATATAAGCAGAAAGCCGGCCATGGCACTAAGCACATATACCGACTTCTTAAGAGAATTGTACAACACAACTGCCTCATTTGTCAATACATTTTGAGACGTATTGATATATAGTATAAGAAAAAATCAGTACAAAATAGTACATAGTATCAAGAAAGTAGTCAAATTTTACAAGAGAAACATGTCGGGTATTTTCCTAAAAAATTATAATTCATTGGTTTCAAAACTAAGATAGCGCAGGGTTTTCTCAGAGACTATGATAAGAAAAATTTTAGTTTATCTTTGATAAAATTCTAATTAGGCTTAAAATTCTCGTCGAGGATAAGATATTGTTACAAAATCTAAACGTCAAAAGGTGATAAACTAAAGCATATGCCTCAACGTCCAAATATCTCTGCTGTCATCAACGTTTGCAACGAAGCCCAAAATTTGTCAAAATGTTTGCGTTCTCTCAGAAATTTTGCTGATGAAATAATTGTTGTCGACATGCACTCAACTGACAACAGTGTTGAAATTGCCAAGAAAAGTGGCGCCAAAATCTTTTCCTATCGTCCCATGAAATACGTTGAGCCAGCTAGAAATTTTGCCCTTTCAAAGGCCACCGGTCGCTGGATTATTCTTCTTGACCCCGACGAGTATCTAAACAAGTCGCTAAAAAACGAGCTAAGAAAAATCTCTCATCGTAATGATGTTGATTATGTTCATGTTCCCCGAAAAAATATAATTCTTGGAAAATGGTTTCGGCACAGCAAATGGTGGCCGGATTATGTCATTCGTTTTTTTCGCAAAGGTCATGTTGACTGGAAAAAAGAAATTCATAGCCAGCCTATTACCAAAGGCAATGGTATTAATCTTCTTGATTCGGAAAAATTGGCCATCAGACACAACAATTATGCCTCAATTGCTGATTTTGTAAATCGCGCCCTCCGATACAGCGACGTTCAAGCAGAAGAGCTTCACAAAGATCAATACAAACTTAAAACCAGTGATTTTCTCCTAAAACCAATCCAAGAATTTAACAGTCGTTTTTTTGCCGCCCAAGGATACAAGGACGGTTTTCACGGCTTAGCCTTTTCCGTTCTCCAGGCCTTTGCTGTTGCCCTTATTTACATTCGTCTTTGGGAGATTGAGGGGGCCACCGAAAAAGTTCTCTCCAAAGATTCTTTTGTTTCCGCCTCCCAAGAAGCAACCTATGAGTATTCATATTGGTTTTCGAAGTATTTTCGCGAAGAATATTGCCACAATATTTTCAAGAACTCACTTATCAAAATCAGATTATTTTTTGATCGTTTGACCAAAAATTTTTAAAGATGCCAAAAATTGCCCTAATCATTTTAAACTGGAAGCAACCTCAACTAACTATCGACACCATTGAGTCAATCTTTAAGACGAAGAATAGGGGGTTTAGCTACCATATTTTTATTGTAGATAATGGTTCCCCCGATGATTCTATTGCAAAATTTAATGCAAAATACGGCAAAAACAAAAAGGTGACTATCTTAGATACCGGTTCAAATCTTGGCTATGCCGGTGGGAATAATTTTGGTCTAAAGGTAGCTATAAAACAAAAATTTGACTATCTCTTGGTCGCCAACAATGATATTTTAGTTGCTCCAGACTTTTTGCAAAAATTATTTGACGCCTCAAAGAAATTTCCCAATTCTATTCTTACACCAAAAATTTATTTTGCCCCTGGCTTTGAGTACCACAAGAACAGATATTCAAAGGATGAAATTGGAAAAGTAATTTGGGCTGTTGGTAGTCGCATGGACTGGAAAAACATTTACGGCACAAACATCGCTATTGATGAGGTAGATCATGGTCAATACGACAATGTAGATCTCGATATCGATTTTATTAGTGGTTGTTGTTTTTTAGTTTCAACAAAAATCCTTAAAGAAATCGGACTTTTTGATGAGAGATATTATTTGTATATGGAAGACGCCGATCTAACCACGCGTGCCAAAAAAGCCGGTTACGAGCTCCGCTTGGTTCCCGAATCTGTCATTTGGCACTGTAATTCTGGCTCTTCAAATCCCGGTTCTTCTCTTCAAGATTATTTTATTTCTCGAAATCGGATGCTTTTTGGTTTTTCCTATGCTTCCCTTCGAACAAAATTTGCTCTTTTTCGAGAATCAATAAAATTTTTATTTACCGGAAGTGAATGGCGTAAAACTGCAATTAAAGATTTCTATCTCGGCCATTTTGGCAAAGGTAGTTGGAAATGAAGTTAAGTATCATCGTCCTTGCTGGTAATGAAGCTCAGGTAATTAAAGACTGCCTCCTTTCGGCTTCATTTGCCGACGAAATTATTCTCGTTCTCGCTAATTCTACCGACGAAACTAAAAACATTGCCAAATCGCTAAAACTACCTCTAAAAATTGTTGAGACCACTGACGAGTACAATCGAAATTTTAGTAAGTGGCGCAATCTCGGCTATAAAAATGCTACCGGCGACTGGCTATTGTATCTTGACTCGGATGAAAGAATTACCCCAACACTAAGGCAAGAAATTTTAAGAATCATCAATCAAAAAACAGATTTTACCTATTATGTCATTCCCCGAGCCAATCATTTTCTCGGTAAAAGAGTTCGTCATGGTGGCTCCTATCCCGACTATGTTAAAAGGTTATATTTCAAAAAATCATTTTCTGGGTACAAAGGCTATCTTCATGAAGAGCCAATTGTAAAAGGGGATTTTGGCTATCTAAAAAACGATCTTCTTCATTACACCCATCGAGACCTGACCTCAATGCTTCAAAAAACATTGGTCTGGACAGATATGGAAGCTCAGGCACTTTTTGAGGCAAAGCATCCCCCTGTCTATTGGTGGCGTTTTCCCCGAATGATGTTTACCAAATTTTGGCAAAGACTAATCAAGGAAGGAATGTGGCGCGATGGTGTTGTTGGTTGGATTTCTGTTCTTTTTGAAGTCTTCGATACCTTTATTATTTATGCTAGACTGTGGGAGAAACAAGAATATGAGCTTCAAAGCCGCCATCTATGATCCATACTTAGATACCCTCGGGGGAGGTGAGCGATATTGCCTAAGTGTAGGGGAAATTCTGCAAAAACAAGGCTATAAAGTTGACGTTTTCTGGTCTGGAAATCAAGACCTACTCACAAGAGCTGAAAACCGTTTCAATCTTGACCTAAAAGGCATTAGTTTTGTTCCCGATATCTTTGGTTTAGTCCCTCAAAAAATCGATCTTATCGAAGAAGATGATCTAAGGGCCATCCATAGTCAACCTCATCCAATACTTAATCCGATACAAAAAATCAAAAAAAATATTCAAAAGTTCAAAATTTTATCTCAATACGATTTTATATTTTATCTAAGTGATGGCAGCATACCCTTTTTGTTTGCCAAAAAAAACTTTCTTCATGTTCAAGTTCCCTTTGTCAATAAAGACAATTTAATCGAAAAGTTAAGCAACTTTATAAAATCAAAATCTATTGCCCAAGTTATCTGCAATTCCAACTTTACCTCAAAATTTGTTGATGATTTTTCCAAAAACAAAGTCCAAATTTTATACCCACCGGTTGATGTTGAAAAATTTTCTCCATCTAGTAAAAAAGAAGACAATATTTTATCCGTTGGCCGTTTTGACAATATTTTAAATGCCAAAAAACAGGATGTTTTGATTGAAGCCTTCAAGAAACTCATGAAAAATAATCCAAATTCCTCCTGGAAACTTATTTTAATGGGCGGTAGTCGTGAAGAGCCCGAAAAAAATCACTATCTTAGTCACCTAAAATATTTAGCCAAAGACTTACCAGTTGAGTTTATAATTAATCCCGATTTTGAAAAGCTAAAAGATGTCTATTCTAGATCTAAAATATATTGGCATGCCGCAGGCTATGGTGTAGACGAGCTTGTCCATCCCGAACAAACTGAACATTTTGGTATGACCGTTGTCGAGGCCATGGCCTCTGGACTTGTTCCGCTTGTTGTTACCAAGGGAGGGTTAACTGAAATTGTTTCTGACGGTAAAAATGGTTATACTTGGCAGACTCTTGATCAATTAGTAGCAAAGACTCAACTTCTTTTTGCCACCCCCCAAGATATTTTGACCTTATCTAAAAATGCCCAAGAATCCTCAAAATTGTTTTCAAAACAAATTTTTGAAGAAAAGTTAATTAGTTTAATTAATAAATGAGAATATCTGTTATCGTTACCAACTGGAATGGTATAAATTTACTAAAAAAATATCTCGAGAAAGTACTTACTACTTCTCCTGAAGCCTTAGAGGTAATTCTTGCTGACGATGCGTCCACCGACGATAGCCTTAATTTTGCCAGAAGTCTCCAAAAGAAATATCCCAAACTTAAAATTATTGCCCACAAAAAAAATCAAGGATTTGGTCGAAACACCAATGACGCCGTGAGAAAATCAAAAGGTGACTATGTTGTCCTCTTAAACAGTGATATTGATCCCCACAAGAATTACATCAAAAACTCCCTCTATCACTTTAAAGACCCAAAAGTAATCGGTGTTGGTTTTGCTGAACTAGGCCATGAAAATTACGCCAGGCTTTTTTGGAAGAATGGTTATTTACAATTCGAGCCGGGTACATCCAAAAAGACTCATATCTCAGCCTGGATCTCGGGTGGTTCTGCCATCCTTAGAAAGGACTATTTCCTAAAACTAGGTGGTTTTGATCATGTTTACGAACCCTTTTATTTTGAAGACTTTGACTTCGGTCTTAGGGCTTGGCGTTCTGGTTATACTCTACTTTGGGAACCAAAATCAGTCGTTGAGCACAAGCACGAATCAACTATTTCAAAGTTTCCCAAAAAACATTTAATTTATGTCAAAGAAAGAAATCATTTAATTTCAGTCCTGAGAAATGTTACCGACAAGAAATTACTTTTTGAAAACTTCATTTTTTCCCACCTGAGAATTCTTTCTGGACCTAATTATCTAAAAATTATTCTTGCTGCCCGTCGTCAGTTAAAGAAATATCCCGCGCCAATCTGCACCCAAGAAAGAAGTGACAGAGATCTATTAAAAATGTTTCAGAAATGAGATCAATCCAACTTAGCCTAATTATTGTTACCTGGAACACTGCCGACATCACCTTAAAATGTGTCAAAACCATCAAGCAATATTTAAAAGGTGTTGATTATGAAATTATTGTTGCTGACAACGGCTCAGAAGATGACACTGTTGCCAAGCTCAAAAAGGAAGGTGGCGTAGTCGTCATTGAAAACAAAGCCAATCTCGGCTTTGGAAAAGGTAATAATGTTGCCGCCAAAAAAGCCAAAGGCAAATATCTATTATTTTTAAACTCAGACATGGAGCTCATCGACAACAAAGTGGTCGATATGCTTGATTACATAAACAACCATTCTCAGATTGGCTTAATTGGCCCCAAATTCCTCAACATTGATCTAAGCGACCAAGGCTCTGTCTTTCCCCCACAAACACTTGTCAATGCCTTCAAGGAGTTCTGGTTAGGTCAAAGGGCATATTCAAAGTACGTTCCAAACACCAATCAGCCTGTCGAAGTTTCCTCAGTTTCTGGTGGAGCAGTTTTAATTCTTCGGCAACTCTTTGAAAAAATCGGTGGCTGGGACAGGCGCTATTTTATGTTCTTTGAAGATTTAGAGCTTTGTCGACAAGTCAAAAAATTAGGCTACAAAATATATTATTTTCCTGCTTGTCGTTTTATTCATCGTCATGGTGCTAGCGGCAAGAAGCTAGCTGATACCTCAAACCAGTGGCGACGACTGATCCCCAGTTCAAAGATTTACCACGGTATTGTCAAGCATTATCTTCTTTTTTTAATAACATGGACTGGACAGAAATGGCAAAAGATAAGTTCAAAATAAAACGAGTTTTTTTTATCATTTTCGTTGTCCTTCTTGCTTTTGCCACAAGGATCTACCCGATAAAAAATACCTCTAAAGGTGACTTGCTTGTTCATTACGAATGGTCACAAACTATATACAAAGAAGGTCTAGAAAATATATATTTTTTCCCTACCTGGACATATACCCCACCAACTCAGCCTCCACTAATGATGATGGGGTTTTGGATATCACGCCATTTATATGAAAACCGCTACCTTCTTTCCGAGCTTCATAATCAGACACGTCTGCCACCCTCTTCTGTTATTTTGTGCTTTGACAAATATGGTGAATATTTATTGCTACGACTTTGGGCAATCTTGGGTGATTTTCTTAGCGCCTTTTTTGTCTTCTTTATAATAAAAAAGCATTTAAAAAACTTTAATATCGCCTTATTGGGGCTAATATTCATGCTATTTAATCCAATCAGTCTCATGGAGACATCTCTGTGGGGTCAAAACGACCTTATTGGGATCATTTTTGCCTATATTTCATTTTTACTGTTAAAAAATAAGAGCTGGAAGATTTTTTCACCACTGATTTTTCTAATTAGTTTGTTAATTAAGCCTACCTCTCTAGTTCTTTTTCCATTTTTTGCCTATCTTTATCTTCTTAGCCTAAAAGACGACAAGAAAAAAATTAGAAATATTCTTATACCATTTTTTTTGTGTTTAAGTTTTGTATTTTTATCTTTTAAACCCTTTATTAATGCCTCGTCGTCTCCAGTACCCCAAATTTACAACATTATAAACAGTCGAATCACTTCATCGTCAAAGGGAACCACCAGGGCTTCTAATTCCGCCTTTAATATTTATTCACTTTTTTTTGAACTAGATAAAACTCCTGGAAGTTACCGACTTTTAGGTCTTGAACTTAACAGCCTTTCTCTTATTGCCTATTTAGCCATAAACATATTTTCAATCTATCTATTCGGGAAAAACAATACCAAACAACCTCTTAAATTATTTTTTATTATCTTTTTTATCTCCCAAGGCACATTTTTATTAGTTACTGGCATGCTTGAACGGTATTTCTTTCCAGCCTTTATCTCTTCTGTATTATTGATGTTTCTTTCATTTAAAAATTTCGGATATTTGATGATTTTACAAAATCTTCTTTGGTTTCTTAATCTGTTCTATGCCTATTTTCAAAGAGATGTTGGCTGGATCAAAGAGGTCTTCGAAGACAACTCTCTATTTTTAGTCAGAATTATCTCCCTAATTAGTCTCGTCAACTTCTACGCAATTAGTCGTAAATATTTTCAAATCAAAGAAAAGTAATATTTCTTAGGATATATTGTTCCACCAAAAATCAATATTAATATTATTTAAATATTGTACGTTTGTATAGATTATTCCTGCCATCATTACCAAAAACAAAATTTTATAAAACAGTTTACTTTTCAATTTCAAAATTGACATTATAACTAAAATAAAGAATATCGCCGCCACCCCAATTCTCCACCAATTGGCATAAACTTGAAACGCAAACACATTGATTATTTGTGAAATATTTGCCCCCAAAATCATTGTTGAAAAAAAGAAAACAGCCACAAAATTTTTGCCCTTCACAATTCCATCAGACAAAAATTTGCTCAACAAAATTATTAGTAATGGCCAAAAGGGAAATGTATACCAACCATATGGCTGACTTCCAAAAAATATATAAACAATCAAATAGGCAAACACACTAAATATTGCCAATTTGTTTCCAATATTTTTTACATCTTTTGTTATTAAACTCAAAAAAACTAACCAGCCACTAATGATTGAAACTTCGGGTAAAAACTTATGCTGAGTTAAGCGTTGATTTCTGATCAACTCAATTAAAGAATTTGGTCCGATTCCATAAAATCTATTATAGTTAGAAAACAAAATATTCATAAAGTTCTCAAGTCCGTATACCAAACCATAAACCACAAACAAAAAGCTTATCGGCAAGCTCACAACCAAAAAAAATCCAAAATCATTAAGAAATGATTTATTAATCTTTTTGTAGTTACCCAACAAGGCAAACAAAACAAATAAATGACATACAAATCCAGTCAACTTAAACAGAGTTGCCATCCCAGAAATTAACGCGGCCGCCAACAACCAATAATCATCCTTTTTCTTTATATAAAGGCTCATAAAGATCATGCAAGCCAAAAGGCAGGGTATGATCGCGTTTTCAGCCTGAATCATTCTGCTACTCAAAACCACCAGGGGAGTTGTGGCATAAAGTAATCCGCCTAGCATTCCTGTAAAATACCCAAAATTAATCCAACAAAATATCCCCAATAATGCCACAGAAATTGTACCGATAATTATAATCGGTTTACGAATAATATAGCTCGTTGTATCTTCAAAAACTCTTGCCCCCGACAAATAAGCGTAGCCCCCAGTAATTAGGCCCAATAACGGCGGATGATCCATCCAGGGGTAATTAATCGTCAAGGGTTCACCGGTTGACACGGTTTGAAAAAATCGATCAACATTAACATACATAGGCAAAGAATTTTTGTACCCATCAATTCCAGAAATTCCCACAGGCATTCCATTTTCAATAAGTGACAAACCCACCCAGGAATAGCTGTACTCATCAACTGATTGTCCAGGAATTGGAATTTCGGCATAACTTTTTTTTCTAACCATCAGTGCCAATACTAGTACTGCCAAAAACGTTAGAAATTTAAAGATATTTATTGCCTTTATTTTCATTTATTTGGATTTTCCCTACAATCAATAGTGCTTGTCGGTCGAATATTATCCTTCATCATTTCATCTGTCAAAAGTTTTCCATCAAGATAACAAACAAAATTCTGGTCACTAAAAAGTGTCATTTCAAAACCAGCTATCCTGGCATATTCCGCCATAAATCCGCCGACAGTTTTGTCTTCAATCGCCGATAAAGACACGGTACTAACAGCCTTTTTACCATTACTGCAAAAAATATTAATTTTAACGTAATTTCCCTCCTCCTTAGGATCTCCTAAAATCTGATACTTACACAAATCAGTTGTCGTATCTCTAAAAACTGACTTACCAGATATCGTTTTATTTAAACCTTCGACCGAAAACTTATTTTTTAGACGATATCTTAAACCAAAAAAAAGTACTCCAACAAAAACAAGGTATAAAATTCCAAATATCAGTAATGTTTTCTTTCTATTTAACAATATAATATAGTATATATTGAAACAGTGAAAAAATTCTATCAGAAAACAAATATTAAGATACTTCTTTTAGTCGGTCTAATTATTAGACTCGCTTCTTCTCCGTGGAGTATTCACAGCGACGTCAACGCCACCTACTGGTGGGGTAAGTTTGCCCAGGAATTTGGTTTAAGAGGCTATTACGACTGGTTGTTCTTTGGCGGTCATGGTCGTCCCGATCAGCCAATGATAAATATTTATTACAACCTTATCGTTAGACAAATATATCTTTTTTTGTACAAAATATTTTGGTTTTTAAACATAAAAATCCCCGTATTTCCATCAAAACTCATGCAATGGTATTTTGACTATGGCAATCAAATCCTATTGAAAATACCTATGATTATTGCCGACATGCTCATTATCTATTTTGGCTACAAGTTTATTTCAAAGTATCTCAGTCCGGCCAAGGCCAAAATATTTGCCCTTGTTTTGACGCTTTATCCACCTCTGATTTATAACAGTGCTGTCTGGGGAAGTGGTGATAGTATTGTTAGCTTGCTTGCCCTACTCGCTATTTATCAGGCCTGGGGAAAAAAATACTACTCTTCTGTATTGCTACTATTCATTTCTATTCTCTACAAACCATCTCTAATTATTTGGGGGCCCATTTTCCTGATTGTTCTCCTCAAAAACAAAATATCTTTTAAGACATTCCTGCTTTTATTTGTTTTTTCCCTGATCTTGGTCTATGTCACCTGTTTTCCTTTTTCACCAATTGAAATAAATCCCATCATTTGGTTTTTTAAGACAATGACTATCAAAATTTTACCAGGAATTATGGACCAGGTAACCGCCAATGCTCTTAATTTTTGGGCACTTCTATATGGCCTTGAACCAAGACTTGATGCTTCACTATTTATTGGTTCTCTTAGCGCTCGTCTATTTTCTCTACTCCTATGTGTTGTCTTCTATGTTTATGAATTAAAAAATCTATTCAAAGAATACTCCCTCAAGCGTTTATTGTTGTCCCTAGTAAATATTACAATGATAACTTTTTGTTTTATGACTAGAATGCACGAGCGATATAGTTTTCCCGCACTAATTCCTCTCTTTCTTTTGGCTCTTTTTGATAGAAGATATCTTAGATATTTTATACTTTTATCCTTAACTCATTCCCTCAACGTCTATTACGGCTGGTGGACTCCATTTTTACCAAAGCTTGTTTCTTTTCTAAAAAACATCACCGTTATTCGCCTGATTAGTCTAATAAATGTATTGATAACTCTAAAACTAGTCTTCCTTTACCCCAAGATAAAAAACACTAACTCCCGCCAAAGCAATCCACCACCACCAAAGTCCAAGTAGTTTTTGAGTCACCAAATTTAATGATGGCTTACCTTCATTGTAAAAATTAATTGCCCACCGATCTCTGTCATCAAGTGATAGCTTAAGCAAAGCATCTTTAGTTTCGATGTCTTTTGTTTCAATAGTAATATTTTCTGATCTTCTCATATTTTCGGGCACGTCAACTCTTAGCCAACCCATACCTTCAGCATTAAAACCACTAAACTCCTTAACAAACGAATTATTATTTTCATCAAAAACTACAAGTTTCCCCTTATCTTGAGAATTTAATCCTGGGTTATTCAGTGAAATTTCAAAATACTTTAAATTCGGCCTAACCTCATAGGACCACTTTTTACCATTAGTTTCAGATAAACTAATTTCAACGTTATTTCTTCTTGATTCACTTTTGTTTTCAACCGTTAGATTCGCCAACAAAAATATTAACAAAACTACCAAAAACCACAAAACAAAAATATAAAAATTTCTAATTTTAAAATCGTACTTTCCTTTTTTCTTCATTAATAACCTTTTTCCTAGATACCACAATGAAACTCCTGCCAAAACACTCTGGCCCAAGTCAATCAGTTGAGACAACTCAAAGCCTTTATTTCTTGCATACTCAACCACACTTGGAAAATAAATTAAACCAGGGTTAAGCGGAGACAATAATCCCCAAGTCAAAAACTTATCATCAAAACCCAAACACAAGACAATCCAGCTAGCAAAAATTGCCAACAATGCCACCACATCACCTCTTCGAACCCCGGCAATAAAAATCCAGATTGATAAAAAGGGGACTGTCCACAGCATCCACTGAGGATTAAAGTGACTAAAGGCAAGAATCACCAAACAACTTTGAAAAACTCTAAATGATGCTCTAGCCAGCTTATCCTTGTTTTTATCTGCCCACGCTTTTAATCCAATAACAGTCAACAACAATGGCACAATTAATATCTCCTTATCAAAACCAATGGGAACACTAGAAATAAACATCCTTTGAGACAGACCAGAATTTAGTACCGCCTGGGTGAAATAATCTTTCCCTAGCCAGGGCAACAACACCAATCCATAAACGGCAAAAACCGCCGAAATATTCCTAATTAATCGAAAAATATTTTTTTCAAAAACTAGATAAAACATGATTGCCCATATTATTGGATAGCTTTTTACGCCACTAGCCAATCCCCAAAGCAAGGCCGTTAACCACCATTTTTTATAAAATAAAACTCCAAGTAAAAATAAAGTGATCGCCACAATATCGTTTTGGCCCATAATCACTAATGAGTAAATTGTTATCGGATTAAAATACCAAAACAAAGCCGCCATTCGTCCTGATTTTTCGCTATTTGAGGCCCTTTTAACAATTATATAAATTAAAAAACCACTTATTAGGCCAAGAAGCAACAATGGGAACTTGGCCGCTAAGTTATATTTTAAAACGTTTACCTCAAAGCTTGCCTGGGCACTTCCGGAAGCCATCCAAGTATCAAAACCTCGACCACCAATAAATTTTGAAATCGGGTAATGAATTTTCAGCCACCAGTAATGTGCTGGAGGATAATGAAAGTCCGGTATATCAAGTTTGTGGCTATTAATATATTCATAAATATCCCAAACCTTTCCGTTTTCTAGTGCAGGATATCTTAGGGTCAACTTTGTATCCGGGTGATAAGTAATTGGAGCAATTAAAAAGAAGGCGATAGCTGCTAGCAATATTATTTTTTTCACTGTCTTTAGTATAAAATAAAACTAGTCCAAATGAAAATTCAAAATAAACACAATAAACTTCTCTTTTTAATTCTAGCTTTGGCGATATTTCTGAGAACAGTTTTTCTTGATCGCCTTCCTGCCGGCATTAGCAATGACGAATACTATTTCATTTTAAGCTCAAAAAATGTTTTCTTTGATTTAATTAATCTCTTCAAAGGTGGCTGGGATTCTCAAATTTTTCAAAACATTGTCAAAACTGTCAACTCAGAAACATCAATTTTATTAATGGCTCCCATTCTTGGTCTTCTACCCTCGACCTTGTTTTATGCCCGAATACCATATGTCTTTATCGGAGTTATTACAATATTTTTAATCTACAAAATTACATTAAAAAACACAAAAAACATAAATTTATCCTTACTTATCGCTTTAATTGCCGCAATTAATCCGTGGAGTATTTACGTCAACCGAACCTCCTTTGATGCCCCCGTCGCTCTACTATTTTTTGTCTTGACCATATATTTACAATCCTTTTCAAACTATAAATATATCCTCCTCTCAGCAGTCAGTTCTTATCTTGCCTTTAACGGATATATCGGCACAAAAGTAATTTATTTACCTTTTATGTTGATTACCTCTATTTATTCTTGGAAAGTACTACACCACAGAAAATACACAAAGTCATTTATATTTACAATAATTTTTTCCATCGTTGTTACCCTTTCTTTTCTTCTAAAACTTTCATCAAGCTCAATTGGAAATCGAAGGTCTGAGCTTATCTTCCCATCCTCTCCCCAAATATCATCTCAGGTAAACGATGAAAGGCGTCAGTCTATCCAAACAAGCTATCTACCCGTTTTTTCAAACAAATACACCATATATTTCCGGAATTTTATTGACAAATACTTATATAATTTTTCCACCGATATTCTTTTTCTCAACGGTGATCATACTTTTATGGTTTCACTTTGGAGGATGGGTTATTTTTATTATCTCGACTTTTTACTCTTAATTATCGGGATTATCTACTTATTTAATCACCATCGAAATTTTTTGATATTCCTAGTATCTCTCATACTACTATCTCCCATTCCCGAATCAATTCGCGCCGACAACATTCCCTCATATGCTTTTCACTCATCTTTCCAATATCCCTTTCTTTATATTATTATTGGCTCGGGAGCATATTATTTGTGGTCTCTATTAAAAGTAAAATCACTTAAACTAGCCTTTGCTATTGCCTACATTTTCTTATTTTTTAATTTTTTAGATATCTATTTCAATAAATATCCTGTCTATCAACCCGAGGGCTTCTCAACTTCACGATACTTATTGGCAAACTATATTAAACATGAACAAGAGAAAACACCGAATATTTACGTTGTAACCAGTGAACCAGAAGCAATCTTTCGCAACTATATATATCTTACAAAGCAATACAATATTCAAAACATTTCTTCAATTAAAAATCAGTATCTTCTCCACCCCGATAGTCGATATTTTCAGTGGGCCAATATTACTATCAGTGACCAAGTTCCGTCAGGAAAAGACTCGGACACAACCTATATTTTCGACAGTTCAATTACCAACTTTCCCTTTTCCTTAGAAACTCATCTCGCCATTACCCATCTTGGAGACGCCAGGGAAATATATAAAATATATTCTAGCCAAAGTTGTCAAAACCTATCCCTTTCCACCTATGTTAGTAATTTGAAAACAAAAGATCTAAAGTTTACTTCACTTTCGGAAACAGACTTTTGTCAAAAATACATTTCTTCTCGCCAAAATTAACTAAATATATGTCAAAAAAACATGATCAAAAAAATTAGTTTTTTGCTTATCCTCATCCTGGCCATATTTTTACGTATTCGGCATCTGTCATCTCTCCCTCCAGCACTTTATTACGATGAGATCGATGCCGGTTATCAAGCCCAAAACTTTATCCAAAACAAATCAGACTACTATGGAAACAAGTTTCCAATTCATTTTCGTTCCTTTGGAGATTATCGAACCTCCCTCTATATCTATTCGGTTGTCCTAACCCAAAAATTTATTCCTAATCCTGATGTGTCAGTTCGACTACCATCTGTGATTTTCGGTGTCATTTCTGTCGCTCTCATGTACCTAATCACCAAATCTATAATTCCCTGCCTATTACTTGCTATTTCTCCCTGGGCCATTCACTACAGTCGAATTGCTTTCGAGGCCTCAGGCATGATTATGGTGATTCTAGCTGGTATATATTTTTGGAAAAAGTACCATCAAAAGTCGTTACTAAAGCATTTATTACTCTCGGTTTTCTTTTTTGCCCTCTCCCCTTACTTTTACAGTACCTCCAAATTATTTTTAATCTTTATTGCCATCACTATATTTTTTATTTATTTCTCATTTATCAAAAAAATAAAGGTTTCACATCTACTGATTGCCGGATTATTCGGGATACTTTTAATGACACCATTATTGATCGACACAATAAAAGGCAATTCAGGTTTTAGATTTTCCTACATCAGTATTTTCACCGAGCCCCAGCTTGCTCAAACCACCGATTATCTTCGCTATCAAGACATCTACACTACTCATCAAGGTCAAACTGGCGTTTCCCCCTCTCTTTCTTCTAGATTCTTTCACAATAAATATTCCCTTATTGCCCAAAAATTCCTTAGCAACTATTTTTCTTCATTTTCCACTGATTTTCTTTTTATTCACGGTGATCAAAATTCTCGTCACGGTTTTGGGACACATGGCCTACTATATTATTTTGATTTTTTTCTAATATTTTTTGGGTTAATCAATGTTATAAAAAATCGTCGTCGAGACCACCTGGGTATGCTCTTTACCTGGATTCTTATCTTTGCCCCTATTCCCTTTGCTCTAACACGTGATTCTACCGGTCCACACGCCACCAGACTAATTCTTATGCTACCTTCTTTTGTCTATTTGGCATATCAAGGGATTCTCTATTTACAATATCTATATAAACCCTCTCTCTATTTTATTCTAGCTGTTTATGCATTATCCTTTGCTACTTTTTGGCATTACTATAATTTTGAATATCCCCAGACATCGGCCATGGACTGGAATACGGGCATGAAGCAAAGCGTACTTGTAGCAAACAAATACCCAAACAATCCATTACTTTTCTCTGATAGTTATATTTCCTTTGTTTCATTTTTTCTCTACTATCACCCTTACAATTTGTCGGCAAATGATTCAATCAAGAATCACTTGTTAGAATATTCAAACAACTCCTTTGCTGGTCAAATACTTGATAATAAATATTATTTTGGTCGAGTAAATTGGGCAAATTTATCAGACCTTCCCCAAAACACTATCTATATTATTCCAAAATCTGAAGAAAAATTAATTTCAAAAGATCTGAAAAAAATCGATGACATCGACAAAAAATATATAAATTCTGAGGCGTTTAGTCTATATACAATTGAATAAATACATAAAAATCACTATTCTAGTACTTTTGAGTCTGATCCTTTCATGGCGACTTTTTCGCCCTGGTTATCCATCCATGCAAGACGATATTCAAGTCTTCCGTCTTCAACAATATGACCAATGCCTAAAAGATGGGCAAATTCCGTGTCGTTATATTGCCGATGGGGGACTAGGTTATGGTTACCCTCTTTTTAATTTCTACTCTCCTCTTCCCTATGCAATTGCTGAAACTGCCCATCTAACGGGGTTTTCATATATTAATTCAATCAAGATTGCCTTTATTATCCCCACCTTTCTTCGAGTTTTTGGAATGTACCTTTTATCCTCAGTCTTCTTTGGCGCATCTGGAGGAATCATTTCAGCTACCCTCTATGCCCTTGCACCATATCAAGCTGTCAACTCCTATGTTCGTGGTGCTATTGGTGAAACCTGGGCCCTTAGTCTTATCCCTCTCGTCTTTTGGTCCCTCTACCAAAAAAGAAATCGGCTTTCTGTTCTCTTCTTGTCTCTTCTCATGCTTAGTCACAATTTGACACTTCTTTATGCCATCCCACTTTTGTTTATCTTCTCTGTTATCACACAGCGCTTCAAGTACTTTATTCGTACGTTTTCGTGGTCTCTTCTTATCTGTGCCTCATTTCTCCTCCCTGCCTTTTTTGAAAAAAATCTTACCACAGTCTCTACCATGACTCAGGGATATTTTAACTATATTATTCACTTCGTCACCCTCAAAGAGTTATTTGTTTCAAATATTTGGGGATATTCAGCTTCCATGTGGGGCCCAATTGATGGGCTTTCCTTTAATATCGGAATATTTCAATGGCTTATTCCCACAGTTCTCTTTGTTAGCCTATTTTTTATAAAAAAAATTAAACACTCTTTTCTAATTATCCCGTTCTACCTAATAGGTGTTTTTGCCCTATTTTTGTCCCACAACAAATCAACCTTTCTTTGGCAAATTCTTCCTCTCATGGCCTATTTTCAATTTCCTTGGCGTTTTCTCGGTCTGGCAGTATTTTGTTTTTCATTTCTAAGTGGGGGATTTATCTTACTCTTTAAAAAAGACATCAAGTTCTCGATCCTATTTTCCCTAATACTGCTAGTAAGCTTCATTAATTACCCCTATTTTAGGGAAGACCTTTGGTATCCCTCTCTCACCGATTCACAAAAATTAAATTCAGTCGAAACTATGCGCCAAAGTGGCGCCGGCCTCATGGACTATTGGCCAAAATATGGACAAAATTATCCCACCAGCTTTGCTCCATCCATACCTACCGTCCTTTCAGGAGAAATTGATTTTATTAAATATTACAAAAATAGCCACTATTCTGAGGCATATCTTTCCGTTTCCAGTGAAAGTGCCATCGTCAACCTTCCGATCGTCTACTTTCCAAACTGGGATTTAAATATCGATGGCCAGCCAGCAGAGTATGAAATTGACCCTGAATTAGGCCTAATTCAATTAGAATTTACGCAAGGCGAACACCACTATCAACTTAAGTTTGCAGACACTCCTATTAGAAAAATTGCCAATACCCTATCCCTTCTCACTCTAATTAGCTTTATAATATTAACTATCCGTGAAAAACATCTATAAATATATCTTTTTTGTCATCCTCCTTATCGCCATTTTTTTTCGCTTCTGGCAACTAACATCTTTACCCGCAGGCCTAAATTGGGACGAAATTTCCCATGGCTACAATTCATATTCCTTACTAAAAACTGGCCACGACCAGTGGGGAAAAGCCTGGCCAATTTTTAATTTTCGTGCCTATGGGGATTACCCCACCACCGCCAATCTATATTTCACTCTTCCCTTTGTCGCCATCTTTGGATTAAACGCTCTATCCATACGACTTCCTGCGGCCATTTTTGGGGTCCTATTTGTTATTTTCAATTACCTTTTGGCCAAATTTATTTTAAAAAATGAAAAACTTGCCCTGTTTAATATGCTTTTGGCCGCCCTATCTCCTTGGGCACTTTTTCCTTCAAGAGGAGTTTTTCAATCAAACCTAGCTCAACTATTTTTTATTGCGGCAATATATTACTTTTACAAATCCTTATTAAAACCCAACCTTGCTTATTTATCGGCTATATTTTTTGGAATTTCCTTGTACTCCTACCACAACACCAGAATTGCCGT